>PVMS01122317.1_pt1 | contig 14787 bp, 15 predicted proteins | sample 1853461 | NCBI WGS metagenome assembly PVMS01 (sample SAMN08582032, study PRJNA380276) | Marine sediment metagenome, whole genome shotgun sequencing project. | isolation source: ocean sediment barecode stripped | collected 2017 | reverse complement strand
CCCGGCTCAGGGGTGGCTGCGAAGTAGGCTGTCCCGCCCGCGGGCATCTCGTGGGTGCCACCCAGAAACTCGGCTGGGGCGGGTGTTTCGAGACCCGTCGGCTGGCTCCAATCCATCCAGACGGCCAGCTCATCGATGTCCGTGTCACTCTCCAGCCGGACCAGGTGGACATCGTGGCCGAGGAAGTTTTCGTGGATTTTCTGGTCCTCAAAGTGGACCGCGACCATGTGTTCGCCCGCTGTCGGATCTCCTTCCATCTCGATTCCCCGCTCGCCTGACAACCTTATCGTCAGGGTAGCCTTCGGCTCCGGGGCACCGGAAGACTCCTCGGTCACGGTGAGTTCGTGGACCATCCCATAGGCGGCAGGCGACGGGTTGTAGGAGTGGAAGACACCATTTGTCTTCACGTAACACTCCAGCAGGTAGGTACCCGGCTCAAGATACACGGTAGTCTCGGCGATTCGTCCCGCCGAGGTGAGCCCGGGACCACCAGCGCGCACAATCTGACCGAACCATTCGGGGAGTTCGCCAAACTTCTCCAGGGCGGCGTCGGACTCGCCCGCGTTCAGCAGGTCCATTCCCGCCTGAAACACCGGCGCGACCTGCTCCTGCTGGTCTTTCAGCCCAATGCCTTCGGGCAGGCGTTGTACAAAGACAAAGTGGATCATGCCAGACTCGTTTTTGAATCGGAAGGTCGTCCAGCCGGACGGTATTTCGTCGGGCGCCTCGAACTCGAGCCCTCTTGCAGTTACTTCGATGACGTTTGAATCGCCGCCTGAATGCGATGCCGTGCTGTCGCGTTCAGAACATCCAGAGGATGCACATGCAATCGCGGCAATCAGCATTATCAAATGTGTTGTCTTCATGGATACGTCCGTCCAGGTCAATGTAAGTGTGCCAGAAATTCGCCCAGGCGCTCAACATAGTTGTTTGCATCTAGCAGGTAGGCCTCGTTATGGGAACCGCGCAGTTCCAGGAAAGACCGGGGTTCGGGAGTAGCCGCGAGAATTGCCTCACCATGATGAAACGGGATGATCTCGTCATCACGGCTGTGGATGACCAGCACCGGGCAGCGGACATCCCGGACGTAGTCGACTGTCGCGTGACGCAAGCGGCTCAACCAGCGTACCGGAAGCCATGGGTAGATCTCCCGGGCAATATCGGGCACCGAACTAAAGGACGACTCGACGATGAGTGCCAGCGGCTCATGTCGCGCCGCAAGCCAGGCGGCGACGGAAGCGCCCAGTGAGCGCCCGAAGATCACCACATCGCCTGGATCGACGCCGCGAGTGCGGGTGAGATAACGCCAGGCCGCCTCGGCATCGAGATAGAGTCCGTTTTCGCTGGCCCGGCCCTTGCTCTGACCGTAGCCCCGATAGTCGATGATAAATACCGATAGCCCCAAATGGTGAAATTGTCGTATCGATTCGAGGCGGTGGGAGATATTGCCGGCGTTGCCGTGAAAAAAAAGTAGTACCCGCGATGACGGCCCGGGGATGTACCAACCATGCAGCTTCACTCCGTCGGCAGTCTCGATCGAGACATCCTCGTAGTCCAGCCCCGCATCGGCGGGCGTCGCTGCCAGCTCTCGCCCCGGCTGGTCGGGCAGGTAGAGCATGCGCCCCTGCAGCAGGTAGATGGCAGCGACAAGCAAGACGTAGCCAGTCGCGAGAACGAGTAACAGTTTCATCATGATGATGGTGTACCCAAGGGAGGCCATCGGGTCAATCCCCATTTTGGCCGGCCGTGATCGCATTGCAATAATGATCTGGCTCAAGTGTCCGGGTTTTATGATGTGATACAAGATGCACAGCATGACTGAATCGCTTTGCATTGCGGTTCATGCGATGAGACCTGGGGAACCTCTGATTTATTCTGAGCGAAGTAGATTGTGATCCAAAATGTTTAGATTTGTAATGCCCTTTGGGTGCAAGGCGCGAATCGCACGTAATAGCGGGCTATTGCGAAGATGAGCAACGCAGAAGCTGGACATTTTGGGCGCAAGATACGAGTTCAGGAATAAATCCGAGGTTCCCTGGACAGGATCAAGGTTCGACTACGCAGTAAACGGATTACCGATATGTGCCTGGCCATCCCGATGCAAGTCAAAGAGGTTGATGAGTTCGTCGCCCGCTGTGAAGCCAAGGGCGTCGAGCGAGACGTGAGCCTTTTCATGATGCAGGGCGAAGACATCAAGCCAGGCGACTTCGTCATGGTCCACGTTGGCTACGCGATCCAGAAAGTCTCACGCCAGGATGCTCAAACCTCGTGGGAACTGTTCGACCAAATCCTCGCGAGCGAGGAAGCGTGACCCGTCCAGGAGGCTATAACAATGTGTGACACCTGCGGCTGCAACATCACCTCCGGCAACCGCCACCTGATAGAAGAAGGCGGCAAACTGTCCCACACCCACAGCGGTCGTGAGGCCGTGAGTGTTTTGCAAGACCTGCTCAGCGAGAACGACAAGCTGGCCACTCACAACAGGGAGCACTTCGATCGCCATGGTGTTCTGGCGGTCAATCTCATGTCTTCTCCCGGCTCGGGTAAGACAGCATTACTTGAGGCGACCATCAAGGCACTGGCGGGCGAGTTTGCCCTGGGCGTAGTGGAAGGCGACCTGGAAACCGAGAACGACGCGGACAGGATCAGGGCGCTGGGCGTGCCGGCCGTACAGATTTCCACCGGCAGCGCCTGCCATCTCGATGCCCACATGGTGCACGATGCGCTCCATGACCTGAGTCTCGACGAACTGGACATCGTGTTTATTGAAAACGTCGGCAACCTCGTCTGCCCCGCCAGTTTCGACCTGGGACAACATCTGAATGTAACGCTGTTGTCGACGACGGAAGGCGATGACAAGCCGGCCAAGTATCCGGTCATGTTCAGGGCAGCCGACCTGGCGCTGATCACAAAGACAGATCTGCTGGCGGTTCTGGACGACTTCGACCCGGTGGTGGCGGAGACGCATCTCCGCAATCTCGCCTCCGAGGCACCGCTCATTTGTTTGTCTTCCCGCAGCGGTGAAGGGCTGGATCAGTGGCCACCTGGCTACGGCAACAGGTCGAGGGTCATCGTGACAGAGTGGCCTCCGGCAATAGCCGCCGGCCGGCGATACAGGAAGACGGCGTCCACCTGCATGAGCATGGAACCGCGGGCGCCTGACCGGGGCTGACCCTGGGCGAACCAGAAGCGAAACCAGATGACGACCAGCGCAAGAGAATGGCTCGACAGGATCAGGCAGCTGCCGCTTCCGGATAAGGTCAAGATCATGAACGTCTGTGGCGGCCACGAACGCGCCATCAGCACCGTGGGGCTGCGAGGCGCACTCCCGCCGCAGATCGAGCTGGTGCCGGGGCCCGGATGCCCGGTGTGCATTTGTCCGGAGGAAGATGTCTACGAGGCCATACACCTGGCGCTGGAGGAAGATGTCACCCTGTTGACCTTCGGCGACATGCTGCGCGTCCCGGTCAATGTCCCGCGACGGGAGATACGCTCCCTCGAACAGGCAAAAGCGGCCGGCGCCGACATCCGCCCGATCGCCTCACCGTTGGAAGCCGTGGCAATCGCAAGACAGCAACCCGACCGTTCAGTGGTTTTCTTCGCCGCCGGTTTCGAGACCACCACGGCGCCGGTGGCGGCGATGATGTGCGAGGACGTGCCGGATAATCTTTTCCTGCTGCTGTCTGGAAGACTGACCTGGCCCGCCGTCGCCATGCTGCTCGATTCGGAGGAGCCCGGTTTCGACGCCCTGATCGCACCTGGCCACGTAGCCACCATCATGGGGCCCGAGGAATGGGAGTTTGTCGTCGAACGCCACCGCCTGCCGTCCGCGGTGGCCGGTTTTGGGCCCGAATCCCTGCTCGCGGCCATGTACTCGGTGCTGCGACAACTGACCGACAAGCGGATTTTCCTCGACAACTGCTATCCCGAGGTCGTGCGCGCCGGCGGAAACAAGAGCGCCCAGGCGCAACTGACCACGGCGATGGATGTGGTCGATGCAAACTGGCGCGGCATCGGCATCATCCCGAACTCGGGTTACGAGCTAAAACCCCATCTGCAGTCGCATGACGCGCGGAGGAAATTCGGCTCCCATGGCGTTCCAGCCAGGAAGAGAGAAGGCCTGATGCCCCAGGGCTGCGATTGCGCCCGCGTCGTACTCGGCAAGATCTACCCCAACCAGTGTCGAATCTACGGCCTCGCCTGCACGCCCCGCAACCCGATTGGCCCCTGCATGGTGTCCGACGAAGGCGCCTGCCGGATCTGGTGGGCTAACGGCGTACGAGACAGGGACGTCGCCTGACCCGGCGACTCGATCGGGAACCCGACGTGACTAACGGCAACGAGACCCAGGCCCGCAGCATCCGTCTGACAGGTCATGTACAGGGGGTCGGATTCAGGCCCTTCGTTTACCGGCTGGCGATGCAGCACGGCGTCCAGGGATGGGTGCAGAATCAGTTGGGCGAGGTCGAGGTTCTCGCCGAGGCATCCGCCGACCGGCTCGATGCGTTCCAGCGCGGCCTGATCGATGACGCTCCTCCCCTTGCCAGGCCTGCATTGGGTGAGATCGAGAATCTGGTAACAACAGGTCATGGCGAGTTTCTCATTCGGGAAAGCGCGGCAAAGCGCGAAGCACAAATACACGTTCCCCCTGATTACTTCACCTGCGACGACTGCGTCCGCGAACTGAATGACCCTGAAGATCGCCGCTATCGTTATCCCTTTATCAACTGCACTCAGTGCGGGCCACGCTACACCCTTATCGAGGCGATGCCCTACGACCGGCCCAATACATCGATGGCGGGCTTCCCGCTATGCAAGGAGTGTCTTCGCGAGTACGAAGATCCACAGGACCGCCGGTTCCACGCCGAACCGGTGGCCTGTGCGGTTTGCGGTCCTGCGCTTGATTACGATGACAAGAGCGGCGAAAAGATACACGGCAATGAAGCGGCGTTGTCGGCAGCTTTGGAGGCTCTCCGTGGTGGAGCGATACTCGCTGTCAAAGGCGTTGGTGGATACCACCTGATGTGCGACGCCCGTAACGATGAGTCGATCGCACGCCTGCGCGCATCCAAACCGCGTCCCGACAAACCATTAGCGGTGATGTTTCCCGCGACAGGGCCTCATGGACTCGACTCGGTTCTGGCAGCAGTCGATCCCAAACCGGGGGAGACCGATCTCCTGACCAGCCCGGATCGCCCGATCGTCCTGATGACGCGTAAAAAAGGATGCCCGCTATCGCCGCTGATCGCACCCGGGCTGGAAGAAATCGGTGTCATGCTGCCCTACTCACCCTTGCATCACTTGCTTCTGAACGGATTCGGGAGACCGCTGATCGCAACCTCGGGAAATATCAGCGGTGAGCCGGTGCTGACCGATGCTGTCGAGGTCGAAGAAAAACTGGCTCGCATTGTCGATGCTTATCTTCATCACGACCGGCCGATCGTCCGCCCCGCCGATGACTCGGTCTTCCGCTGGATCGGTAACAAGCCCATGCCCATTCGTCTTGGCCGCGGTACAGCACCTGTCGAACTGGATCTTCCCGTGGCCGTGCCGACACCGGTACTGGCAGTCGGCGGGCACATGAAAAATACAATTGCCCTGGCCTGGGGACGCCGCCTGGTCGTGTCTCCACATATCGGTGACATGGGCACGACCCGCAGCTTGTTCGTGTTCGAACGAGTCGTCGAGGATCTGCAACGCTTGTATGGAGTAGAAGCAAAGGCAATCGTTTGCGACGCTCATCCTGACTATGTGACGACCCGCTGGGCCGGCCGCCAAAAACTGCCCGTCAACAAGGTGCCACACCACTATGCTCATGCATCCGCAGCAGCCATTTGCTGGGACAAGGACATCGATGGCATCGTCTTTACATGGGACGGCGTCGGCTACGGAACGGACGGTAGTCTGTGGGGCGGAGAAGCGCTGGTCGGCAGACCGGGGCGATGGCGACGGGCGGCGAGCATGAGACCCTTCCGACTCCCCGGCGGAGAACGTGCCGGACGAGAACCGTGGCGCAGCGCCGCCGCCGTGTGCTGGGAATCCGGCCACAGGTTCGACGGTCTTCCGGACGGCGCCGAACTCGCCCGCATGGCCTGGGAAAAACGAATGAATTGTCCGACGACCACGGCCGTCGGACGGCTGTTTGACGCCGCATCGGCGCTGGTCGGACTGGTCAGCTCCGCAAGTTTCGAGGGACAGGGTCCGATGGTTCTCGAAGCATGCGCCGATGGCGCCAGCGGCGGCATTGAACTCCCGCTCGCTGGTAGTGAGAACGGCTTGCTTGTGACCGATTGGGAACCACTGCTCGACTTGCTGATGGATGAATCGCTGCCGGTCCCCCGGCGTGCGTCCGCGTTTCACGACAGCATGGCGCTGGCACTGGCCGCACAGGCCCGACAACTGCGGTCGGACTATGGATTCGAACGCGTAGCACTCAGTGGTGGCGTTTTCCAGAATCGCGTGCTCAGCGAGCGCTGTCTGGAACTCCTTGTCGCCGATGGTTTCAACGTGACACAGGACAATCGCCTGCCGATCAACGACGGCGGGCTCAGTGCCGGACAGATAGTAGAATTTGCAGCCCGGGCAGAATAAGCCTGCCCGGCCAGACTTGCGAGAGAAAAAGGACAAGACATGCAAGACACTCACGTAGCACTGGCCCACGGCAACGGCGGCCGGTATATGCACGAACTGATCGATGAACTGTTCGCGAAACATCTCGCCAATCCGGATCTGGACACCCGCGCCGATGCCGCGACATTGCCGGAAATGCCCGACGGCAACTTGATGATGACCACCGATGGTTTCACCGTCCAGCCGATCGAGTTTCCGGGCGGGGATATCGGCTCACTGGCGGCACACGGGACGATTAACGATCTCGCCGTCGCCGGCGCACAACCCCTCTATTTCACACTCAACTGTTTTATCGAAGAAGGGCTGGAATTCGCGTTACTCGATCGGGTCATCGCGAGCCTGGCACGGACGACGAAAGAGGCGGGTGTGCGGGTCGTGGCCGGCGATACAAAGGTTCTGCCGCGTGGCGAGGGTGGCGGCATCTACCTGGCGACGACGGGAATCGGTGTGCGGCCAAGCGATGTGGACCTGGGACTTGATCGTATCGCGCTGGGTGACAAGCTACTGGTGAGCGGGCCAGTCGGCGATCACGGCATCTCGGTCATGCTGGCCAGGGAACAGTTCGGGCTGAAGGGCGACCTGCTGTCTGACGCTGCCAGCGTCCTGCCGCTGACCCGGGCGGCGTTGCCCATCGACGGTCTGAAATTCATGCGTGATCCGACCCGCGGAGGGCTCGCCACTGTCGCCCACGAAATCCATCGATCGACCGGGCTGAGTATCAGCTTGTCGGCCCCGGATATCCCGGTGCGCCCGCAGGTCGAGTCGGTGTGCGAAATGCTGGGTTATGACCCGATGTACCTCGCCTGTGAAGGCCGGGTGGTCGCGGCGGTGTCGGCGGATAAGGCGTCGGCACTTCTCAAGGCATGGCAGACGCTGCCCGAAGGAAATGACGCCGCCCTCATCGGTGAAGTCATCGAAAGCAGGCACGCCGTGATACTACGTACAGAGATCGGTGGCGAACGTATCCTCGAACAACTGGAGGACGACCCGTTGCCGAGGATTTGCTAAAGAAGCGCTGATTGCGGGCTCGATTTATCGCCAGACCTCCTGGCCACCCCTCTTGGCCCGGCCCGACTACAGCTTGCTGTTTGTAGCTGAAATCCGGCTTTCATGGAGCTGCCGACGGGCGATTACACCTGCTGGTCAGATTCATACCCAGAAATTGAGCTAGATCAGTAACTTTCAAACTCACAGGCGTACGATCGGAGCAATGGCGCCGCACGGGAGGATCGCGGCGCGCCAGTGCTTGAATAGCAAAAAGAAAGTCGTGTCGCCGCTATAGCCGTGGCGTTGGCATCAGGAAAGGAGAAGACGGCCAAGCTATCGATAAACCGCTGAAGAGGGATTTGCCATGGCAGTTCACGAAACCCTTTACGAAGTCATGCGTCAGCATGGCATCACGCGGCGCAGCTTCCTGAAGTTCTGCAGTCTGACCGCAGCCGGCCTGGGACTAGGCCCGGAATTCGCCGGCACGATTGCACACGCCCTCGAGACCAAGCCACGCACACCGGTGATCTGGCTGCACGGTCTGGAGTGCACCTGCTGCACCGAGTCGTTCATCCGTTCCGGCAACCCGCTGGCGAGCGATGTCATCCTGTCCATGATCTCACTGGACTACGATGACACCCTCATGGCGGCGGCCGGTCATCAGGCAGAGGAGATACTGCAGCAAACCGTCGAGAAATATGACGGCGAGTACATACTCGCCTGCGAGGGCAACCCCCCGCTCGGCGAGGATGGCATGTACTGTATCCAGGCCGGCAAGCCCTATGTCGAAAAGCTCCGATATATGGCGGACCACTGCAAGGCGATTATCGCCTGGGGCTCCTGTGCCTCATGGGGTTGTGTCCAGGCAGCACGCCCGAACCCAACCACCGCCACGCCGATCCACAAGGTCATCACGGACAAGCCCGTCATCAAGGTACCGGGTTGTCCGCCGATCGCCGAAGTCATGACCGGCGTACTCACCTACATCATCGCCTTCGGCAAATTCCCCGAACTGGATCGCCAGGGACGGCCGAAGATGTTCTACGGTCAGCGACTGCATGACAAATGCTACCGGCGGCCGCATTTCGATGCCGGTCAGTTTGTCGAGAAGTTCGACGATGAAGGCGCTCGCAAGGGCTGGTGCCTTTACAAAGTCGGCTGCAAAGGCCCGACAACCTATAACGCCTGCTCGACCGTCGGCTGGAACGACGGGCTGTCCTGGCCGGTCAAGTCCGGTCACGGCTGTCTCGGCTGCGCCGAAGACGATTTCTGGGACAAGGGTTCGTTCTACAGCGCGGTGACCAACTTCGGCGTCATGGGTGGAATCGAAGCCCAGGCCGACAAAGTCGGCGGTGTCCTGGCAGGAGCCGCAGCCATCGGCGTTGCAGCACATGCCGCAGCATCGGTCGTCAGCCATACGATCGGCAAGAAGGATGAGGAGTAGAAACAATGGCCACAACAGTCACGCCAAACGGCTTTCCCCTCGACGACAGCGGCCAACGGATCGTTGTCGATCCTATCTGCCGCATCGAGGGTCATCTGAGGATCGAGTGTAACCTCGACGAAAACAACGTCATCCGCAACGCGGTGTCTACGGGCAATATGTGGCGCGGCCTCGAGATCATTCTCAAGGGCCGCGACCCGCGCGACGCCTGGGCATTCGTGGAAAGAATCTGCGGTGTCTGCACCGGTGTGCACGCCATAGCTTCGGTCAGGTGTGTCGAAGACGCGCTGGGTATCAAGATCCCGCCGAACGCCAACATGATCAGGAACCTGATGATGCTGGCACAGTACGCTCAGGATCACCTGGTGCACTTCTATCACCTGCATGCCCTGGACTGGGTAGATGTGGTCAGCGCACTGAGCGCCGATCCGGTTGCCACGTCGGCACTGCAGCAGAGTCTCTCCAAATGGCCGAAATCGTCACCAGGCTATTTCAGCGATGTCCAGAACAAGCTGAAACGTTTCGTGGAATCCGGTCAGCTCGGCCCGTTCGCGAATGCCTACTGGGGCAGCCCGGCCTACAAGCTTCCGCCGGAAGCGAACCTGATGGCGGTCACCCACTACCTGGAAGCGCTGGATTTCCAAAAAGAAATCGTCAAGATCCAGACGATCTTCGGCGGCAGGAACCCCCACCCCAACTGGCTGGTGGGCGGCGTACCCTGCTCGCTGAACGTCGATAGCGCGGGTTCGGTCGGTGCCATCAACATGACCTGGCTGAACCAGGTCTCGCGGATCATCGACGACACCATCACGTTTATCGACCAGGTCTACATTTCCGACCTCAAGGCGGTCGCCACGTTCTACAAGGACTGGGATTATGGCGGCGGTTTGTCCAGCAAGAATGTGATGTCCTACGGTGACTTCCCGGATATCCCCAACGATTACTCGAACGACAGCCTGATGATGCCCATGGGCGTGATCATCGATGGCGACCTGAGCACGGTTCACGATGTGGATCTGAGGGATCCGGAGCAGATCCAGGAGTTCGTCAATCACTCGTGGTACAGCTACCCCGACGAAAGCAAGGGCATGCACCCCTGGGACGGTGTTACCGAACCCAACTTCGAGCTCGGCCCGAACTTCAAGGGTACCAAGACCAACATCGAGAATCTCGACGAAGCTGGCAAGTACTCCTGGCTGAAGGCGCCCCGCTGGCGGGGTCATGCGATGGAAGTCGGCCCGCTGGCCCGCTATCTCGTTGCCTATGCTCGCGGGCGAGAGGACATCAAGGCGCAGGTCGACGGTCTGCTGGGAGAACTCGGCTTGCCACTGACTGCCCTTTTCTCGACCCTGGGCCGGACCGCGGCGAGGGGCCTCGAGTGTTCGTGGGCGGCGCACAAGATGCGTTATGTCTTCGACAAGCTGATGGCCAACATCAAGGCCGGAGATCAGAAGACGGCGAACATGGACATGTGGGAACCCTCCACTTGGCCGGCAGAAGCGAAAGGCGTCGGCATGGCAGAGGCCCCGCGCGGTGCGCTTGGTCACTGGATTCATATCAAGGACACCAAGATCGACAACTACCAGGCGGTCGTCCCGACGACGTGGAACGCGTCACCGCGCGATCCGGCGGGCAACATCGGCGCTTACGAGGCGGCCCTGCTGGGGACGCCGCTGGCAAATGCCGAGCAACCGCTGGAGATCCTGCGGACGATCCACAGTTTCGATCCCTGTCTGGCCTGCGCGAGTCACGTGATGGCGCCGGACGGTGAGGAACTGACCGTCGTCAAGATCCGCTAGGCACAGGAGGATATCGAGATGGCAAACACTGCGGTAACAAGCGGGCACGGCGCCGTGACTGAAAAGCCGCTATACGTCTTCGAAGCCCCTGTACGGATTTGGCACTGGACCCACACGCTCAGCATCGTGGTGCTGTGCGCAACGGGCTACTTCATCGCCTATCCCCTGCCGTCCCTGGGTGGCGAGGCCAGCGACCATTTCGTCATGGGCAACATAAGGCTGTTCCATTTTATCGCGGCCTACGTGTTCGCGATTGGCTTCGCTGTCCGCATCTACTGGGCATTCGTTGGCAACAAGTACTCGCGTGAGCTGTTTATCCTGCCGATCTGGCGAGGAAGCTGGTGGCGGGACTTCTTTGACGAAGTGCGCTTCTACCTGTTCCTCACGCGAACGCCTCCCAGGTCGATAGGACACAACCCGCTGGCGCAGTCTGCGATGTGGATTTTCAACTTCATCCTGACCCTGTTCATGATATTCACGGGTTTCGCCCTCTATGGCGAGGGACTGGGTGACGGCAGCTGGGCAGACCGGGGTTTCGGCTGGCTCATCCCGATGATGGGAGATTCGCTGACGGTGAAGATGTGGCACCTGACGGGGATGTGGCTGATCATTTTCTTCGTGATCATCCATGTCTACATGGCTGTCCGGGCCGACATTATGGGCCGGGAAAGCAGTATCAGTACTATCTTCGGCGGCTGGCGTTACTTCAAGTAGTTTCGACAGGTAGCGGCGGGCGGGTGAAGTGAGGAGGACCGGTTTCGTGGACCACACAAAAGCAGACACATTGGTACTCGGCATCGGCAATATCCTCTGGGCCGACGAGGGATTCGGCATTCGGGCCGTCGAGGCGCTGAACGCCGAATTCCGGTTTTCACCGGATGTTTGTGTCATGGATGGCGGGACACAGGGACTGTTCCTCCTGCCCTGGGTGCGCAATGCATCCAGGCTGTTGATCCTCGACGCGATCGACTACGGACTGACACCAGGGGAGATTCGCGTTATCCGCGACGATGACGTTCCTCAGTACCTTGGCGCCAAGAAAATGAGCATGCATCAGACCGGCTTCCAGGAAGTCCTGATGTCGGCGCAGATGTTGGGCGAATTCCCGACACAACTCGCGCTGATCGGCGTCCAGCCCGACGAGTTGGACGACTATGGCGGCAGCCTGCGGCCGTGCGTCAAGGCCCGTATCCCGGAGGCGGTCGGCTACGCCATCGACATTCTTCACGAGTGGGGAATCGAGACGGAGAAAAGAGAGCAGCCACCAGAGACGGCCGATTTGATCGGTCCCGACGCGCTTGAAATGACGGCCTACGAACTGGGCCGGCCCACCTGACCGGAGCGAGTGTATGAATCATCCGCTGATCCAGCGTCTACATGACGAGTTTCACTATCCCGAGGTAAGCCTGGAGAACCACGACGAGTTCGTCGGCCAGGAAGGGTTCAGCGTGCTGTTCTTTGGCGGTGATCCCGCCCGCTATCGTGAAACCGCCGATGTTGCCGTGGTCCTGCCGGAACTGGTCGCAGCGACCGGAGGAAGTTTGCACCCTGGCGTCGTCGCCCGAGACAGCGAGATCGAGCTCCAGAAGCACTATGGATTTCGCAAATGGCCGGCGCTGGTTTTTCTTCGCGACGGTGGCTACCTGGGTGCGATCTGCAAGGTGCAGGACTGGAGTGATTACATCACCGGGATCGGCGATTTGATGGCGGCGGAAACGAAGAGAGCGCCCGGCTTCAAGATTGCGGTGGTGGCAGGTTGAGCGACCCGGGAAAAAGACGAGGAGACACGCCGATGAAACTCAGAGACATCCCCATCGTTGCGATGGGTCCGGGCAGCCAGCCAGTGGAGGAAGACGGCACGATGCTCGAGTACATCGACATGCCCCACGACATGACGACCTATACGGCACCCGACATTCCCGACGCCAGGGATGTTCGCAATCTCGGTGGCGCAAGAGAGGCGATGTGGTGGCTGCGGGATGCAATCCGGCGCTACCAGCCCGGTTCCGAACCGCTGATGGCCGACATTACGGCTCTCGACCCCGGCAACCGCGACCTGGTCAACCAGATCCTCGGTGATGGCGATGTCAACCTGAAGTACACGGGCCTGATCAAGGCAAACGTTCAGGAATCAGTACTCGCGGGTATCTGGCGTACCTTCTATCTCGATGACGAGGGACGGGTAACCAACGACCTCATCGAGGTCGGCGATGTGCCATACCTGGCGAGCATGCCTCTCCAGCGCAGGGAGGTCCAAAGCGAATCATTGACGGATGTCGAGGCTCCCGAAGGTGTGATGAACGCGATGTCGATCCTGACGGAGATCGATGAACATCGATCGGGATATGTCACCGGTAACCCGGCCCATGTCATCAACCTGACGCTGCTGCCGCTATCGGACGAAGACGTCGAATTCCTCGACAAAACCCTCGGTCGCGGCCCCGTCTACATCTTGTCGCGAGGATACGGCGACTGTCACATCATCGGCACCGCTGTGCCCAACGTGTGGTGGGTACGCTACTTCAACTCGATGGGAATAACCATATTGAACAGCGTGGAAGTCGTGGATGTGCCTTCCGTGGTACGCGCCGCGCCCGAGGACCTGGCGGACTCCGCCAGGCGGCTCGACGAGATCCTGGAACCGTATTGGAAAAAAGCGAGCTGATGGTGGGGTGAGGTAAAGCCATGGATGATTTAACTCGCAAAGTCTTTGGTGGCGACGTCGACTCCAGGCTGAAGGACGACACACGCCTTGAATGCCGGATCTGCTGGCAGGTATACGACCCGGCGCAAGGAGACGATATCGCGCAGATCCCCGCCGGCACGCCGTTCTCGAAACTCCCCGACAACTGGTGTTGCCCCGAATGCGAATCACCGAAAGAGATGTACCTGCCCATCGACGAGCCAGGAGATACGCGATGACAACGAGCGTCGAAAAACTGGTTCAGGACTACCAGCGTATTGCCGAAGAAAGGATGCGTGGACTGCCGCTGTATAACAACAGTCTGTCGGTCGAGGCGATCGCATTCCGCGACTGGGAAGGACGCCAGCTCGGTGTCCTCATCACACCCTGGTTCATGAACCTGATCCTGCTACCCGCCGATGGTGAACACTGGTCCGATCAGGGTATGAAAACGGAGTGGGAGTTCCCTTTCGGTCGCTACGAATTCGACACTTGCGACAGCGACGAGGCGGGTCCTCACCAGAGCGCCGCCTTGTTCTCGACCGTCGGCGATTTTCCGGATCAGAAGACCGCCCGCGAAGTGGCCTGTGAGGTGATGGTTCGCCTGTTTCAGCGAAATACAGCGAGTCAGGAAAAACACGCTGACGCCGAACCTGCGCTCGACAGTTTGATGCAAAAAGAGATGAGCCGGCGTGACCTGTTCCATTGGCTGGCACCTGGGGCGGATGACGATGGGCGACACAAAGATGCATGAACTATCCGTATGTCTCGCCCTGATGGAACAGGTCCGAAAAGTGGCTGTCGAGCACGATGCACGGCGAGTCGACAAGATCTATCTCCGCATCGGGCCGCTATCGGGAATCGAGGCGTCGCTGCTGAAGAATGCCTTCCCGATCGCCGCGACCGGCACCGTCGCCGAAGACGCCATTCTGATCATAGAAAAAAGCGAGATCGTGGTGCGTTGCACGCGATGCGATGCAGAATCGACGGTGACGCCCAACAATTTATTGTGCAGACAATGCGGTGACTTCCGAACCCGCCTGATCAGCGGTGATGCGATGTTGCTGGAGCGTCTGGAACTGGATATCGCAAGGACACCCACGATTTTGGGAGCAGAACTCGGGGAGGCCGTGCCGGCGCCAACATGAACCGGCGGCACGGATCGAGATGACACTCAGCATCCTCCTCCTCGGTTTCATGATCGGTATGCGTCACGCGATCGAGACCGATCATGTCGCGGCCGT
>PVMS01026068.1_pt1 | contig 14788 bp, 15 predicted proteins | sample 1853461 | NCBI WGS metagenome assembly PVMS01 (sample SAMN08582032, study PRJNA380276) | Marine sediment metagenome, whole genome shotgun sequencing project. | isolation source: ocean sediment barecode stripped | collected 2017 | reverse complement strand
TCGGTAGTCAGGATCGTGCAACTTTCGAGTGATTCGGACTCACCCGTCCACCGATCCCACAGTCCGGCGAAGGCGAACGGGGCCTCGCTGTCGAGCCGGATCCAGTACGGCTGTTTGCGAGAACCGGCGGGCTGCCACTCGTAAAACCCGTCCGCCACCACCAGGCAGCGCCGGAACCGGAATGAATCGCGGAACGAGGGCTTCTCCGCCGCGGTCTCGGAGCGGGCGTTGATCAGCGTGCGGCCCTTGAGGTCCGGCTCCTTCGCCCAGTGAGGGACCAGCCCCCACCTGAGCAGCGCGAACTCGTGGCCCGACCCTGTCCCGGCTTCCGTTTCGTCCTGCTCCGGGATCTCTGACTGGGGGCGAGCCGTAGATCGGACCGCCGCCACCGGCTGTGTGGGGGCGATGTTGTAGCGCGGACCGAGCCGGGGTACCGAATCCAGCTCGAACAGGGCTGCCCACACGGCCGCGGGAGTCGTCAGGGTGAATCGTCCGCACATGGTCCGGTCTTCAGTATGTTCGTTATTGTGAATTCGAGTCGGCCCATGATCCGACCGACCTGGCTGCTATGGAGATATACCATGAACTGGTGCTCAGGATTCCTCCTCCGGCGGACCCGCACCCGGCGCGGCCGGGAGCCGGTCGCCCGGATCTCGATCCTGTTGGCTGTCTGCTCGATCCCACTGGCGGCGGCATGCGGTTCAGATTCAGAAGTGGACAGGCGACTCGATGGACTGGCGGCCGCGCGTTCGGTGTGGATCGCGGCCGCTCCCGCCACCTACGAGTTCACCTACCTGCGTTTGTGCTTCTGCCCGAACGTCTCACCGGCGAGGATTCTCGTGGATGGCGGCCTCGTGATTCGCGTCATCGACGTCGAGTCGTCGGAGACCCTGCCGGCAGAGCGAAACACCGAGTTCCCGACGGTCGAGGAGCTGTTCATCGAGCTGGATGACCTGATTCGCCTGGAGCCGTTCCGGCTGGAAGTGCAATACGACCCGGAGCTCGGCTATCCGTCGTTCGTCAGCGTCGACATCGAGGAGAGAGTGGTGGACGAGGAATTCAGCTATACCGTCGAAGACCTGGCCGCCTCCGCGCAACCGGCGGTCCTCCGATGAAGCGCGTATGGATCACGGGACATGGGGAGCCGGGCGTGCTGCAGCAGCGAGAGGAGCCCGATCCGATTCCCGCGGCCGGTGAGCTTCGGGTGCGGGTCGAATACGCCGGGGTGAACTTCGCGGAAGTAATGGCCAGGCTCGGGCTCTACCCGGATGCGCCGCCACTGCCGTTCGTGCCGGGATACGAAGTCTCGGGAACCGTGGATGCACTGGGAGAGGCCGTCGATCCGGCGTGGATCGGTGAACGGGTGACGGCTGTGACCCGATTCGGGGGCTACTCAGATCTGGTGTGTCTGCCGCCGGATCTCGTGCTCCGAACTCCGGACTCGGTCCCGGACGAGGTGGCCGCCAGCCTTCCGGTGAACTATCTGACGGCGCACCAGATGCTCCACCGGGTGTGTTCCGTGCGCGAGGGCGAAACGGTCCTGGTCCACGGGGCCGCGGGGGGAGTCGGGACGGCCGCCGTGCAGCTGTGCCGGATCGTCGGCGCGCGAGTGATCGGCACGGCGTCCCCTTCGAAGCACGATTTTCTCCGCTCGATGGGAGTGGAGCCGATCGCGTCGAGGACCACGGATTGGCCCGACAGGGTGCGGGATCTGACGGCAGGCCGGGGGGTGGATATCGTCCTCGACCCGATCGGCGGTGTTTCCTTCCGCCGAAGCTACGACCTGCTGGCCCCCGGGGGACGACTGTGCTGTTTCGGCGCCTCGTCGATGGCTCCAGGGACGAGGCGGAACTTTCCCGCCGTGATCCGCAGCATGATCCGCATGCCCCGATTCGGTGCGATCGCTCTGATGGATGACAATCGATCGGTGGCAGGCGTGAACCTCGGGCACCTGTGGGATGAGACAGCGATGCTTCGGCCGCAGTTCGAGGCAATCGTGTCTCATGCGGCGGAGGGCCGCGTGAAGCCCGTGATCGACCAGGTGTTCGATCTCGAGCAGGCGGCTGCCGCACATGAACGGCTCCAGTCACGGCAGAGCGTTGGGAAGATCCTGCTCCGCCCGAATGGCGTGAAGCGGGAACACCTTTCCCTGTAACGGGTTGTTTATGATATTGGAAACTGCGAGGTGAGCCTGACAGCAGCGGGAGGCCAAGACGGGATGAGGGACGAGAGGCGGTTCGACAGGGGTTGGCGGAGCGCGATGACCATCGGCATCGTGGTGTCGGTGCTCGCTCACGCGGCATTGCTCGGCCTGGTCCGCTTCACCGTCGAGCCGATGTCGGGTGGAGCGACCAGCACGGCGCTCCAGGTCGTAACCCTTTCGGCAGAGCAGCCGCCCGAGGCCGACCCGCCGATGCAGGTCGTTGAGCTCGCCGACGCTTCGGCGGGTGGTTCCCCGATGGCAGCCGGCCCCTCGCCCGCGAAGCGGCTCACGCTGCCGGAGGTGGCACGGATTCCAGTCGCACTCGCGACCGGCGCGCCACGGCCCGTCAGGTTCCTCGATATCCTCGAGGAGGAAGAAGAGGAAGAGAATGCCGCGGCTTCATACGCGCGGGTGTCCGACTTCCTCGTGAATCCATCCGCGGAGCCCGGCCCCTTCCGTCCGATCGACGATCGGCCTGTGGACGTGCTGGCGCGGATCGGCGCCGGTCGCGGTACCGGAATGGGCGTCGGAGTGGGAGGCGGGCACTGCCCGCCGCGCGGCGGACTTCCGAGCGTGAGCCGGAGCCAGACCGTCGGAAGTCGCGTCCCGTCAGGACTGCGGGCTGCCGGCGGCTGAGCCTCCTGTCGGCCCCTGCGATCCCGGTTCCGGGCCGATCGGCGTCGATCCATTCACTGCTGTACTCAGTCTCGCCGTCATCTCCATCACGTCCGCCCACACGTCTTCCTGCAGGGGATTGATGCGTTCGGCTCCGGAAGCGGTCTCTTCGTAGGCCGCCACCCAGACGCGCGTGCCGGCCAGGTCTGGTGATTCCGCCGCGCCGTCCTGCTCCAGGGACTCGACGACAAGATTCAGGAACACCGGCCGACCCATCATCTCCGAACTGCGTGTCGTGATGAAGCCTTCGTCGAGAATCGTGTAGTCGAGCGCGAAGCCCTCGGATTCGACTGCCGGTTGGAGCAGGAAGAACGTCGAGTCGGCGGGCAGCTGTGTGTCGAACCGGGCGAACGGATATCCGGGATATCCGGTGAGCACACGGCCGGAGACGCACCCACCGACCGAGACGAGAAGCGGTAGAACCGAAGCGAAGAGGACCGCGACACCAACACCGCCGGGTCCCCGACGAGACTCCCGTCTCACCGGAGGTTGCCTTCCGTGCCGCTGCCGGCCGAGTCAGGCTGAGCGCCCGGCTCCCCGACGGCGGTCGGATCCTCCGCGCCCCCTGTCAGCCGGCGTAGCAGATCCAGTCCCCGTCGTTCGATCTCGCTGCGCCCCCCGCCGACCACCGATTCGAGTCCGCGGTCGATGCTCGACCGATCCAGCGATACCGTGGGGCGGTCGAGTCGGCCTCCGATTCGCAGACCCAGTTCGACCGGCCCGCCCTGTGACAGGAAGCCACGCGCGGATTCCGGAACGCCTTCGAGGAGAGCGTCGGAAAGCGACCGGAGTTGCTCCGGATCCGGCCGAAGCAGCAGTGCCAGGTCCAGCGAGCCATCGAAGGCTACCGAGCCTCCGAGGTCGACTTCTCCACGCTCGAAATCGAACCGGCCGTCGGACAGATGAACCGCGCCGTCGTCGATGCGGAATCGGGACACCCAGCTCTTGAGCGTCCCGCCCATTGGAGCGGTGGCCCCGAGCGCCGCCGCCAGTGCTTCGGTGAGCGGGTTCGGCTCGACCGAGCCATCCCGGATCCGGACCTCGCCGGATCCGGCGAGCGAATTCTCGCCGGGCAGCAACAGGGTGTCGAGACCTCCCGCGAGCTCCAGTTCCAGGCCCATCGTGCCGCGCAGGGCGTTACCCAGCGGAGTGTGCCGGGTCAGCCACTCTTCCGCCCTGATGTCCCGAAGTTCGAGATGCAGGCCGAACGGCTCGACGTAGCCGGAGCCCAGCTCGAGCGAGGCGGCGGCCGTTCCGCGTCCACCGTACGCGCCGAATTCGAGTCTCGGGACTTCGATGCGCTGCCTGTCCAACTGAACCGTTCCGTCCACGTCGTCGATGACGGTGGCGCCGTAGAGCAGGGTATCGACCGTGAACCGCAGGACACCGATGATCGGGAGCTCGGAAGGGCGGTGTTGCCCTCTCGCCGCCGCGAGCTCGTCCGCCGTGGATCCTCCGACCCGGCTGTTCCCGAGACGGGCCAGCGCGAGTCGGCCCCAGCCCAATCCCTCCTCGCGTCGGCCGGGGAGCACGGCATCGAGGTCCAGCCGTCCAAAATGAATGCTGGCATCGATGATCGGCCTCGCCCGTCTCGTGGCCCGGTTACCGAACATGTCTCGAAGCTGCCCGGAGGTCGTGCCCTCGCTCTCCCCGATTTCGATCTGGACGTTCTGCCACGAAGCGGTTTCCCCTTCGAGTCGGATCGGGACCTCGTCTGCGCGGATCGGGCTCCGAAGCTGATCGAATCGGGCCTCGAACTCCCTGAGCGTCACGGTCCCGTCTATCCTCGGCTCTCCGGAATCACCGGCCCGACCTGTGATGCGGGCATCGACGGTCATGCGTCCGCTGAGCGACGCGACCGCTTCATCCCGGGAGGCATCTTCCGCCGGAAGCGCGGCGAGCACCCGGTCCAGGCCGGCGTCTGCCTGCAACCGGATGTCGAACGGCAGCAGCGAATCCAGCGCGACCGTTCCGGCAGCGGACAGCTTTCCGTCGAGAAGTCGGCCACTGGCCGTCACCGCGGCATCGCCCTGCTTGATCTGCGCTTCCACGTCGAGCTCGGACACGACCAGGATGTCGTCGGCCGTCCGCACGGATCCGTCACGCAGGGTGACGAGCCCGAAAACTTCCGGCGATTGCTCCGGTCCCGCCTCTCCCCGCAGCCGGAGGTCCAGCTCGACCGACCCTGCCGGCCTCATGCCGGACTCCGACTCTCCGATCAGGTCTTCCAGGGCGAGTCCTTCCGCGTGCAGCGCCAGGTCGAGATTGCGGACCGGCGAGCCCAGGGATGTGACCCGTCCCGACAGGAGAGCACGGAACGGACCGGCCTCCAGAACGCCGCGGGTGAGCTCGAACGAGTCCAGGTCACTTGCTACGCGGCCGCTCCATTCGATCGAGGCGTCCGCGGCCTCGATCGAGTTGCCGGGTGCCTCGGGCAGGCGGACGGTCACGTGCTCCGCGCTCGCCGTCCCTGCCGTACCGATCGACCCAGTGCCGCTTGCATCGAGATCGATCCTGAGATTCACGCCATCCAGCTGCAGGCTGCGCGATCGCATGGCGTCCCGGAAGCCGGCGCGCCCATCTACGAGCTCGACTCGCTTGATATCGAGCGACAGGCCAGGCAGGCCGCTCCCGTCACCGCCGCTGCCCGGCTCCGATCGTTCCGGAACGAAGTCGCCGAAATTGGACGTGCCGTCCTCCGCCACCCTGAGCAGCACGCGGGGCGACCTGACGACGATCCTGTCGATTACGATCTGTCGCCGTAGCAGCGGGAGCAGGCGGGGCTCGAGCACCACGGCATCCGCCGTCGCGAGAGCGGTCTCGGAAAACATTCCGCGGTTCCCGATCCGGATCCCCTCGACGCTCACGCCCGGTCGCGGCCACACACGCAATGATGCGCCCTCGATCGAGACCGGCCGGTTGACTGCCTGGGAAATCCGAGGCTCCAGCCGATCGGCGAGCGTCTCGGGGTCCAGGAGCGAACGGAAGCGAACGGCAAATACGAGTGCTACGGCAAGCACCAGCGCAACCAGCACGCCGAGCACCAGCGCGATCCTGCCCGCGGCCTTCCGACCGCGACCCGCTGATCTGTTTCCGGGCCCCGGAGACGGGAGCCGAACGTCCGGGGAATTCTCGGTCTGGTCCAAGGGAGACGAAGCTCCTTTCGGGGCGGCATCGGCACGGCCGCAGTCGGCGCGGAGACAGCCGTCTCCATGCGTCATGATACGATCGACCGTGAACTGCGTTCCCATCGACCTTGCCCGTTTCCACCGTCCGGGAGTAGCCTGCTTCAAGGGCGTGACCCACGAGCAGTCTCCCGCTACGCGACGATCGGGATGAACGAGTCCAGCGAGAACAGGCGACGGGAATTCGAGTCGGAGGCGCTTCCGCACCTGGACGCGCTGTTCGGCCTCGCGCTCCGCCTCACGGGCGGAGACGAACCCCGTTCGGAGGATCTCGTCCAGGACTCCGTTCTGAAGGCCTGGCGCTCGTGGGATCGGTTCGAGGTCGGCACGAATTGTCGTGCCTGGCTGATGACGATCCTCCGCAACACGTTCATCAATCAGTATCGCCGCGACAGGTCTCGTCCCGCCCAGGTTGAATTCGAAGAGATCGCCGAGGGTCCCGGCGCGGGCACCCTGTACGACGCGGACCCGGAGGGTCGGGTGTTCGACCGTCTGGTCAACGAACACGTCATTCGGGCGATCGAGGAACTGCCGGACGAGTTTCGCGTTCCCGTAGTACTCGCTGACATCGAGGGTCTCGGATACCAGGAGGTGGCCGACACACTCGGGATTCCGGTCGGCACGGTGAAATCGCGGCTGTTCAGGGGCCGCAAGAGACTCCAGAAACGGTTGTATATGTTCGCCGAGGAAATGGGATACCTGCCATGACCGATGAGACACGCGGCGGAGCCGGCACCCGCGAAGCGGCGCCGGAAGAGCTCTCGTGCGAGGAGTCCCTGGCGCTCGTGTATGAGTACCTGGATGGCGAGCTTCCCGCCGACTGGAACGATGCGGTCCGAAGACATGTCGAGAAGTGCCGCCTGTGCTATCCGTACTTTGACTTCGAACGGATGTTTCTGGACTACGTGCACGAGGCGGGAGAACGGGCGGCACGCACGAACCCGCAGCTCGAACGCAGAATCCGTGATCTCATCGCCGGAGAACAGGGAGACTGAGCCGGTTCCTGCCGTTGCCCCTCTCCTGCCGCCGCGGTAGCCTGAGGCTCTGCAATCGAGAGGAGCCGTCTGCCGATCCACTGACGCACCACCGGGCCGGCGTTCGACCCACAACCAGAAGTCAGCAGAGCTGAGTGAGATATCTATGCGCGCGGAGACGCGAGACAGCCTGAAAAGCCTCCTGGATGCGGCTGGCCCGTCCGGGTACGAAACGGCGGCGGCGACGGTCTGGCGACAGACGGTCGGGGGATTCGCCGACCGGATCTGGGGAGATGTGCAAGGAAACAGCTTTGCGGAGATCGGGGCCGAAGGCAATCCTACCGTGATGCTCGCCGGCCACGTGGATGAGATCGGGCTGATGGTCCATCACGTGGATGATGAGGGTTTCATCTGGGTCCAGGGAATTGGTGGATGGGATCCGCAGGTTCTCATAGGCCAGCGCGTAGAGTTGCTGACCGATGAAGGCCAGGTCACGGGCGTAGTCGGTCGGAGGGCAATTCACCTGATTCGCCGTGAAGACGGTGAGAAGGCAGTGAAGCTGAAGGAGTTGTGGATCGACATCGGTGCGTTGAGCGGTGACGAGGCCCGGGAGAAGGTCGGTATCGGTGACGTGGCGGTGATTCGCTCGGAGACCCTCGATCTCGCGAACGATCGTCTCGCGGCCAGGTCCATCGACAATCGGGTCGGAGCGGCGGTCGTGGCCGAAGCGCTTCGGTTAGCCAGGGAAGCCGGGTGCAGCGCCCACGTGATCGCTGTGGCGACCGTACAGGAAGAGATCGGCTACGTGGCCGGCGGTGGTGCACGAACGGGGGCGTACGGACTCGACCCGCAGGTCGGGATCGCGGTGGATGTGACGCACGCAACGGATCATCCGACGCTCGACCGGAAGGAGCACGGCGATATCCGGATCGGTGGTGGACCGGTCCTCGCGCGTGGGCCCGCGATCAATCCGGTGGTGTACCGGCGGCTGCATGATGCGGCGAAGCGGGAAGGCATCGAAGTCCAGGTCCAGGCGCTACCCGCCATGACCGGGACTGACGCGGACGCGGTCCGCATGTCCAGGGCGGGCGTCGCAACCGGCCTGGTCAGCATTCCCAACCGGTACATGCATACGCCGAACCAGATCGTGAGTCTCGAGGACGTCGAGCAGTCCGCCCGGATCATCGCCGGCTTCCTCGCACAACTCGAGGCGGACGCGGATTTTCTGCCGCTCTGACGGACAGCATGAAAGAGCGCACCCGACACAGCCGGGCCGTAGAGGATTACCTCAAGGCCATCTACAAGCTTCAGCTGGAGCACGGTCCGGTCCCGACCACGCTCCTCGCGGCGGAACTCAGCCGTTCGCCCGCCTCCGTGACCAACATGGTCAAGGGGCTCGCCGCCCAGGACCTGGTCGCTCACGTCCCCTACCACGGAGTCCGCCTCACTCCGACCGGGGAATCCGCGGCGCTGAAGATCATCCGTCGGCACCGCGTGATCGAGACGTACCTGATCGAGCGGCTCGGCTACACGTGGGATGGTGTACACGGCGAGGCCGAATGGCTCGAGCACGCGGCGTCGGACACCCTGGTGGATCGAATGGCCGCAGCGCTCGGCGATCCGGCCACTGATCCGCACGGTGCACCGATTCCACGCCCGGACGGGTCGGTCGTGCAGCGAGACCTGCCTGCTCTGACCGATCTTCCCGCCGGCACGACGGCCGTGATCCGCGAGGTCTCGGACAATGACTCGGAGCGCTTGCGGTTCCTCAGTGGCATCGGTTTCTTGCTCGGCACGGAAGTGACCGTCCTTTCCGCGTCCGGAGCATACGGAGAGGTGGTGGCCCAGGTCGCGGGGCGCCGCCACAGGCTGTCGCAGGAACTCGCTGCGGCGATTCGGCTGGAGCCCAGTTGACGGATCCCCGGCCCGCTGTTCGGGACAGGGGAAAACAGAATGACGATGGAGCGATAGATATGCCGAAGACGTTCAAGGCCGCCGGCGACACCTGGCGGGTTCGCCTGGGAGGTCCAGCGGCTCGTGAAGGACACAGGAACCTGGTGTTCATGTGTAAAAGCAACGGTCAGAGACCGTATCGCGTGGTCGAGATTTCGGACGACGGATCGGCGGACGACGCTCTGCTCGAGCGGATCGGGTCGAAGGACCTCGAAGCCCTGTTCGACCGGTCCACGTCCCTGGGCGCACCGGCGAGTTGAGCCGCGTCGACCTTCACCTCCATTCGCAGGCGTCCGACGGTACTCTGACCCCGACCGAGGTAGTCAGGGCGGTCGCGAAGCACGGTCTGACCGGCTTTTCGCTCACCGATCACGACACTATCGCCGGCCTCGAAGAGGCCCGGGAGGAAGCGTCCAGGCTGGGGCTCGACTTCCTGGTCGGGGCCGAGTTGTCAGCCAACGAGCCCGGGCGCTCGGTGCATGTGCTCGCGTACGGATTTGATCCGACGCACCCGGAACTGCTCGAGTTCTTCGAGAACTTCCGAATCGACCGGATTCGGCGGGCGGAGAAAATGGTGCAGAGCCTGAACGACAACGGCGTTCCCCTGCAGATGGACGCCGTCATGCGCGAGGCCACAGGCGGGCTTCCGACCCGGGCACATCTCGGTAGAGCACTGGTGGCGGAGGAGCTGGTTCCGAACATCCATGCGGCGTTCCGCCTGTGGCTTGCCCGCGGCAAACCGGCGTTCGTCGAGAAACGACCGTCGCCGCCGGCAGAGGTGTTCGAGCTGGTTCACCGCGCCGGCGGCGTGGCGGTGCTCGCGCACCCCGGACGGGACTTCAGCGAGGCCGATCTCGAGCGGTACATAGCGGACGGACTCGATGGAATCGAGATTCTGCACCCGGCCAACGGGCCCAGCGTACGGGCCACCCTCGGGCGGGTCGTTCGTAACGCGGAGCTTCTGCGAACCGGCGGCTCCGACTGGCACGGGCCGGGCGCCGGCGGAGGAGAACCGGGTTCTCAACGGGTTCCCGAGGCCTGGATGCGGGCGATCGAACAGCGCAGTGTCGCCCACCACTGAACGCCGGAGAGCGGACTGGCGGGAACGAAACACATAATTCGAGGACGCACGATGTCGGAACGAACGAAAGAGACCCTGATCATCATCGGTTCCGGTCCCGCGGCCTGGACGGCTGCGATCTATGCTGCCCGGGCCCAGCTCGATCCGTTCGTGATCGAGGGATCGTTTCATCGCACGATGGTGCCCGGCGGACAGCTGATGTTCACGACCGAAGTCGAGAACTATCCGGGGTTTCCGGACGGGATTACTGGCCAGGCGATGATGGAGGGGTTCAAGAAACAGGCGCAGCGGTTCGGTACCCGCTCCGTGATGGAAGACGTGGTACGGGTCGATTTCTCCGGTCGGCCGCACGTCCTGTGGACGAGCGGAGACGATGAGTACGAGGCGGACGCCGTGATCGTCGCGACCGGGGCGAACGCGCGCTGGATGGACGTTCCCGGAGAGGAACGGCTCGCGCAGAGCGGCGGCGGTGTGTCCGCTTGCGCCGTGTGCGACGGAGCGCTGCCCCATTTCCGCGACAAGGTGATCGCGATCGTCGGCGGCGGAGATAGCGCGCTCGAAGAAGCTCTCTACATGACGAAATTCGCGAGCGAGGTCGTCGTGATTCACCGCCGCGACGAGCTCCGGGCGTCGAAAATCATGCAGGAACGTGCGTTCGAGAACCCGAAAATTCGTTTTCTGTGGAATACTGTCGTCACGGAGGTCGTGGGTGACGAGGTGGTGGAGCGCCTTCTGCTGGCCAACCGGGAAACAGGTAAGGCGAGCGAACTCGAGGTCGGCGGACTGTTCGTGGCGATCGGCCACGATCCGAACACGGGATTCCTGGCCGGACAGATCGAACTCGAGCCGAGCGGATATATTCGCGCCCCAACTTCCTGGCGAACCGAGACTTCCACTGCCGGCGTGTTCGCCGCCGGCGATGCCGTGGACGATTATTATCGCCAGGCGATCACCGCCGCAGGCACCGGCTGCATGGCGGCCCTCGAGGCCGAGCGGTGGCTGGCGCACGGATAAAGCCGTGGCTCTTCCGGCGCGACAGGGCCCTTCCGACGGAACCCCGTGCGCATCGCCCGGTTATACGCGAAGGGGAAACGTCTGACTTGATTGCTGGAGTGACGAGACTATCGGGTCCGAGGCAGGCATCGTTACAGAGAGATAGGAATCAGGATGAAGAACGATACTGATATGATAAGCGATACTGACACGGCCGGATCCGCAGCCGCCATCGTGATCCTGACGGAGGAGGCCGCCGTCGAAGTGAGAAAGTTCTTCGGGACGGAGGGGCTCGATGCGAATTCAGCCGCCCTTCGCGTGAGCGTACTTCCGGGTGGTTGCTCGGGCTTCGAATACGGGCTCGAAGTAGACGAGGACCCGGCCGCAGAGGACGATCTCGTCGTCGAGTCGCAGGGCGTGCGCATGCTGATGGATCCGTTCAGCGCGCAGTACCTGGCGGGAATCGTGATCGGCTACCACAGCAGTTTCAAGGGCTCCGGCTTCACGTTCGAGAATCCGAACGCGACCGGCTCCTGCGGCTGCGGCACCTCCTTCTCGGTCTGAGCGCCCCCGACGACGTCGGCGGGCTCGAGGTTCTCACCCTCCCCGTCGGCGATTTCCAGGCGAACTGCCACCTAATCCGGTCCCGCGGGGACGAGGGATCCGTGGTGGTGATCGATCCGGGCGCCGAGCCCGAGCGGATCGCGAGTGCCCTGGATGCCTGGGGGGCGGTTCCCGAGGCGATTCTCCTGACGCACGCGCACCTGGACCACGTGACCGGCGTCGGCGGCCTGGTGGAGCGCTATTCGTGCCCGGTCTATCTCCACCCCGCAGACCTCGAACTGTACAGGGCGGCTCCCCAGCAGGCACTGATGTTCGGTCTCCAGGTAGCGCCGCAGCCGTTGCCCAATCAGACACTGTCGGAAGGACAGATGCTGGAGTTCGGCACGATCCGGCTCGAGGTCCGCCATGCGCCCGGTCACTCGCCCGGAGGCGTCGTGTTCGTGGGACAGGACACCGCGTTCGTGGGCGACTGCGTATTCGCCGGTTCGATCGGGAGGACCGACCTGCCCGGCGGGGATACAGGGACGCTGCTACGCTCGATTCGCGAGCAGATCCTCACCCTGCCACGTCATACGGTCCTCCACACCGGACACGGGCCCTCCACCACCGTCGCGCGGGAAGCCGACTCGAATCCGTTCCTGGTTGGTTTCCAGGCCGAGTGAGCGGATAAGTTGATCGGATGAACGGTCCAGATCCCGAACAGAACGCCGGCCCGGGCGCCACTGAGCAGGAGACGGCCCCGGGAGCCGAGTCGATGCCGGGAGCCGAGTCGGCCGCGGGAGCCGAGTCGGGTCCGATGAACCCGAGTAAGCCGGGGCCGGACACCACGGTTCGGCTGGCGGCGATGAAGCGGGCGATCGGTGACGCCGAGCGCGTGATCGTGCTCACACACGACAATCCCGATCCCGATGCGATCGCCTCTGCTGCCGGTCTCGGGTTCCTGGTGCAGAAGGCCTTCGGACTTCCGGTCACCCTGGCATTCGGGGGCATCGTCGGCCGGGCCGAGAATCGGGCGCTGCTCGACGAGCTCGATCTTCCATTCGAGCGGGCGGAAGACCTCGAGTTTCCGTCCACGGCCGCCGTGGCGCTCGTCGATACGCAACCCAGGGCGGGAAACAACTCTCTGCCGGCCGGACAGATCGCCACGATCGTCATCGACCATCACCCGGAGCGAGCAGAGAGCTCGGCCGCCGCGTATTCCGACGTGCGCCCGGAGTACGGAGCATGTGCTTCGATGATCGTCGAGTTTCTGCGAGCCTCGAAGCTGGAGCCGGATCGGCAGCTGGCGACTGCCCTGTTCTACGGGATCCAGTCGGAGACGATGGACCTCGGCAGGGAGGCGTCACAGGCCGAGATAGACGCGAGCCTGTTTCTTTACCCTCGATCCGATCCGGCTGCGATCTCCAGGATCCGGCACGCCCGCGTGCCGCGAGCCGTGTATCGGTCCATCCACACGGGCCTCGAACACGCCTGGAGCCGCGGGGAAGTCGTGTGCGTTCCGGTCGGTCGTCTCGACTATCCGGACATCGTCGCGCAGCTGGCGGACCTGTTCATGCGCGTCGATGACGTGGAATGGGTTGTCGCGGCGGGCCGATATCGGGATGGATTGTACATCAGCCTTCGCACGTTCGATCCCGGTGCTCATGCCGGTGACCTGGTCCAGAACGTGGTCGGCGACCGCGGCTCGGCCGGAGGTCATGGAGAGATGGCCGGTGCACGAATCGACGTCGGACGGCTGTCCGTGGTCGAATACGAGGAGCTGCTCGACTCGCTGTTCGACGAGTTCTGTGACCAGCTCGGAGTATCGGACCAGCCGCGTATACCGCTGATTCCGACTGATACGGCCGGAGAGCTGGAATCCGTCGCGGATCCGGAGGACGAGCAGTGATCCGCATCGGCCTCACCGGTAGCCTGGGAGCCGGGAAGAGCACCGTCGGCAAGCTGTTCGAGCAGTGGGGCGCCGTGCGGATCGATGCGGACCTCCTTGCCCGGGAGAGCGTGGAGCCCGGAACCGAAGGCCTGGAAGCGATCGGCCGCGAATTCGGGTCTCGCGTGATTGCTCCCGACGGCTCGCTCGACCGCCGGGCGCTGCGCGGAATCGTGTTCGCGGACGCCGACGCGCGGGCCCGTCTCGAGGCGATCGTGCATCCTGTCGTCGATCGACTCAGGCAGGAGCGCCTGCGACAGGCGCGGGAGCGGGGCGCCACGGTCGTAGTGCTCGAAATTCCGCTCCTGTTCGAGAAAGGCCTGCAAGCCGAGTTCGATTCCGTAATCACGGTGGACGCCCCGGCTTCGATCCGACGGGACCGCGTCGTCTCCTCTCGCGGCATCTCGCCGGACGAGTTCGTCGCGATGGAGAACGCCCAGTGGTCCGCCGGCCGGAAGAGAACTGCGGCCGACCTGGTGATCTGGAATTCGGGAGACAATGAGGCGCTCGAGGCGGACGCCCGGCGGGTGTGGGATACAGCGACGGGCCCGGGATCGGTACTGGAGAATGAAAACAGGGTGCCCGGGACCCCTTCCGCCGACGGCTCCGGGGTGTGGCAGATCGACCTGCACATGCACACCTCGGCGTCGAAGGACAGTCTGTCGGACCCTGCCTCGGTGATCGACACGGCACGCGCAGTCGGCCTGGATCGGATCGCGATCACCGACCACGACGAGATCGAGGGTGCCTTCGCGGCGCGCGATCTCGCCCCGGACCTCGTGATCGTCGGAGAGGAAGTCCGTACCTCGGAGGGCCTGGACCTGATCGGGCTGTTCCTGCGTGAGCACATCCGGCCGGGCGGCACTTTCCGGGCCACGGCCGAGGCGATCCGGTCCCAGGGCGGCGTGGTCTATCTGCCGCACCCGTTCGACTCCCACCGGGGGACCGACGAGGAATTTCTGGCCACCGTCGAGGACTGCGTGGACGCGGTGGAAGGGATCAATGCGCGCATTCACGATCCGGCGAGAAACGAGCACGCCGTGGCATGGGCGTCCGCGCGGGATCTTCCGAGCGGAGCCGGCAGCGATGCACACATGGTGGGAGAGATCGGCCGGGCGAGGGCATTCGTCAGGCCATTCGCGGGACCCGGCGAGCTTCTCGCGGCGCGGCGGGGGCCGGATCGCGGGGAGGCCATCGAGTCACCTCGTACACCTCGGGTCGACCTGGGCGAAG
>PVMS01168070.1_pt1 | contig 14790 bp, 14 predicted proteins | sample 1853461 | NCBI WGS metagenome assembly PVMS01 (sample SAMN08582032, study PRJNA380276) | Marine sediment metagenome, whole genome shotgun sequencing project. | isolation source: ocean sediment barecode stripped | collected 2017 | reverse complement strand
CAAGCCGATGTTGCCTTCCTGAATCAGGTCGAGGAATTGCAAGCCGCGGTTGGTGTACTTTTTCGCAATCGAGATTACGAGCCGCAGGTTTGCCTCGACCATTTCTTTCTTGGCGCGGCGAGCCTTGGCTTCGCCGATCGACATCTGCCTGTTGATCTCCTTGATCTCGGAAATCTTGAGGTTGGTCAGTGTCTCGACAGCCCGTAACTTGCGCTGCGCTCGCAAAATGTCGACTCTGAGTTTTGCCAGGGTCGATGAATGCTTGCGCTTCGCGCGAATGTGCTTCTCGATCCAATTGAGATCCGTTTCGCTCTTCGGAAAGCTCGCCAGAAAATCCTTTTTCGGCATGCCGGCATCGCGCACGCAGATTTGCATTACCTGCCGCTCCTGCGTGCGAATTACCGAGACTGAACCACGCAAGTTACGCACCAGCAAGTCGAAGTTCTTGGGTGCAAGCTTGAGTTCCATGAGCTGGTCGGCGAGGTCAGTCCGCACCCTGATGGTCTTCTTGTCGGGGCTGCCGTACTTTTCAAGATAGTTAAGAGATCTCTTGTAAAGACGTCTGATGGTTTTACAACGGTAAGCAACCTCAGCAGGATCCGGTCCCGTGTCGACGACTTCATCTTCCTCTTCCTCGCGCTTTGTTCCGTCATCCGACTTTGTCACCGGCGACTTGATCTCGTCCGGCGCATTCGGATCGATGAAGCCGACGACGAAGTCCTGCATACGGGTGTCGCCAGCGGCCACTGCATCGTAAATCTCGAGCAGTTTTTCCATCGTCGGCGGAAAATGCGCCATGTGGTACTTGACCTGATTCAGGCCATCCTCGATACGCTTGGCGATTTCGATTTCGCCCTGGCGAGTCAGCAACTCGACCGTGCCCATTTCACGCATATACATGCGAACCGGGTCGGTCGTTCGACCGAACTCGGCGTCGACGCTGGCCAGGGCAGCTTCGGCTTCCTCCGCAGCGTCGTCATCATTGGATACAGCGGCGTCGGACAGCAACAATGACTCGGCGTCCGGTGCTTTCTCGTGCACCGCAATGCCCATGTCATTAATCATGTTGACGATGTCTTCAATCTGCTCGGGGTCGACGATGTCGTTGGGCAGATGATCATTGACCTCGGTATAGGTCAGATAGCCTTGCTCCTTACCACGGGCAATCAAGTCTTTGAGTTGCTGTGCCTTTTTGTTGCCGCCCATCATTGCGCGTTTATCGGTCAAGGGGTTTGGCCTCCATGTCAAAAATACAAACGATTAATTATACTGTCTTGACTGAGTCTAATCTAGAACTCAGCCGCCCATTTCCGGCCCGCGTCGATGCTCCCTGAGCTCCGCGCGTTCCGCGTCCGAGAGTGTGCTAACACTCTCTTTCTTGATCAAATTATCGACTCGCTCCCGCTGCCGGAAAGCCGCGAGCTGGTCCAGGCTTTGCTGCAGCTCGGCGCCCGCATCGAATTCCTCGTCATCGGGCACTTCGACTGCAGCCAGTTTGCCCAGATGGCGGCCCTCTTCCCGGTTACGCCAGCGCTCCAGGATTCCGGCTGTCGTCATATTGGGTTCTTTTTGCACCGTTTCAATCAATTCCCGCAATAAATCAGTGCCTGGCCTGGTGACACCGGCGAGTTTTTCCACGTCCAGCGCCTGGCCTGCCTGAGGATGGTTCAGCAACAGCGTGATTGCCCGCCGTATTATCGAAGGATTGCCGGCACCGGATCGCGTGCTGCGTACGGTGCTGATTCTGACCCGTGGCTGAGATCCCCGGGCTTTTAGCTCTCCCCTCGATATTGCTGCCGTAAGCTTCGCTGTCGGCAGGCCGACCGAGCTGGCAAGCCGTTCAGTCAGGAGGTCGCGGTAGATGCCATTGGGAATACGCTGCACCAAAGGCATGGCCAATTCGGCAAGTCTGGCGCGGCCGTCAACTGTTTCCATATCCACCTGGCCTGCAAGCTCTGCGATCAGGAAGTCCGACAGCGGCACACCGGCAGTCAGTGCCTCCTCAAACCCCTTGTGGCCTTGGTCACGCACGTACGAATCGGGATCCTGGCCGTCGGGCAAGAAGACGAAGCGTATCTGACGGCCTTCGCGAATCTGCGGTAGGGCGGTTTTGAGTGCCCGCCAGGCGGCAGCTCTGCCGGCCTTGTCGCCGTCAAAGCAGAAGAACACATCCTCTGTGAGACGGAACAGGCGGTTCAAGTGATCATCGGTGGTCGCTGTGCCGAGCGTGGCGACGCCAAAATCAATGCCGTGACGGGCCAGGCCGACGACGTCCATATAACCCTCGACCACAACGAGCCTTTCTATATTGCGTATAGCCTGTCGGGCTTCGTAGAGGCCATAGAGTTCACGACCCTTGTGAAACAGCACGGTCTCCGGAGAGTTCAGATATTTGGGCTCATCGTCGGCCAACACGCGGCCGCCGAAACCGATGCACCGGCCACGCGCATCGCGTATCGGAAACATGATGCGGTCGCGGAAGCGGTCGTAGTGACTTCCGTTGTCTTTGCGAATTATGAGGCCAGTTGCGAGCAGTCGTTCGATCGTTTCATTCGACTTGCCGAATTTGTCGAGCACAGAACTCCATCCGGCCGGGGCATAGCCGATGCCGAATCGTTTCGCCGTCGCGCCGTCGATGCCGCGGCCTTTCAGATATTCCTGTGCAATTTTGCTGCCCTTGAGATTGGCCTGGTAATAACGCTCCACTTTCGCGAGCAACTCAAACAACTCGTCGTATCGTCGCGCCGGGCGCTGGCTTTCCTCGCGGGGCACTTCTATGCCCATCGATGCAGCCAGGCTTTCCACCGCCTCGACAAAACTCATGTGCTCGTATTCCATCAGGAAGCCAAGTGCGGTGCCGTGGGCACCGCAGCCGAAACAGTGATAAAAGCCTTTCGACGGGCTGACAGTGAAGGAGGGCGTTTTTTCATCATGGAACGGGCAATTCGCCTTGAACTCCCTACCAGCTTTCTTGAGCTGCATTCGTTTGCCCAATACCTCGACGATATCGGCACGCGATATCAGATCGTCAATGAAATGCTGAGGAATCAGGCCGCTCATAATCTCTTCTAACGGATACCCTCGCCGTAGGGGTCTTAAGCCTTATTGTTTTTATTGTTGCCGGATTGAATAAAGGATAGCTAATGCTGCAGTCAGCGCCACTATTTTATTCGCTCAGGCTGCGCCGAGGCGCTCCTTGACCTTTGCACCCACCGCGCCCATGTCTGCACGGCCAGCGGCCTTCGCCTTGACCTGGCCCATCACTTTGCCCATGTCCCGTATGCTTTCTGCGCCCGAGTCTTGTATTGCCTGCTCGATAATTTCGTCGAGCTCCGACTCGGCCAGCTGTTCCGGAAGATAGGTCTCCAGAACGACAATCTCGGCCAGCTCGATGTCGGCCAGATCCTGACGGCCGCCATCCTGGAACTGGCTGACCGAATCTCGACGTTGCTTCACCATCTTGTCGAGAACGCTCAACACAGCCGCGTCGTCGAGATCGGTTCGCCGATCAATCTCGATCTGATTGATGGCCGCACGAATCAGGCGTACCACCTTCAGCCGCTCTTTGTCGCCGGCTTTCATGGCGGTCTTCATGTCTTCTGAGATTTGGGCCTTGAGGGTCATACCGGGCCTGCCGATTCGCTGCAAGCGAACCTGTTTACAAAACTTTGGGGCGAATTAATAGAGGCGCTTTCGCTTCGAGGTCTCGCGGGAAAGGCGCTTCAGGTGGCGTTTCACCGCCGCTGCCTTCTTGCGTTTACGTTCCTGGGTCGGCTTCTCGTAAAACTCACGACGACGCAGCTCGGTCAGGACACCTGCTTTTTCACAGGCGCGCTTGAAGCGGCGCAGGGCGGCGTCGAAATACTCATTCTCTTTTATACGAACACTTGGCATACAAATACGTTCTTTGGCTCTGACATAAAGAAACCCGGCACAAGGGCCGGGACTTGACCGCTCATAATATCCGCAGGAGCTGCATATTGCAAAGGACTGCGGCCATTTTTGACGGTCTCCTGAGGTATGATGCGGCGCCTATGAACGTCCTTGGCTTGGAAACCAGTTGTGATGAGACCGGGGTGGCAGTCTTCCACTTGGAGCGCGGCCTCGTGGGCCAGGCGCTGCACAGTCAGATCGACCTGCATAAGGTCTACGGCGGCGTGGTGCCCGAAATCGCTGCCAGGGACCACATCCGCCGTCTGCTGCCCCTGATCAAGAATGTGCTGGAGGACGCGGGCGTCGGGCGCCCTGACGCCGTGGCTTATACCGCGGGCCCGGGTCTCGTCGGTGCGCTGATGGTTGGCAGCGGCCTGGCCAATGGGCTCGGACTGGCCTGGGGTTGCCCGGTTATTCCCATACATCATATGGAAGGTCATCTGCTTGCACCGATGCTCGAGGACGATCCGCCGGCTTATCCGTTTCTGGCCCTGCTGGTCTCCGGGGGACATACGATGCTCGTGGCGGTCGACGGCCTCGGTCTCTACGACGTGCTTGGCAGCACGCTCGACGATGCGGTCGGCGAGGCCTTCGACAAGACTGCGAAACTGCTGGGGCTCGGTTATCCAGGCGGGCCGGCACTCGCTACCCTTGCCGAAAACGGCAACGGCGATGCCTTCGTTTTTCCGCGGCCGATGTTGAAAAATCCCGGGCTGGATTTCAGTTTTAGCGGTCTGAAGACCGCGGTGATGTTGCAGGTCAAAAAATCGACCACGGGTGGCGATATCGACAATGTTCGCGCGGACATTGCTGCATCTTTTCAATCCGCCGCCGTTGATACGCTGGTTAGCCGCACCATCCAGGCTACAGACAAGACCAAGCTCAAGCGCATTGTGGTCGCCGGTGGCGTTGGTGCGAATCTTCGGCTGCGCGAGGAGCTGGCCAAGAGGTTCGATGGGCGCGTGTATTACCCGAGACTCGAATACTGCACCGACAATGGTGCCATGATCGCGGTAGCCGGCGCGCTGAGGCTCTCCGATGGCGCGGAACCGGCTACTATTCTTGCCAAAGCGCGCTGGTCCCTGGAAAGTCTGGTGCCGCCCCGTGCGCCCGAGCAGCGGAAGGCCCATTGATGGACACCATTTTCCTGCGAGACCTAAGAGTCGAGACCATTGTCGGTGTCTGGGACTGGGAGCGAAAGATTCGCCAGACCGTCAGCATCGATCTGGAAATGGCGGCTGATATTCGTCGTGCTGCCGCGTCAGACAGCCTGGACGACACCCTCAACTACAAGCTCGTTGCCAAGCGGGTGCAGCAGTTCGTGGCCGAATCGAGCTTTCAGCTGGTCGAAACACTGGCCGAGAATATCGCCGAGGTGGTGCTAAACGACTTCGACGTGCCGTGGGTCGAAGTTCGCGTGAACAAGCCCGGCGCTATCCGCGGCGCGAGGGACGTCGGTGTCAAAATACGTCGCGAGAATGACGGGTAAGAAAGTGCCAAGCGTTCATCTGGGTATCGGCAGCAATATCGACGCGAAGAAGAATCTCGAGCTTGCGCTAAATGAGTTGGAGAAACGATTCGGCGAGCTCGATAAGTCATCCGTGTATCGAAGCAAGGCCTATGGATTCGACGGCGATGATTTCCTCAACATGGTCGTCGCCCTCGATAGCGCCCTCACGCCGACAGAAATTCATGAACAGCTGGAAGAAATCCAGCGCATCGCCGGCCGCGACCGCGAGGCGCGTGGCTATGCATCGAGAACGCTGGATATTGACCTCCTGCTCTATGACAACCTCGTCATAGACCAGCCGCCGATCCGGCTGCCGCGAGCGGATGTGCTGCGGTTCAGCTTCGTGCTGGGACCGTTGGCAGAGATCGCTGCGGAACTTCGGCATCCCGAGACCCATCAAAGCTACCAGGAACACTGGAATAACTTCGATACCGGCAGTCATCCAATTACGCGGGAATGCGTTATTTAGTAAAGCGGCTGAACATCACAGCCAAATTCCAAAAACCCGGCACAGGGCGAAGTTCGCAGGTGGCTGGCCGGGTAAAATGGCCGCCTCTTCTAGAGATTGATATGCGCAAGTTTCTTTACATGCTGGTTGCAGCGACACTGACGTTCGCTGGGTGCAGTGCATCCGACGGTGGCGGTGCCGGACCGCAGGTCGGTACACCGGCATGCGAGAACGATGCTCAAAAGCTGTTCGTGCTTGAAACAATGCGTGACATCTATTTCTGGTACGACTTGCTGCCGGTCAGCGTCGACGGAACCCTGTATGCGTCCCCTGAGGAGCTGCTCGCATTTCTGGTTTCCTTTCAACCGCTGGACGATTTTACTTTCATCACGTCCGCGGAGGCTGACGCCCAGTTTTTTGGCGAAGGCCAATTCGAAGGCTTTGGATTCAGTACGCGATTCGAAGCAGCCGACGATCTCAGGTTTACGAGGGTATTCAGCGGAAGTCCTGCCGCTCTGGCCGGCTTCCAGCGCGGCCAGAGAATACTCGAGCTCGACGGGCGGACGATTGCCGAGATTGAAGCCAACGAAGGATTGAACGTGGTCTTCGATCAATCGCCACTGGAATTCACGATCCGAAATCTCGACGCCAGCGAGTTTATTGTCACAGTCAGCCACGATGTCGTGACGATCGACCCATTGCCGCAGTGGCGCGTAATCGACATGGGCGGCGTCCCCGTCGGCTACGTCGAGTTTGCGACCTTCGTTAGTACAGCGGATCCGGTTTTCAATGATGTGTTCTCGGATTTCAACGCTGCCGGGGTCACCGACGTAATCATCGACATGCGGTACAACGGTGGCGGGCTGGTCAACACTGCACGATTGCTGGGTGACCACCTTGGCGGCTCGGTCCCCGGGCAGATTTTTTCGATAACGGTATTCAATGACAAGAATACTTTCCGCAATGAGACCGAGCTTTTCGAGCCGATTCCGAACTCGATGAACCTGTCGAGACTTGTCGTTATTGCAACCTCGGGTACGGCATCGGCAAGCGAGCTGGTAATCAACAGCATGGAAACGCATGTGGATGTCACAATTGTCGGTGACACGACGTTCGGAAAACCGGTCGGCCAGGTTGGTGCCCTGTTTTGCGACAAGATTCTTCGCGCGACCGCGTTCGAGACATTGAATTCACTAAATGAGGGCGGCTACTTTAACGGTCTGCCAGTCGACTGCCCCGCGGCGGACGATATAACTGAAGTCGTGGGGTCGGCTACCGATCCTAATCTGACTGCCGCTCTGACCTACCTCGAGACCGGTGCCTGTCCGCCGGCACCCGCCATGCTGAAATCGAAGCTGGATACGGAGGTGCGTCAATCAGGTATTCGCCGCCCGGCATCCCGGGAGTATGCCGGCGCCTTCTAGCTACCAGCCGATGCTGCGGCCGCCGTCGACCGCAATAATCTGACCCGTCACATACGTGGCATCGCGCGCGAGGTAGATGATGCAGTCCGCGATATCGCTAGGAGCCCCCGGCCGTGCTAGCGGAACCTGATTCAGGATTTTTTCCTTGATGGCCTCCGTCATGCCTTCCTCAGGCCACAGGATGGCTCCTGGAGCGATGCCATTCACACGAACGTCGGGCGCCAGGTCTTTTGCGAGCGACAGCGTAAGCATCGCAAGGCCGGCTTTTGCGGACGTGTACACGGTATGGTCTTTGAGCGGTCGCTTCGAATGAATGTCGAGCATATTGATGATTACGCCCTGACTGGACTTTAGATAAGGCGACGCGGCCTGAGACAGGAACAAGGGCGCCTTCAGATTGCTGCCAATCAAGTCCTCCCACTGCGATTCCGTAATGCTGCCGATCGGCGTCGGATAAAAGCTCGAGGCGTTGTTTATCAGGATGTCCAGACCGCCGCCCCATTCCGTAACAGCGTTGACCAGATTCGCAATAGCCGCCGTGTCATTCAGATCGGCGGCGAAGATTTCTGCCGAATCGGGCCGCACCTTGTTCAAACGGTTACAGAGTTCCTTTGCCCCGGCGTCGGAACTGCGATAATGAATAGCGACGCGGACACCAGCCTCGTGCAGGCGTTCGGTGGTTGCGGCACCGATTCTTCTTGCAGCGCCGGTGATCAGCGCGCGCTTGCCATCGAGACTGCGGTTTTCAGTGTTAGACATTTCGGCCACTTTGCGATCAACAACATCGCCATTGTTAGGGACATCATAAGCAACATGCAACACGGACGACACTCGACCAGCGGTTTGCCACAACCGGACGAAGACAGCCTGGCACATTGCCACAAAGTCACTGCGTCGATCAGGCAGGCGATTGACGAGGCTGATGGAAGTATCAGTTTTGCACAATTCATGCATCTTGCGCTTTACTCCCCGGGTCTCGGTTACTACAGCGCCGGCACGACCAAGTTCGGTGCGGCTGGCGACTTCGTTACGGCCCCGGAGATATCGCCGCTATTCGGCCGGGTTGTAGCAAGACAATGCAAGCCGGTACTAGAGCAGACCGACAACGGACAAATACTGGAGCTGGGCGCCGGCAGCGGCAAACTCGCCGTCGATATTCTTCGCTGGCTGGACGAAGAACATTCTCTCCCGGAGCGCTATCTGATTCTCGAGCCCTCCGCAGACTTGCAGTCCAGGCAGCAGGACTTGTTACGCGAAGAACTTCCCGATGTGTATAAAAGAGTCGAATTCCTGAGCGAATTGCCCAGCAAATTTTCTGGCGTGGTGATTGCAAATGAAGTGGCCGACGCTCTTCCCGTGGAACGATTCGAGCGCACGGACGATGCCGTGCTGCAGATGCACGTTACCGCTGACGAATCGGGATTCGACTGGAGCAAGAAACGGGCACCAAATGTTCTCGCAACAGCTGTCGAAAAAGTCGAGTCGGACATTGGTGAGCCCTTGCCGGGTGGCTACCAGTCCGAGATATCGCTCGGCCTGCCCGACTGGATTGCACAGCTGGCGCAGAGTCTGCAAAAAGGATTGTTGTTGCTGTTCGACTACGGCGTATCGCGCCGCGAATATTACGCGCCGGACCGGAATCAGGGCTGGCTGCGATGTCACTTTCGACATCATGCACATAACGAACCGCTCATTTACGCAGGAATTCAGGACCTGACCAGCTGGGTCGACTTCACTGCCGTTGCCGAATCGGCAGAACAGCAGGGACTGGACGTCCAGGGTTTCGTCACGCAGGCAGATTTTCTTATTAGTGGCGGACTCGAAGACGAGTTGGCAGGCATTGCCGATTTACCGATTGCCGACCGGCTCGAATTGTCCCGTCAGGTGAAACTTCTTACGCTACCGGGCGAGATGGGCGAGCATTTCAAATGCATAGGCTTGAGTCGCGGAAAACTCGGCGGCGTTGAGGCTTTCAATGCTGCAGACCGGGCGCACACATTATGACCTGGTTGCAAACCATCGTGCTCGCCATTGTGCAGGGACTGACAGAGTTTCTGCCGATATCAAGTTCGGGCCACCTGGTGCTCGTGCCGGTCTTTTTCGGCTGGGCCGATCAGGGCCTGACTTTCGATATTGCCGTCCACTTCGGATCCCTGCTGGCGGTTGCAGTCTATTTCCGAAACGACCTCAAGGGGCTGATCTCGGGCGGCGTCAGACTGCTGGGCGGCCACGGTGAATCGCCGGAGTCCCGAATGGCGTTGTACATCCTCATCGGCACAGTTCCTGCCGCATTCGCCGGACTACTGCTGGCCGGCTGGATTGCGGACAACCTCCGCAGCCCGCTGGTCATTGTCTATACCCTTGCCGGCTACGGCGTCCTGATGGCACTGGCTGATCATCTCGGCAAGCATCAACGGGTCATCGCCAGCGTTGGCCTCAGGGACGCGATCGTTATCGGCCTCGCCCAGGCTTTGGCGCTCGTTCCCGGGACCTCCCGATCGGGCGTCACCATCACGGCGGCGATGATGCTCGGGTTCCAGAGAATGGATGCAGCGCGATTTTCGTTCTTGCTATCGGCGCCGGTCATATTGCTCGCAGCCGGTTACGAGACGTTGCAATTATTCGTAGATGGAACGCAGATCGCCTGGGCGCAGCTGGCAATAGGCGTCTCAATCTCGGCACTGGTGGCCTATCTGAGCATCGATTTCTTCATGAGGTTTGTCAACGCAATCGGGCTTCTGCCGTTTGCTATATACAGGCTCGTTCTCGCGGGAGTGGTTTTGTATGCCGTCGTTTAAGCGCTATGTAGCATTCATGCTGGCAATACTGTTGAGCGGCAATGCATTCGGCGGAGGCGGCTATGTCATCGGCCTTGGTGCCGAAGGCGACACCTCTGACAGCCTGGCGTTCTCAATGTTCGGTGACTTCGGCCTGACCGAGAAAACCTGGCTCTCGGCGACTGCCGCCAAAGCCGAGGCGCAAGGCGTAATCAGCGAGCTCAACACGCTGTATGGAGACATCGGCCTGGATCATTATTTCGATCCGATCGGCATCCGAATTGGCGCAGCCTATTGGGGCGACGAGGATATCCTCGATTCCGTCGATATTCGTGGATCCCTTTACCTGCGAACCGAGGCCATAACTTTTGCGGTCGATTATGAAAGACGCAATTTCGATTTCCTGTTCGAGGTCGCACCGCTGCTCGAGCGCCGCCAGGTCGAGTTCGATGCGGATGGATACGGATTGAATTTTCGAGCCAAAACCGGCGAACGGGTAAGTCTATTTATCCGCGGCATGAGCTACGATTACTCTGTCGATTTGACGAGACTACAGAATATCTCGGACCTGAATTTTCTGTCGGCGTCGAGGCTGAGTCTTGCAAACAGCTTGCTGGATCACCGCGTGGATGCCGGATTGGAATTCGAATTCGGGCTAAATCTGCTCAGCCTGGAAGTCGGCAGCAGGCAAACAGCGATCGATAGCGGCCGCGTCGGTTCCTACAGCGTGGGCTTTCTCTTTCCTGCCAGCGATGCCAGCGACATCGAGCTGCGCCTTGGCTATGACGATTCCGATAATTTTGGTGGAACGACCGTCTTTTCATTCTTTTGGTTCTTTTACGGAACCTGACGCGCTGTCTCGGCTTTCACGGTCTGGATCGCCTTCAAGCGCAACTTGTCTATCTCCACGCCGATCTCCGAGCCGCTCGCCTCTTCGTTAGCCACCTGGTCTGCGGTGACTTTAGCGGCTTCCTCCCAGGCACGTTTGAAATAGTCTGACTGAGGATAGTCTCCGTCCTCGAATCCGGTTCTGCCGCGCGCATCTGCTTCGCAAGCGAGCAGGAAATGGTGGAATCGCTCGGGTCGCCTGAACGCGTCGACGTTTTGTAACACCTTCAGAATTGTCGAAGGCTTCAGCTCGAACGCGCGGTGACAATGTGCGTGATACTCGGCGACGAGGGCGCCCAGCTCACGACAAGCGCGTGGAACGCGAAGCCGATCAGAAAGGCTGTTCACCAGTTTGACGCTACGTGCTTCGTGCCCATGGTGTCGTGGCAGCTCTGATTGCCTGGTTGTCGCCTTGCCGAGGTCGTGTACAAGCGCCGCAAAACGGACGTCGACCTCATCGCTGAGCTTTGCGGCTTGCTCTACAACCATCATGGTATGAAGGCCACTGTCGATCTCCGGATGCCACTCCGGTGGTTGTGGAACGCCGAACAATGCGTCTATCTCGGGAAGCACGACGGCGAGCGCCCCGCAATCGCGTAGCACGTCGAAATAGACGCGTGGATCGGCACCCGCGAGCGCTGCCTCTGTCTCCTGCCAGACACGTTCCGGCTGCAATGCGTCTGCCTCACCGGATGAGACCATTGCTTTCATCAGCGCCAGAGTTTCACCGGCCAGCTCGAAACCGAGGCCGGCAAATCTAGCCCTGAACTTTGCAACTCGAAGAATGCGTACCGGATCCTCTGAAAACGCCGCCGACACATGTCGCAGCACCCTGTTTTCGAGATCGGCACTGCCGCCGAAAGGATCGATGAGATTGTCGTCGCCATCCCGGGCCATCGCGTTGATCGTCAGATCGCGGCGACTAAGATCATCTTCCAGGGACACGTCGGGCGACGTATGGAACTCGAATCCATGATAACCCTTGCCGGTTTTTCTCTCGGTTCGGGCGAGTGCGTATTCCTCATTGGTTTCAGGGTGCAAAAAAACCGGAAAATCCTTTCCGACCTGGCGGTAGCCTTCTGACAGGAGTTCGTCCGGGGTCGCGCCCACAACACACCAGTCCCGCTCTTTGACAGGCAATCCAAGCTGCTCATCCCGAACAGCACCGCCAACAAGGTAAACTTCCATTTGCCGATTCTAGCGTTTTGGGGATAACACGGTAGTCCGAATTGATGCCACCGACCATAGCGAAAATAATTTCACCGCGTTCATTGCGCGTCTTGATTGGGCTCTTGCTTCTGGCGCTCATTCTGCAAACCGAGGCATGCTATTACATGCAGGCTGCGCGTGGTCACATGGATATCATGAACAAACGCCGGCCTGTCAATGAAGTGATTCAGGATACGGACTCGCCTGAGGCTCTCAAGGAGCGACTGCAACTTGTTCAGGAGGCGCGCGAGTTTTCGATCAGCAAACTCTACCTTCCCGATAACGACAGTTATCAAACCTATGCCGATCTCGAGCGGGACTTCGTTGTCTGGAATGTCTTTGCGGCACCAGAATTTTCATTGCAAGCAAAGACCTGGTGCTATCCGGTTGCGGGATGCGTGGGATATCGCGGCTACTTCGCCAAAGAAGATGCGGAGCGCCAGGCCCAGAAGCTGAAAGGCGCGGGATTCGATGTCATCGTTGGTGGTGTCAGTGCATATTCCACGCTCGGCAAGTTTTCAGATCCAGTGCTGAATACGATGATGCGATGGAGCGATCTTGATCTGGTGGCGGTGCTATTTCATGAACTCGCCCATCAACAGCTCTATGTTAAAAACGATTCCGAATTCAACGAGTCCTTCGCCTCTGCGGTCGAGGAATTCGGTGTGGAGCGCTGGTTGAGGGGCAGGGGTGAAGATAGTCGCCTGCAAGAGTACAGAAGCAGCCGTGAATTCCGACAGCAGCTCTTGCAGCACGTTCAGGCTGCCCGGGCAGATCTTGAAACGCTGTACGCGAGCGAGCTTGATCAAAGTGATATGCGACAAGGCAAACAGGACATCTTGTCGGCGCTGCGAGAAGTCGCAGGCGAACAGGTGGAGAGATCCGGGCGAAATACACCAGCCTGGCTCAGATCGCCGCTGAACAACGCGACGCTAATTCCGTTATCGCTGTACCAGGGGCGGCTGGACGAATTTCGTCAGTTGCTCGTGGAGTGCAAGGAAGACTTGCAATGCTTTTACGACCAAGCCGAGCAGCTATCCAGCACCTAGCGGATTTGCAGCATCAGTTGCCGGTCGCCGCGTTGCACGAGCAAGAAGAGGATGCGATTACCCTGGGCGACTGCCCGTAGCTCGCGCAGATCTCCAATTGAACGACGGTTCACGGCGATGATTGTGTCGTCAGTTCGCAGGCCGCGCTGAGCGGCAGGACTTCCGGGCTCGACATCCGTGACATCGACACCACCACCGCTGCTGGTCGAACTTGAAGCAAACTGAGCTCCCTGGAGCCCTGGGTGTATCTCAGTGCCACCGCTGCGTGACGCGGATTGCTGGCCGAGGATAGCGGTAACGTTGCTGGTTTTGCCGTCGCGGACAAACTCGATCTCGACTGCCTCGCCGGATCCTTTAAGGCCGATCGAGTTGCGTAACTCGAGGCTGTCATCAATGTCCTTGTCGTCAACCCGGACGATAATGTCGTCGACCCGCAGGCCGGCTTTTTCAGCCGCAGAACCTGGCTCGATGGTCGATACGAGCGCACCGCTCTCCACTTCCGCGCCCAGTGCTAGCGCGCCTTCTTTATCGATCGTGGTAATGGTCACACCTAGCAAGCCGCGGCGAACCTCCCCAAAATCGAGGATCTGGCGCATGATCGAACGGGCAATTTCCGACGGCACCGCAAATCCTATGCCGACATTACCGCCGGTACGGCTGATGATTGCGGAGTTGATGCCGACCAGCTCGCCGTTCATGTTGACGAGCGCACCACCCGAATTACCCGGGTTGATCGAGGCATCGGTCTGAATGAAGTCTTCGTAGCCGTTGCGGCTGATTCCGGTTCTCCCCAATGCGCTGACAATGCCGGAAGTGACCGTGTGGCCGAGGCCGAACGGATTACCGATGGCGATGACAAAGTCGCCGACCTCAACATCATCGGATTCGCCGATCGGCAGCTCCACCAGATTGACCGGATCGACTTTGATGAGGGCGATATCGGTTGCCGCATCGGAACCAATTATTTCCGCGTCGAGGGAGTCTTCGTTGATAAGAGAAATCATGATCTTGTCGGCATTTTCGACAACGTGGTGATTCGTCAGTATGTAACCGTTTTTGGCGTCGACGATGACTCCGGAGCCGGCACTTGCCACCTGTCGTTCGTCCGGAATACCAAAGAAGCGACGGAAGGTGTCGTCACCGAATGGGGAGCGCGTCGTGACTGTTTGGCTGACGCGGATATTAACGACGGCCGGTGCGACCTTCTTCACCAGTGGAGCCAGGCTTTGTACCGGCCGCCCACCAACCTGTCCGGGCAAGGCCGCGTAGCTGACGGCAACCAATGACAAAAGGGCCGCGGCCCAAAGTAGTCTGATTTTCGTGCTCATGGATCAGGATTCCTCGTTCGATCGATATGTGCAGGGATCGATACTACCGTTTCACGGCTGAATCGCCGGTGAACGTGCATGATATCCGCTTTAGCGGAGGACAACGAGAGTTGCCCGAAAGTTCCACCGGTATTGTCATACCGCCGTGGCGCATTCTTCTGTCGATGCGCCACGGCGGGAAAGCGTCGCAGATCAGGCGGCTTTTACGGTGATGCGCCGAGCCT
>PVMS01098996.1_pt1 | contig 14790 bp, 12 predicted proteins | sample 1853461 | NCBI WGS metagenome assembly PVMS01 (sample SAMN08582032, study PRJNA380276) | Marine sediment metagenome, whole genome shotgun sequencing project. | isolation source: ocean sediment barecode stripped | collected 2017 | reverse complement strand
ATAGGATTGATCAATTGTTTGGCGCGAATCTAACGGAAATTCAGAGAAATCCCGTTTTCTTCCTCTAAAAATCGTGCCCTCTCTTCCTTACTGGGAACCCGGCAGCTGTCCAGCTTTCCAAACCAGTTATATCTGTGTTTTGAAACCAGGTTATACATGCCGTCACGAATGAACCGTGGCACAATTTTAAATACATATAGTAAAGGCCAGGGTGCTGATAGTTGCCAGACTATTTCCAGTATGGCATCACTTCGATAAAACGTCTTGCCGTCTTTAAGAAGAATTATGGTTCGTATGCTTTGTAAATCAATACTTTTATTTTTCAATAGGCTCCTGGCGGCTTCAGACTGTAGTGAAGCAAACCTAAAATCTTTACTGGAGTCTCGTTTTATGATGAAATCCACAGACTGGTTACACAGATTGCAAACACCATCAAAAAAAATCACAGGACCCATGCCCGTTTACTCTGTCTGTTGACGCAGCAAGTGCACCCAACCTTTCACCTGAGTATTTGCCATACTCGGATCCAGTACATGGTAGGTAATGTCAGCTACGTAAAAGTATATGCCGCCAGGAAGCGGGTTTCCATTCTTATCATTGCCGTCCCAGCTGAACAAGGTATTTCCTTCATTCTCCGGATCATTGGAGTTATAACTATAAACCTCCTTGCCCCACCTGTTGACAATTTGAATATTGACTGCTATCACAAAACGAGGGCACTTTTTGTACTTGTTGGGGTCCATGAGGTCAGAAATTCCAGGAAAATCGAAATACGCCTCAAAAACATCATTAATATTGTCACCATTGTCAGGTGTGAATACATTGGGCAAATAATAATTAGGGCAATTGTCAATACACAACACCTCTGTCAACTCACTTTCATTGCCTGACCGATCAAGCGCTGAAACCTGGTAGCATCCGGCAAAGGAGGGTAGATTCTCATGTATAAAGAAAGTATCAGCTACATTGTCAATAAGGTTAAAAGATCCTTCCATCCCGGAATCAGAGAAATATATATTGAAGCTCCTGATGTCATCATCACAAGATGCATCAGGATCCCTACTCCAACTAATTGTGTTGCTAAAATCGTCAAATGAACATTGTTTGTCCGATAGAAACTGTTTGCAGTCCCTTACCTCCAATGAAAGTATCGGTGTACATGGCGGAATTTCATCACCGGGTTGAGCACAAATTATCTGACTCTTATTAATTAGTGGTTCTGTTATAAGTGGATTATCATAACTGCCAAAAGTCTCCACATAGTAACAATATTCCAGATCTTGAGACAATGGCGGTCCTACTATACTTCCATCATCCAGAAACATCTGTCCACTAGTGGTCACATTTACCGAAGTGATCAATACCAGTGAATCCGGAAACGCATCCAGTACGTTGTTTCGATAAATGTTATGAGTAGGAAAGCTCTGGGTACTTATTGACCAGGGCACCTGCGCCTCCCATGTCAGTTGAATGGACTGATTTAAAGACACTGCATCTAGACGGACGGAGGAGGCACTGGAAGAACTATCTACCAGCACACCGTTGCTATCGAACAGTTTTACCCGGTAATTATATACCTGGTCCATAGTATTTAGTCCGGTATCAATAAAAGTAGTATCGGTAAACCCATTCCCAAGTACTACCCTGCCAGCATCTCCGGAAAAACCCAGAGCCCTGGACAAGTCATAAGTATAAGGAGGAGGAAATATACCCTGATCCACATTGATCGGTTGGATCCATCGTACAAATATTTCACCATCAGTATTGCTTGTTTCTGTAATATCAACGTTGGTCAACACTGAACCACTCAATTCAATGGTAGTACAGATCTCATTGGACGCATAGCTAATTCCGCCTCCAGGAGCAGGGAACACCGCAACCAGTCGATAGCAATAAGTAGACCCGGGACTCAAGCCACTACCCTCATCGTCATCCAGAAATGTGGTTTCTCCCACTCCGGTGGTGCCCACTAGTTCATAGCCAGCTCCTTCCGGAATCCCTATCATACACCCTTCCGGAGTAAAATCAAAACTTCCAATCCTCCGCCAGACCTGGATCTCTACATCCTGGTTATTAGTACATTGGCTCTGGTAATCATTCCAGGTTAATCTCACTGATGTACTGGAACTTACATCGATATTAGTCAAAACCGGGGCGGGGGCCACCACTATAACATTCCATGTTTTTATATCCACCAAGGTCAGATGAAAATCATTCACCGTGGAGCTATCGGTAACTTTAAACTGAATTTGATATGGCCTTTCCCGTACATGGTTGCAATTAGTTTCCCATTTGAATTCGAGCAAACCCGGTTGAGGCTGGAATATTGGTGGAAAAACTCCCGGCGGGGAACTGTAGGTGGCAAACTCCAAAGGAACGTCCTGATAAACGCCTCCGAAACTCTCCATTAGTACAAAATCATTGTCCGGGTCATTACCCTGAATGAGCTCCACTAAAGTTGTACCCGCTTCTATACAGGTGTCAGCCGGTATTACCACCTCAGGCCTCTCATTATCGGTGCCCTCAACGATAATTTGCATATCGCGGGTTACAAACCCAATCCTTCTAAACTCACCATTGACCTTGCGCCATTCTTCTACATAAAAGGCCACATTATATTCCGAAAAATCACCCTGAGAATTTTGCAACAGGTTTCCCGGTGCATCCCACACCAAGTCGCCGGTTACAGGATCCAGAAACAATTCTGCCGGTCCGGTCATACCTTCATTTCCAACGCTCCAGTCAAAAGGATCTGTGTAGAAAAAAGAGTCGTTCAGGTCTTCATAATTAGGTACAACCTGACCCTTGTCCTGAAGAGGTATTACAAAACTATAGGACAGACTGTCTCCATCTGCATCAAAAGCACCCGGATTGTGAATAAATTTGACCCCCACTCCAGCCCGGTCGATAGGCGGTACCAGTAAAACCGGAGAACTATTTAGACCAATAAAGGGATCGATAAGTATTTCTGATTCAATATAAAAAGGAGTCTGCACAGAGTTGCCTCTGTTGATATTGACAATTTCATCATTGCGGTTCGGCTCACGATAGCTAATCACGTAGACACCTGGTGAATTATAGGTATGGGTGATTTTGACAATATAATGCTCAATCTCGTTGCCCTTGCCAAGGAATATTCCATCAACAAAAGAGTCCGCCTCAAGGTCTATTTGAACTTCCCTGCCGTCTCCAAAATTAATAATGCCATCTCCAAATCTTACTGGTGATCCAGTATCTGTAAAACCTGTCAAGGTGAATTGGTAAGTCAAGGATACATTTGATACCCGTCTTGAGGTGATCTCGGCAGCCCGGATATGGGTGGCTTGAGCATACTCCCAAGTAGTCAGTATAGCCAAAGGCAACAAAAGAAGAACTTTTGAAATAATCTTCATTATGCGCTTAGATTTTTATGATAATGGCATATTACCCAAATTAGTTCTCTAGAATACCGGTTATTCACAAATTTCAAAATTTGAAGGAACTAAAAATACTGAATTATCTGCTATTTTCACTGTACATACTCTTTCGGGAAAACAATTGCGTAAAATTTAATCCAATCTGAAGATTGCTTATAACCAGTTGCCTTACCTTAGAAGACGAAAAATACAGGAAAATCGTTTGTTGGCACATTGAATTGTTTGAGAACCGGTCCACGGATCTAAACAGGTAAATACCGAAGTGACATGAACAAGAGATCGACTTTAATCAGATAACCATAAAATTAAGACACAGGCTTTTGCAATTTAGTTAACCATATGTAAATTGGGTCACTTCGCTTTTATCTAAACAATCTTTATGAGTTGGTTAACTGAAGCTTTAAAAAGCAGCCTGGGAAGAAAACTAATCATGTCCATTACCGGTTTATTTTTGGTGTTATTCCTGGTTGGTCATATGTTGGGTAATATGCTGTTATTCCTGGAGGATGGCGGGCGGGCATTCAATGAGTATGCCCGATTTATGACCAGTACGCCGGTTATACAGGTACTGAGTATTGTTACCTATATCAGTATCATAATTCACGCAGTTTACTCCATTATCATTACTCGTATTAATAGGAAAGCCCGACCGGTACAGTATACAGAAAATTCAGTATCTGCTAGCAGTTTATGGTCTTCACGGAATATGGGAATACTAGGGACCATCGTTTTTATTTTTCTGGTAGTACATTTTCGTTCCTTTTGGTATGAGATGAGGTTTGGTAATATTCCCGTGGTAAATTATGATGGAGCTGGTGAATTTAAAGATCTCTATAGCATAGTGGCGGAGGCCTTCACACATTGGTGGTATGTACTACTGTACGTACTGGCCATGATCAGTTTGGCGTTCCACCTTAGTCATGGATTTAAAAGTGCTTTCCAAACACTGGGACTTACTCATAAGAAATATACCCCTTTGATTGAAGGAGTAGGGCTTTGGTTTTCAATTATAGTACCAACGCTATTTGCTGCAATTCCTGTGGTAATGTTTATTAAAAGCTTAGGCTAATTATCTAAATTTCTATGAAATTTCATTCAAAAACCCCTAGTGGTCCATTAGAAGATAAGTGGTCCAAACATATCTTCGACATCAAGCTAGTAAACCCTGCTAATAAAAGGAAATTCGATATAATCGTAGTAGGTACCGGACTGGCGGGCGCATCTGCAGCGGCAACCCTGGCAGAACTTGGGTACAACATCAAAGCTTTTTGCTTTCAGGATAGTCCCAGAAGAGCTCACAGCATTGCTGCACAAGGTGGAATTAATGCCGCCAAAAACTACCAGAACGATGGTGATAGTGTATTCAGATTGTTTTACGATACCATCAAGGGGGGTGATTATCGTTCCAGGGAGGCCAATGTATACCGGCTGGCAGAAGTCAGTGAAAATATAATTGATCAATGTGTAGCCCAAGGGGTACCCTTTGCCAGGGAATATGGCGGGCTGTTGTCAAACCGGTCATTCGGAGGCGCTCAGGTAAGCAGGACGTTTTATGCCAGGGGGCAAACTGGTCAACAGCTACTGCTAGGTGCCTACAGTGCCATGAGCAGGCAGGTTGCTAATGGAAAGGTACAAATGTTTCCCAGAACCGAGATGTTGGATTTGGTAGTAGTTGAGGGACATGCCAGAGGAATCATTACCCGTAATCTAATTACCGGAAAAATTGAGTCCCACAGCGCTCATGCAGTAATATTGGCCACCGGTGGATATGGCAATGTTTTCTATCTTTCTACCAACGCTATGGGCTCAAATGCCACCGCAGCCTGGAGGGCCCATAAAAAAGGGGCTTTATTTGCCAATCCCTGTTTCACCCAGATACATCCTACCTGTATACCAGTCAGTGGTGATCATCAGTCCAAGTTGACTTTGATGTCTGAATCACTGAGAAACGACGGACGGGTATGGGTGCCAAAATCCAAAGGAGACAACCGTAACCCCGGTGATATTCCTGAAGACGAAAGAGACTACTTCCTTGAAAGGCGTTACCCTGCTTTCGGTAACCTGGTGCCGAGGGATGTAGCCTCCAGAAACGCCAAGTACGTCTGTGATGAGGGCCGGGGCGTGGGCGCCACCGGTTTGGCCGTTTACCTGGACTTTGAAGATGCTATAGGGAGGGATGGAAGAGATACTATTGAATCTAAATACGGCAACCTGTTTGACATGTACCAGCAGATTACAGGAGAAAATCCTTATAAAACACCCATGCGCATTTATCCTGCGGTACACTATACCATGGGCGGGCTCTGGGTTGATTACAATTTGATGACCAGCATTCCTGGTTGTTATACCTTGGGTGAGGCTAACTTTTCAGATCATGGGGCCAACCGACTGGGCGCCAGTGCACTCATGCAAGGATTAGCGGACGGATATTTTGTCATACCCTATGCCATCGGAGATTACCTGGCTACCAGAACTTATAGCAAGGTCTCAACCGATCATCCGGAGTTCCTCAAAGCCGAGAAGAATGTTAAAGACCAAATTCAGAAAATTCTTAGTATCAACGGTACTTCTACGGTAGACGAAATTCACAAAGAGTTAGGTAAGATCATGTGGGATTATTGTGGCATGTCTCGTACCGCACAGGGCTTGCAGGAAGCCAAAGAAAAAATCCAAGCGGTAAAACAACAATTCTGGAATGATGTTAAAGTACTTGGCACCAATGAGGAGCTGAATATGTCATTGGAAAAAGCTGGGAGAGTCGCTGACTTTATTGAACTCGGTGCTTTAATGATTGATGATGCACTTCATCGCAAGGAGTCCTGTGGAGGTCATTTCCGCGAAGAGTACCAAACTGAAGAAGGAGAAGCTTTAAGAGACGATGAAAACTTCACTTATGTAGCTTCCTGGGAATATCAGGGTGAAGAAAGTCCTGAAATCCTGAATAAGGAGCACTTGGAATTTGATAGTGTCAAATTGACACAAAGAAGTTATAAATAGATCCATATGAATTTTACCTTAAAAATATGGCGCCAAAAAGATGCTCAAAGCCAGGGCCAGTTTAAGAATTATCAGCTGACAGAAATCAGTGCTGACAGTTCCTTTCTTGAGATGTTGGATGAACTAAATGAACAATTGATAAAGAAGGATGAAGATCCGGTGTATTTTGATCACGACTGCCGTGAGGGAATTTGTGGTACCTGCAGCATGTACATTAATGGCAGAGCCCATGGACCACAAAAAGCTATTACTACCTGTCAGCTGCACATGAGAAGCTTCAAGGACGAAGATACCATCACCATTGAGCCATGGAGGGCTAAACCATTTCCGGTAATTCGGGACCTGGTGGTTGATAGAAGTGCGTTTGAACGCATCATTGAGGCTGGTGGATATATATCCGTTAGTACAGGAGGTGTACCTGACGCCAATGAGATTCCAATTACTACCTCAATTGCCAATGAGGCTATGGATGCCGCTTCCTGTATCGGCTGTGGTGCGTGTGTGGCTACTTGTAAAAATGCCTCAGCTATGCTTTTTGTAGCGGCAAAGATATCGCACCTGTCGCTGCTCCCGCAAGGAAAGGTCGAAGCGGAATCAAGGGCTGAAAGTATGGTTGCTCAAATGGACCAAGAAGGGTTTGGACTCTGTAGCAATACCGGTGCGTGCTCTGCAGAATGCCCCAAAGAGATCAGCCTTACCCATATCGCTCGCTTGAATAGACAATACTATATGGCCAAACAGGCTTCCGATAATATACCTGATAAAGAAGAAATTTATGAAGGATAGGGATACTCAACACCGAATTTCGAACACCGAATGTCGAACGTCGAACATCGAATGTCAATTTTCAATCGATTGCAATGATTCATCCAAAGGGATTTATCTAGAGCATTTGATTTAAGCAATTTTTCCCGTAAATTATAGAGGAAGTCCTTACCATAAACACTACGCTATGTTTAACTCTAAAGTCCTATTAACACTTACACCACTTTTCATGCTATTTGCCTGTAGCTCCGAAACCGGACAAGATTCAAGCGCCCTGGAATCTCTGGAAGGATCCTGGCGTTTGAAAAGCTACAAAGTGGAAGGCGAAGATTCGTGGAAACAACTTCCTGGCTCGGTAATCCAGGAAAAATATATTACTCCAAATAATTTCGCCTGGATAACCTACGGTACGGAAAAGGACACGGTATATGGTACAGGTGGAGGAACATACATTTATGACCAAGTCTCACACACCTATACTGAAGATATTAAATTTTTTCTTCCAGCCGGCTCAAACGAGTTAGGCCAATCTATTCCGTTTGATGTTCGTTTTGAGAACGGTAAGTGGTACCATACGGGGTATGCAAATGTGTTTGAGTTTGATCCGGATATTGGTGAGAATGTGGTAGTGGACTCTACCAAGATTGAAGAAATTTGGGAACGAACCAACGTCCCAAGCAGTGATGAAAGTCTTGTTGGTACCTGGCAGCTGGAGTCCTTTAAAGATCATGGGGATTCAATTCGAACAGATTATCCGGAATTTGTAAGCATCTTCAAATTGGTCACTCCTACACATTTTGTATGGATACACTATATCACCGAACAAGACATTGTGTATCGCCAGGGCAGTGGAACATACAACTACGATGGGAACATTTATACAGAAACACTTAAATCGGTTTACCCGTCAGGTTCCAATCAGGTGGGTACGGTAATGCCCTTCGAAAGCCGGACCGAGAATGACACCTGGTATCTCCTTGGAAACATTAAAAGATTGGAACAGGACCCTGATTCTGGTGAAATGGTTGCTAAAGACTCAGCCAGAATTGATGAAGTCTGGAAACTGTTCCTGGGTTTAGGATCCTGATGCGATCTCAGATCTCTGATGTCAGATCTCTGAGATTTGAGATAATTTCAGATCCTAGATTTGAGATTCGAGATTTGAGATCCTAGGTATCCGTAGGTCTTCGCTTTAAGGTAACGGTTTCATTGATCCAGCAACCAACCGTTAAGTTTTGTCCTTCTTTTAAGCTCAATTCAAAGATTTCTTCCATGGAAGGGAATTGCTTTTCAGCATTGGACATGCTTCGTCGATCGCCGGCTTTTTGATACATGTTATAAGCTGCCAAAAAAACCGCACGATCATCTACCTTACTTACTCCTTGCCGGCAGTCCTTATAGCTGGTCATGTATAAGTCTCCTACAATTTTGAAAGCTTCTTTTCTTGAAGGGTCACTTTTTACCGTTGCAAAAGCACTACTTCGGGACTTTGACTTCATCCCTCTGGCTCGATAATGGTTTGCCAGGCCGTAATGGATGTCTGCTTTTTGTTTTCCAGTTTGTGCCAGCTTTAGTGCTTCCAAATAGTACTTATTTGCTTCACTGTAGTTTTTAGCAGCATCATTTTTTATAGCGATTATTTTAGCCATACTGTATGTGGGTTCCTGCTCCTGCACTGTTTTGACCGCCTTCAAGAAAATTGCGCTCTTTGAACAATTGTAAGTCAGTGATAAAGCTATAATCCGCTTAGCTAGTACCAAATCAGTGGGGTCCGCTTCAAATACTGGCCCAATCTTATTATCTATAAAGTCGCAATCTATCTCAACCATACCGGTAAGCATCTTATTAATGAAGTCTCTGTTCTTTTCGAGAGATGTTATGTCTTTTCCGGCTTTTTCATAAGCCTCAACATTTTTGTCAAGGATTGTCATGGTTTTACCATATTTATCAAGTACCTCATCATCCGTTAAACTTCCTCCACTAGCCCGGTACCTACGTATCACATCCATATAGGCCACCAGGTTATTTATGGCAACTTTATCTCCATTAAGCTCAAATGTTCGCTCAAACAAGTCATAAAGCTCTTGATAGCGTGACTTGTCGTCCTTAAGAAACTTGTATGCCTTATAGGCCTTACGATTCAATATCTGAGCCTCTTTACCAAAATGTTTAATACGTTGGTCATATAACTCCAGACATCGATCCTGATATGCTCTTTTTTGGTTAGGGTCTGTCTCTTTGGCCTGTAACTGATCATATATCTTTACACCATTGATGTATATAGCCGCATTCAGATCCGGTGCATTGGTTAAAAGCCACTCTAAAGGTTCTGTTGCCCCTTTGAAGTCACTATTCTTCATCAGGTCGTTATAAATTGCGTTCTTTTCTTTTGCAGTGGTGGCGTCATCACCCCAATTCCAGCCAGCCTGGGCTTTGATCTGGGTGATACCTATCATAAAAACAACGATACAAGTAGAGATCAATTTCATAACGACATGGTGTTCTTAAGTAAGCAAAAATGAACCCAAAGAAGTTGCTTTAGATCCAGGGAAACCAAAATTAGTGAAATTCTTTTAAAGATTTAACAACTTTTTATAAGAGTTTAAAGATACTTCTTGCCATTCTTTTAAAGCCATCACTTGCAAGATGAGTTTTTTGTTACTATTTTTTGGCACTACATTATGAATAATTATTCCCACGATGTTTTAATAATAGGTGGCGGTGGTGCAGGTTTGCGAGCCGCCATTGCAATAGCGGAAACCAACCCCAAACTAAATGTGGCGGTAATTTCCAAAGTCTATCCTATGCGCAGTCATACCGTATCTGCAGAAGGTGGGGCAGCTGCAGTAATCAAACCTAATGATAGCCTGGAGCATCATGCCTATGATACCATATCGGGTGGTGATTGGATGTGTGATCAGGATGCTGTGGAGGCATTTGTCAATGAGGCCCCCAAGGAACTGTTGCAATTGGAACATTGGGGCTGCCCTTGGAGCCGGCAGGATGATGGTACCATTGCAGTTCGTCCATTCGGAGGTATGAAAAATGAAAGGACCTGGTTTGCTTCGGATAAAACGGGATTCCATATGCTACATACCCTATACCAAACTTCTTTAAAGTATCAACCCATTCAAAGGTATGACGAATGGTTTGTGACCAAACTAATTGTAAAAGATGGTCGATGTCAAGGAGCAGTAGCTATAGAGTTAGCTACCGGTCAGGTGCAAGCCATTGCCGCCAAATCGGTGATAATAACTACTGGTGGTTGTGGAAAGGTATTTCCCTTCACCACCAATGCCAACATCAAAACAGGAGATGGAATGGCTATGGCTTACCGGGCTGGTGTTCCCCTAAAGGATATGGAGTTCATACAATATCATCCCACTGGCCTGCCATTTAGCGGAATCCTGATTACTGAAGCCACCAGGGCTGAAGGAGGTTATCTGCTCAACAAGGATGGATATCGATATCTCCAGGATTATGACTTAGGGACCCCCCAACCAGAGCCGGTATTGCGGTCTATGGAGTTGGGTCCCAGAGACCGTCTTTCTCAAGCATTTGTGAAAGAAATGGAAAAAGGAAATGCACTTGAAGGCCCCTATGGACAATATGTGTATTTGGATATTCGTCATCTGGGAGAGAAAAAAATCAATGCCAAGCTTCCGTTTGTACGAGAGCTTTGCCTAAAATATGAAAATATAGATCCTGTTAAAGAAATGATCCCGGTGCGACCAGTGATTCATTATATGATGGGCGGTATCCATACTGACATTAATGGGGCCACTCCCCTACCAGGTTTATATGCCGCTGGGGAAACTGCTTGTGTTAGTATCAATGGGGCCAATCGATTGGGATCAAATTCACTAACCGAACTGTTGGTGTTTGGGGTCAGGGCTGGAATTGCAGCTGCTGAATTTGCTTCAAATCAATCTGATTACACCTTTGATATGGCCCTTGAGTCGGTGACGGAAGAAAACCAAATTAAAAACCAGTTTTTCAAAGAGAAAAAGGACCAAGAAAGGATTGCCGACATTCGAAAAGAGATGCACAAAGCGATGGAAGAGGGATGTGGTATATATAGAACAGAAAAGTCCCTGCTGGCATCACAAAGTATTCTCGCTAACTTAAAGGAAAGGATCTCTAAAGTAGCGATTGATGATCAAAGCCGCACTTTTAATACTGAGCTACTGGCTGCGTTGGAACTGTCAAATATGCTGGACCTGGCAGAATCCATTGTGCAATCCGCATTGAGCAGAAAGGAATCCAGAGGCTCACATCAACGCATTGATTACGCCAAACGAGACGATGAAAACTACCTTGCTCATAGTTTGGCATACCAGGAAAAAAATAATAAACCCAGGATTGAATATTTACCGGTAACCATTACCAAATGGCCACCAGGTGAACGGGTTTATGGCAGGTAGGTAGTATAATAATAAGAATTGAAATATGGTTTCAAAAATAACTCTGGAAGTATTTCGTTATCGCCCGGATCAAGAAACTGAACCAAGTGTTGACAGTTACGAAGTGCCTTGTAAAAAAGATTGGGTGGTACTCGATGCCTTAAATTACATTAAGGATGAGATTGACGGTACCCTAACTTACCGGTGGTCCTGTCGCATGGGTGTGTGTGGAAGTTGTGGAATGATGGTCAATGGAGAACCAGTATTAACCTGTGCTGCCTTCTTGCACAAATATCTACCAGGTCCGGTGAGAATAGAACCATTGGAACACTTTCCAGTAGTCCGGGATCTGGTAATCGAAATGAGTGATTTCATCGACAAGCTACAAAAGGTGAAACCCTGGATGGTTAGGAAAGAAGAAAAATCTTTAGATGAGGGGGAATATATCCAAACTCCTGAGCAATTAGGGGATTATAAGCAATACAGTATGTGTATCAACTGTATGCTTTGTTACTCTGCTTGTCCGGTTTATGGATTGGAACCTGAATTTGTAGGCCCGGCAGCCATTGCATTGGCCCAGCGCTATAACCTTGATAACCGGGATCAGGGTAATGAAGCAAGAGAAGACATCCTTTCCCAGGATGATGGCATTTGGCAGTGTACTTTTGTAGGTGAATGTTCTGAGGTCTGTCCTAAAGACGTGGATCCAGCTGGAGCTATTCAGAGATATAAGGTTGCTGCTACCAATAATTGGTGGAAATCATTTTTAATGCCCTGGGGTAAAAAATGAGCAATATTTAATTAATAAATCATGTTTAAGAGCAGTCGTTTTCCCATATACTACAAAGGCCATCCCCGAATGTTTGTTAAGGATAAACCAATATTCTGGTGGGCGCAAAAGTGGGTTCACGCCCGCTTTATCCCGCGCGAACTAACCAGCGTGCCGGTGGCCTTTTATGCTGTTATATTGATTTTACAGATCAGGGCCATGGGTTTGGGGCCGGAAGCTTACACCAATTTTACTGATTGGTTAAAAACACCATTGTCTCTGACCCTGCATGTGGTTTCTTTCCCATTTGTAATATATCATCGTATCACCTGGTTTAATTTAGCCCCCAAAGCAATTGTGATTAGAATCGGTAAAATCAGAATACAAGGTTTGATCATTATTAGCTTAAATTTGGCAGCATGGGTAGTATTTTCGGTGGCCATTACCTGGTTATTTTTGAACCTGGACAATTTGTAGCATGAAAAAGAGTTCAGAACCATTTTGGTGGGCGTTGTTTGGTGCTGGTGGGGTGATATCTGCTTTATTGGTACCAGTGATTTTATTTATTCAAGGGGTGGCTATCCCATTGGGTTGGATTGAATCTCCTAATTATCAAAATCTTTATCAACTAGTTGGATCCCCTGTAACCAAAGTGTTTTTATTAGCACTGATCTGCTTATCATTGTTGCACTGGGCCCACCGTTTCCGATTCACTTTGTACGATGGTTTACAAGTAAAACACCTCAATGAACTTATCGCAACTTTTTGTTATGGAAGTGCAATCCTGATCAGTTTGGCCGCCGGTTACTATTTATGGCTAATTTAGGGTCTCATCTGGAAACCAATGACTTACTCACGCTCGATTGTAATTACCTGTGGAAAAGGGATAGCTAAAATCCTTCGAAAGGAAATAGAAGATCTCGGTTACAATGTGGTTGTGGAGAACCCCTTGAGTATAGAGATCAAAGGAAATATGCGGGATTGCATGTACCTTAATCTATATCTAAGAACTGCCAACAAGGTTTTACTATTGGTTAACAGGTTCCAGGCCTCTCACCCGGATCACCTCTACAGGGCAGTAAGCAAAATCCCTTGGGAAGACCATCTGCAGGTCAAAGGCTATATCTGTGTCACTTCTCATATACAAAATCGCTATATTCTGGATACCCGGTTTGGGAACCAAAAAGTCAAAGATGCCATTGTTGATCGTATGTTTAGCCAGTGTGGTAAAAGACCAGACTCCGGACCAAAGCGTGACCAGTCAGTGGTCTATCTTCACTGGGTAAACTCCGACTGCCACCTATATATCGATACCTCAGGCGAAACCATATCCAAACACGGGTATCGCCGTATACCCTTTAAAGCTCCCTTACGTGAATCCCTGGCGGCTGCGCTTATTAAAGCCACCAGATGGAAACCAGGAGTACCGCTGATTAATCCAATGGCTGGTAGCGGCACCCTAGCCATAGAAGCGGCCATGATGGCATGCAACGTAGCCGCTGGTCTTAACCGTCAAAATTTTGGTTTTATGCATTTGAAAGAGTACCAGGAAGAGCTGTGGGTGGCATTGAAAGATGAGGCAAGAAAGCAGGTAAAAAATGACTTCGAAACCAATTTCTTTGTCAACGACTTCAGTTTGGAGGCTTTACGGGCAGCCAAAAAAAATGCCACCTGGGCGGGGGTGGTATCTGCTATGGATTTTCATCATGGTGATTTTACTCAGGTAAAGATACCGGAGGGGCAACCAGGAGTGGTGATCCTCAATCCAGAGTACGGCGCCAGGATGGGTCAGATAGAACAGCTATCTGAAACCTACAGCAAGATTGGCGACTTTTTTAAGGAAAAATGTGCGGGCTATTGGGGTTACATTTTTTCAGGTAACCCGGATTTATCAAAGCAGATAGGATTACGTACCACCAGGAAGGTTCCTTTTTTCAATGGGAAAATAGAATGTCGCTTATTGGAGTACGAATTATATAGGGGCAGCAAAAAAAAAGGTTGACAGGTCCAAAGAAAAGCCAATTAACCTATTAAATTAAGGTATCTCTAAGATGTTAAACAAGATCCTGTATAGTTTCCCAGTCCAGTTGTTGATCAACAACGTGAAAAAGAACCAAGTGCTGCTGCTTTGCTGGTTTTTGCTGTTCATCGTGGTAACTGGAAATTTTGGAAAAGTTTTGGGTATCCCTTACCTGTTTCTGGATCCGGAATATATGGATAAAGTGGATTTCTGGAGTTTTTTTATAATTGGTGTGGCCATTGGTGGCATTTCTATGGCATTTCATATTACCTGCTATATAGTGGACAGCTTCAGATTTAGCTTTTTGGGGACTTTGTCCCGACCTTTTAGCAGGTTTGCTTTTAACAACAGTATTGTCCCTCTGGCTTTTTTGGTAGTATATATTATCAGTATTATCAGGTTTCAAGTGGATAACCAATT
>PVMS01001117.1_pt1 | contig 14794 bp, 12 predicted proteins | sample 1853461 | NCBI WGS metagenome assembly PVMS01 (sample SAMN08582032, study PRJNA380276) | Marine sediment metagenome, whole genome shotgun sequencing project. | isolation source: ocean sediment barecode stripped | collected 2017 | reverse complement strand
GTCAAACGAAGCCTCAGCCCTGGCTACGCAGGCATCAAGAACGAGCTCTTCGAGTACGACAACACGATGATGGTGTTTGGAGATGCCAAGAAGGTGCTGCAGGACTTGATTGGTGAGGTGAAGGATCTTTGAGGGGGGCGGGGTTTACCACATCGTTCGCGCCGAGGATGATCACCACGTCGGTGTTCTTGAACTCGGGGTTGATCACGTCCATCTCGAGGAGCTCCTCGTAGGGGACGTCAGCCTCGGCGAGAAGGACGTTCATGTGTCCAGGCATGCGTCCCGCGACCGGATGAATCCCGTAGGTGACCTTCGTGCCTCGCGCCTTGAGCATGTCCGCGAGCTCGCGGACCGCGTGTTGTGCCTGCGCGACCGCCAGGCCGTAGCCTGGGACGATGATGACCGATTCCGCGTTCTCGAGCAGCATGGCCGTTTCTTCTGCGCCGCATGAGGTCACGCTGGTGTACTCGTCGCTTCCCCCGCCTCCACCGGCACCATCGGTGACACCGAAGCCGCCGACCAGGACGTTGAGGAGCGATCGGTTCATCGCCACGCACATGATCTGTGTGAGGATCAGGCCCGCCGCACCGACCATGGCGCCTGCGATGATCAGCACGGGGTTACCGACGACGAAGCCAGCCATCGATGCTGCCACGCCGGAATACGAGTTGAGGAGCGACACGACGACCGGCATGTCAGCGCCGCCGATTGGGATCGTCAGAAGGATGCCGAGGATCAGGGACACCCCGCCAAGGGCAAGCACCCACATGACCGAGTCGGGTGCTGCCGCCGCGACGGCGAGCCCTCCCAGCGCAAACGACGCAAAGAGCAGTCCGAATGTGATGTAGTGCCGTGCCGGAAGTAGAATTGGCTGGCCCTTCTTCAGCTTCCCTTGAAGCTTGAGCAGGGCAATGAGGCTGCCGGTGAAGGTGATGCCGCCGATCAGGATCGAGAGCATGACCGTGACGGCTTCGTCGGTGCCGAGTGCTTCGTAAACCCTTCCAGCGGGCGCTCGTTGCACGACAAGGTCCCAGTAGATCGACGTCGCGACCAGTGCGGAGGCAATGCCACCGAAGCCATTGAAAAGCGCCACCATTTCGGGCATCGAGGTCATCTGCACGCGAATGGCGAACAGCAGGCCGATGATGGTGCCGATCGCCATGCCGCCGGCGATCCAACGGTAGTCGACCACGCCGAGCTCTAGAAGCGCACCGATGATGGCGAGCAGCATGCCGACGGCAGCGAGCGCGTTGCCACGCCGCGCGGTCTTCACTTTGGAGAGCCGCTTGATCCCGAAAATGAAGAGGACCGTCGACAGGAGATACATGGCCGGGACAACGGTCGATTGAATGATTTCCTGGCTCATTTCTTCTTCTTCCCGAACATGCGCAACATGCGGTCGGTGACCAGGAAGCCGCCGACGACGTTGATGGTCGCGGTGACGATGGCGAGCGCGCCGAGGATGTTTGCCACGGTCGGGGCGCCTGTCGTCGCTGCAGCGACTGCGCCAACTACGGTGATGCCACTGATGGCGTTCGCACCGCTCATCAATGGGGTGTGCAGCGTCGGCGGCACCTTGGTGATCATCTCGAAGCCGACGAAGCTAGCGAGCACGAACACGTAAATGCCTATGAGCAGAGGTCCCATGGTCATGGTCGGTCTCCTTTCCTAGAGGGCCTCGGCGGTCGGTCCGTGCCGGACTTCGCCGTTGTGGGTGAGTAGGGCGTTGGCGAAAATCTCGTCTTCGAGGTTGAGTACGACCTCTCCATCGGTGACTGCGCTGAGAAGAAGGGCCTGGATGTTGCGGGCGTAGAGTAGGCTCGCGTCTCCGGGGGTCGACGCGGCCCTGTTCGGATGGCCGATGATGCTCACGCCATCTTCGCTGACCATTTCGCCGCTCTTCGATAGCTCGCAGTTGCCGCCTTGCTCGACCGCGAGGTCGACGATGACTGCCCCCTCGCGCATGTCCGCGACCATGTCCGCGGTGATGAGCTTCGGAGCGGGGCGCCCTGGCACGAGTGCTGTGGTGATCACGGCATCCGCGGCAACGACCTTTTGACGGACGATTGCCTGCTGGGCCTTGAGCTGCTCGGGGGTGAGCTCCCGCGCGTAGCCGCCTTCGCCTTCGCCGCTTTCGTCCATCGGAAAGTCGATGAAACGCCCGCCAAGGGATTCGACCTGCTCTTTGACGGCGGGCCGGATGTCGGAGACCTCGACCACGGCGCCGAGCCGGCGTGCCGTTGCGATAGCCTGGAGCCCAGCGACGCCTGCGCCCATGATGACGATTTTGGCAGGCTGAATCGTTCCGGCCGCGGTCATCAGCAGTGGGAAGTACTTGTCGAGGTAAGTCGCTGCCATGAGGACGGCTTGGTAGCCCGCGATCGAAGCCTGCGAGCTGAGTGCGTCCATCGACTGCGCGCGGCTGATGCGGGGCACGAGCTCCATCGCGATGGTGCTGACTTTGCGGTCGCGCAGAATCCGCACCGAATCGAGGTTCTTGTGGGGCGACATGAAGCCGATGAGGATCGCGCCCTCCTTGATCTTGGACGCCTCGTCGGGCGTGATGGGGTAGACCCGGAAGACGATGTCCGCGCTTCCCCAGGCAGCATCCGCGTCAGCGCCCGCGACGATCTTGGCGCCCGCCTCGCGGTAACGCTCATCTGTGAAGTGGGCGTGCTTGCCAGCAGCGCTCTCGACGACGACCTCGAAGCCCTCTTTCACGTAGCGCTTCGCTGTTTCTGGCGTGCAAGCGACCCGAGTCTCGCCTTCCACCACTTCCTTGGGCACGAAAACCTGAGGCATCCATTCCTCCTGCGCGAGCGTCGCCAGAGCGGCAAACCCGATTGAACTAGTCAACAATCGACTGCCCGCGTCCGGGGTTGTTAGTGGCGATCTGGGGTGATGTCCAGCCGTGGCCCCAAAACCCCTCAGCGCACCTTTTGCGTTGTCGCCCGGCCTGCTAGATCCGGCCCGCGAACCAGGAGGACAGGAGCATGGGGAACCCCGCGAAGCTCGATGAGCTCGCTATCAAGACCATTCGTGGTCTGAGCATGGACGCGGTTCAAGCCGCCAACTCGGGCCACCCCGGGACGCCCATGGCGCTCGCGCCGCTCGGTTGGGCGCTTTTCTCGGAGCTGCGCAAGCACGACCCGGCTAATCCCGAGTGGCCGGACCGGGACCGGTTCGTCTTGTCCTGCGGCCACGCGTCGATGCTTCAGTACGCCTTGCTGCACCTGAGCGGCTACGCGATCTCCTTGGATGACATTCGCAAGTTCCGGCAGTGGGGAAGTCTGACGCCGGGCCACCCGGAGTTGCACGTCACGCCGGGCGTCGAGACGACGACCGGCCCGCTCGGGCAGGGCGTCGGGAATGGCGTCGGCATGGCGATGGCAGAGCGGCATCTCGCCGCGCGCTTCAACAAGCCGGGGTACACACTTTTCGATCACCGCACTTGGGTCATCGCGTCGGATGGCGACATCATGGAAGGCGTGTCGTCGGAGGCCGCGTCGCTCGCCGGTCACCTCCGGCTTGGAAAGCTCACCGTCTTCTGGGACGACAACGAGATCACGATCGACGGCAGGACTGACCTCACCTTCAGTGAGGATGTCTTGGCGCGCTTCGCGTCGTACGGCTGGCATACCGAAAGCGTCGAAGATGGCAACGACCTCACGGCGCTGGTTGGGGCTGCCAAGGCGGCAGTCGCGGACGATCGCCCGAGCTTCATTCGGGTGCGCACCATCATTGGCGATCCTTCGCCTAACAAACGCGACACATCGGGCGCGCACGGAGCGCCGCTCGGTGAAGACGAGATCATCGCCACCAAGCAGATCATGGAATGGCCGACCGAGCCGTTGTTCTTCGTGCCCGACGAGCTCGCGGCAGCGGCGGAAGCGATTCGGGATCGTGGGGCGAAGAGCTACGAGGCATGGCAAGGGCATCTCGCAGGGTACCGGGCCGACTTCCCGGAAGCCGCGAGCGAGCTCGAGGGGGCATTGGCTGGCGAGCTGCCCGCCGGCTGGGACGCTGACCTGCCGATCTTCGAGGCCGACCTCAAGGGCATCGCGACGCGAAAAGCAAGTGGCGCCGTGCTCAACGCGCTGGCCGCCAAAATCGGGGGGCTGGTCGCGGGATCCGCTGACCTCGCGGGCTCGAACAACAGCCACCTAAAGGGACTTGCGAATTTCCTGCCTGGGGCTGAAGGCGTTCCTCGCAACGTGGACTGGGGCATTCGCGAACACGCGATGGGTGCAGCGATGAACGGCATGGCGCTTCACGGCGGCGTGATTCCATTCGGCGCGACCTTCCTCATATTCAGCGATTACATGCGACCTTCGGTCCGCCTCGCTGCGCTGATGAAGCTCCACACCCGCTACATCTACACGCACGACAGCATTGGGCTTGGCGAAGACGGTCCGACCCACCAGCCCGTGGAGCACCTCGCCGCGCTACGCGCGATTCCCCAGCTTGCTGTGTTCAGGCCGGCGGATGCGAACGAGGTGCGCGAGTGCTGGAAGGCGGCCCTTCGGTGGGACGGTCCAGCAGCGCTCGCGTTGACGCGGCAGAACGTGCCGGTGCTCGATCGCAGCACGGTCGCGAGCGCCGAAAAGGCTGCGCGCGGGGCCTACACCCTGCGTGAAGCCGGCGGTGGCGGGCCCGATGTGATCCTGGTAGCCACCGGCAGCGAGGTCGTGATCGCGCTTGCTGCAGCCGACGTGCTCGAGCAGGAAGGCGCCGCCGTGGGCGTGGTTAGCATGCCGTGCTGGGAGCTCTTCGAGCAGCAGGAGGAAGACTACCGGCAGGAAGTCCTTCCACGCGGCGTCGCCGCCAAGGTCGTCGTCGAAGCCGGCATTCGCCAGGGCTGGGACCGCTGGGTCGGCAACGACGCCGCGTTCGTCACCATCGAACAGTTCGGTGCATCGGCGCCGTATAAGCAGCTCTACGAGAAGTATGGCATCACGGTCGAACGCGTCGTCGCCGAAGCGCAGCGCCTGTTATCCTAGACCGGTCTAACTGACGGCGGCGATGGCTGCGTCGTAGTCGGGCTCTTGGACGATGTCCGCGACGAGCTCGGTGTGGACCACCTTGTCGTGCTCGTCAACGACGACGATCGCGCGGGCGGCGAGGTCCCTCATGGGGCCGTCAACCATCTTGACGCCGTAGTCTTCGAGGAAGCTGCCGCGGAAGGTCGAAAGCGGAACCACGCTCTCGAGGCCTTCGGCGATGCAGAAACGCTGCTGCGCGAACGGAAGGTCGGGGCTGACGACGAGGACGACGACGTCGTCGAGGCCTGCCGCGCGTTGATTGAAAGCGCGCGCCGTCGCTTGGCAGACCGGCGTGTCGTAGCTCGGGTTGATCGTGAAGATCTTCTTCTTCCCTTCGAAGCTGCCGAGCGTCTTTTCGCTGAGGTCGATTCCGATGAGGAGGAAGTCCGGAGCGGCGCTGCCGTTGGCAGGCAGATCGCCATTGGTTTGAACCGGAGCTCCCTTGAACGCGGTGGTGGCCATGATTCTCCTTCTGAGGCGCGGGTAGGCCGGTTCTATAAGGACTTCGCTGGAAATTCCAAGTGGTTGCCGACGATAAAGAAATTCATTATCAGTAAGAGATGAAGCTCTCGCTCGCCGATCTGCCCCTCGGGCAACACGCCAAGATCGCGTCGATCGATACTGAGCGCCGCCTCTCGCGGCGTTTGATGGAGATGGGGCTTCTCCCTGGGACCCCGGTTCGGGTGGTCCGCGTGGCGCCGCTCGGCGATCCGATCGAGCTGCGGGTCCGCAACTATTCCCTGTCGTTGCGGCGTACCGAGGCGGCCAACATCGCCGTGAGCTCCGAGGAAACGGTGTGAGCGGCAACGCAGCCCCCGCGCAGGTCCTGATCGCAGGCAACCCCAACTCCGGCAAGAGCACCCTGTTCAACGCTCTGTCCGGCGGCAGCGCCCACGTGGGCAACTATCCGGGCGTGACGGTCGACCGGACGAGCGGGCGCCTGCGGCTCGGCGCGCGGGATATCGAGCTGGTCGACGTGCCGGGGATGTACAGCCTGACCGCGAGCTCCCCCGAGGAGCAGCTTGCGGTCGACGCACTGATCGAAGGGGAGACCAGGGCGGTGATCTGCGTCGTAGACGCGACGACCTTGCAGCGAGGCCTCTACCTAGCGCTGCAGCTCATCGAATCCGGGGTCTCGGTCGTCGTTGCGCTCAACATGATGGACTCCGCGGAGAATCTTGGGCTTCACATCGACACCGAGCGATTGTCGCAGCTCTTTGGCGCGCCAGTCGTTCCGGTGGTTGCCACCAAGCGGCGCGGTTTGGATGCTCTGCTCGCTGCGCTCGACGAGGAGCTAGCGCGAGGCAGCGGCGCACAACCGGTAGAGGTTCCGTACCCGCCGGAGCTCGAAGCCGACGTGGCGAAGCTCATTCCAGTCGTCGCCCAATGGCGCCCTGAGACCGCTCCGAGCCAGCTCCACGTGTTCGCGCTTTGGTGCCTCCTTTCTCTCGGTGAAGACACTCTTCGCGGGATCCCCGACGATGTACGGCGGGCCGTCCACGAGATTCGCGAGGCCGCCGACGCGCACGGCCGTAACATCGACCTGGAGATCATTTCTTCTCGCTACGCCTGGCTCGACGACGCGTTGGGCGAGGCCTGCTCTGCGCAGGGGCAGGGGCCTTCGTGGAGCGAGCGCATCGACCGCGTGCTGACACATCCAGTCGCAGGGCTGGTTGTCTTTGCCGCCGTGATGCTCGGAATTTTCGAGGCGCTCTTTGCCGGGGCTGAGCCGTTGATCGCCGCGATCGAGAGCCTGACTGGTTTGATGCAGGCGCAAGCCGCGGTGATTCTTCCTGCGGGGGTGCTCCAAGACCTAGTCGTCGAGGGTATCATCGCGGGCGTGGGGAACGTCATCGTCTTTGCCCCTCAGATCCTGATGCTCTTCCTTTTTGTCGGATTCCTCGAGGATTCGGGGTACCTCGCGCGCGTCGCTTTCGTGATCGACCGCGTGATGAAAGGGGTGGGGCTGCACGGAAAGGCATTCGTCCCCCTGTTGTCCGGGTTCGCTTGCGCGATTCCCGCCGTCATGGCCACGCGCACGATCGAACGCCGGCGGGACCGTTTGGTCACGATGTTGGCGCTTCCCTTGATGTCCTGCAGTGCCCGACTTCCTGTCTACATCCTGGTCGTCGGCACCGTCTTCGCGGGACAGTCGCTCGGCTGGTTCAGCGCTGGCGCGGTTGCGCTCTTCTCGATGTACACGTTGTCGGTCCTGGTCACCCTCGCGGCGGCTGCGGTCATTGGCCGCACCGTGCTCCCTGGTCCCGCGCCGACATTCGTGCTCGAGATGCCGCCGTACCGGTGGCCATCGGCGCAGATCCTGTGGCTCAATGCTTGGCGTCGGTTGCGTGTCTTTCTCGTCGATGCGGGGACGATCATCTTGGCGATGACCATCCTCCTCTGGGCTCTCCTGTCGTTTCCGAAATCGGCCGACATCACCGAGCACTACGCGGCAGAGCGCGAGCGGGTCGAACGGACCGAGGCATCCGACGCCGACATGGCTGAAGCGCTCCGGTCCCTCGACTCGCAGGAGGCGGCGGAGCAGCTCGGCCACAGCTTCGGCGGCAGGTTCGGTCACGCCATCGAACCTGTGCTCCGGCCCATTGGCTTCGATTGGCAGATTGGAGTGGGGATCATCGGTGCGTTTGCTGCTCGCGAGGTCTTCATTTCCACACTTGGCGTGGTCTTCGGCATCGGCGAGGCCGACGAGGAGAACACACCCCTCCGGCAAGCTCTGCGGGACGCGCGCCACGCGGACGGCACTCCTGTGATGACGCCTCTAAGCGGGATTTCCCTCATGATCTTCTTCTTGCTCGCCTGTCAGTGCATGAGCACAATTGCGGTCGTTAGAAGGGAATCCGGGTCTTGGAAGTGGCCGGTGTTCCTATTTTCGTACATGACAGCACTTGCATACATGGCCTCTTTCGCCGTCTATCAGGGCGGCCAGCTCCTGGGTTTCGGCTAGGGTTCGGGTATGCCGTGGCAGCAAATCATGGCAGGGTTGATCGTCGTGGCCGCCGGCATCTATGTCGTCTGGCGGTTCCGCCGCAAGAAGAACCAGCGCCGCTCTCAGGGCCCAGACGTGCCCGTTTCGAGATTGACGCGAAAACGCCCGCCGCCAGGTTCGTGCGGGCATTGAGCGAAATGAGTACATTGGTGCAGACATGAGCCGATCCGCCACCATCGAAGGGCTTCGGAAGTTTCGAAAGAAGCTTTTGCGGGAGCGTGACCCTTGGCACGATACGTCGCGCGGGTTTCGCATCCGCAGGTTTGCGGGTCCGGAGTGCTTTCTCGAGCACCTCGAAGACGTGCGGGTCGGACACCTCACCGATCTGCACGTCGGCCGCGTCACGCCGATGGAGGTGCAGTATGACGCGGTGTCGATGACGAACGCCGGCAAGCCGGACATCGTCGTCATCAGCGGTGACTTCGTGTGCCACAGCCAGATGTACCTTGCCGACCTAACCGACGTGATCAGCAAGATCGACGCGCCCGTTTTCGCGGTCCTCGGGAACCACGACCACTGGGCGGGCGCAGAACCGGTGCGACAGGCACTTCGACGGGGTGGTGCCGAGGTGCTCGACAATGCGTACACCACGATCACCATCAGGAATCAGCCGCTGCAAGTCCTCGGCCTGGATGACGCTTACACTGGACATGCCGATCGCCGCGCCGCGCTGAAGGGCCTGCGCTCCGACCAACCGGTGATCGGGCTTTCGCACATCGCCGAAGAAGCCGACGCGCTCTGGGAGGCTGGGGTTCCACTCGTGTTTTCGGGCCACACTCATGCCGGCCAGGTGACGGTCGCGCGGCTTCACGAGCTTTCCGTTGGGAGGCTTGCCGGCCACAAGTACATCCACGGGCTGTACGGTTCCCGTGGCACCGAGGATCCAAAGGGCGCGGTCTACGTTGGCGCCGGGGTAGGGGCGGCTATCGTTCCGTTGCGCGTCGGTGAGCGGGCCAAGCGCGAGGTAGCGTTCTTCGAGCTCGGCATGCCGCCCGGCGCCTTCGAGGAGCACCACCAAGAGCAGCCCGCACATCCGGGGCGTGTGCCCTCGAACAAGACCAAAGAGCGGCGCTCAGAGGCCGTGCGGCGCAAACAAGAGCGCCGTGAGCGCCGAAACGGCAACGGCAAACCCCCAACCCTGCCCCATTAACCCACTTTTAAGGGTTGGCCGCTAGGAAGTGTTCGACTTCTAGGGCGGCCATGCAGCCGGTGCCGGCGGCGGTGATCGCTTGACGCCATTGCTTGTCTTGTACGTCCCCTGCGGCGAAGACGCCGGGGATGTTGGTTTGTGTCGAATCGGGCTTCGTGACGATGTAGTCCTGTTCGTCGGTGTCGATCTGGCCATTCAAGAACGCGGTGTTCGGCGTGTGGCCGATTGCGAAGAAGAGTCCGGCCGCCGGGATATCCCGTGCTTCGTCGGTCTTGAGGTCCTTGACGCGAACGGCTTCGAGGAAGTCTGCGCCTTTGGCCTGCGTGACGACGTGTGACCAGAGCATCTCGATCTTCGGATTGTCGAGCGCGCGCTGCTGCATGATCTTCGAGGCGCGCAGCTCGTCGCGGCGATGAACGATGTATACCGTCGAACCGTACTTCGTCAGGAACGACGCCTCTTCGACCGCGGAGTCGCCTCCGCCGATCACCACGAGCGGCTGATTGCGGAACGCGGGCAGCGCGCCATCACACACGGCGCAGGCCGAGATGCCTTTTTGCCAGAGCTCGCCGTCGCTGGCGCCGGGGATATCGAGGCGCTTGGCCGTCGCGCCTGTTGCGATGATGACCGAGTCGGCGCTGCCTTCCTGGGAGTCAGCCTTGAAACGGAACGGGCGGCTCGAGAGGTCGATCTCGTTTACGGTCTCCGTATGGATCGTGGTTCCGAACCGTTCTGACTGCGCGCGAAAGCGATCGGTCAGCTCCGGTCCCATGATGCCCTCCGGGAAGCCGGGGAAGTTCTCGACATCCGTCGTGGTGGTCAGCTGGCCGCCGGCGGCAACACCGCCTGCCATGAAGCCCTCGAAAAGCACAGGGCTCAGCTCCGCACGTGCGGCGTAGATTGCTGCCGTGTGGGCTGCGGGTCCGCTACCGATGATCAAGACTCGATGGCTCATGACACTCCTTTTGAGGGCGGGGTTATGCATACCCGGAGGCGGGTGCGCAACCCCTAGCCGATCACATTGGACACGCGTGCGCCGATGGCAAGGGAAGCCGTAAGCCCTGGAGATTCGATGCCAATCAGGTGGATCACTCCGGGTTGTGAGGCCGGGTCGGCGATGACGAAGTCTGCGAATCCGCCGGCGGGGCCGACGAGCTTTGGGCGGATTCCACTATAGTCCGGCGTCAAGTGCTCGGGCCGAATCGCCGGGAGGTAGCGCGCGACCGCCTCAGCGAACCGCTCGGCGCGCGATTCGTCGACGGAGTAATCGATGACGTCGACAAACTCGGCGTCTGGGCCAGCACGCCGCGCACCGGAGATGTCGGCCGTGATGTGCACACCCAGGCCGCCTCCTTCGGGCAGTGGATAGAGCAAACTGTTGCGCGTGGGTGGTGCCCCGGCGCCGAGGGCGAAGTACGATCCCTTGCAGGGATAGAGATGCCAGGGGCATTGCTCGTCCGGGAGCCCCGACTTTGCGGCGATGTCGAGCGCGGACAGGCCGGCGGCGTTCACGATCCGCTTCGTGTGCAGCTCGGCCTCGCTCCCCGTCGTGTCTGTGGTCTGAACGATCCACCCATCCGGGGACTTCCGAATTGTTTCGACTCCCGTGTGGTACACGACCATGCCATCGGCCTCCTTGATCTCGCGGACTAGGCTCGCGATGAGCTCATGGACGTCGACGACACCGGAGGTCGGGGAGTGCAGAGCGAGCGCGCAGCGTAGCTCGGGCTCTTGCTGACTCGCCTCTGCCCCAGTCATGAGCCGAAGGTCGCCGGCGCCGACCTCTTTGGCATGGCGAGCGATTGCGTGAAGACGCTCCTCATCGTGTGGGCTCGTCGCGACGATCAGTTTCCCCGTGTGCTTGTGCGGCACGTCATGGGTTTCACACCATTCATAGAGGCGCCGGTTCCCTTCGACGCACAGCCGCGTCTTCAGCGAGTCGTTCGGATAGTAGATCCCAGCGTGGATGACGCCGCTATTCCGGCTCGACATCTCCCGGCCGGGTCCAACTTCGCGCTCGATGACCACGACCGAGTCGAGTCTCTGAGAAAGCGCGTACGCACACGCGAGGCCCACGACCCCAGCGCCAACTACGACCGCATCTACCTGTTCCGACACCGCCACCCCCTCAAAACGCCAGCGGGTCGACCCGCTGGGGCGGGAGTTGGACCGATAACTGTGGCATCGGTAGCCCACGCTGCCGCCGGTACGCCTCGTAGTGCACCAACACCTTGCGAACATAGCGGTGGGTCTGCGTGAAGGGAATCCGCTCCAACAGTACATCGAGGGGCGTTCCGTCGGCGCTCTGCTGCATCCAACGTCGAACGTTGTGGGGCCCGCCGTTGTAGGCAGCTATGGCGAGCGGCAGCCGCCCGTCGAACCGGCGAATCAAGGAGCTCAGATACCAGGCGGCGAAGTCGAGATTGAGGCTCGGGTCGAGAAGATCGGCTGGCGTGAAGTCGTCGTGGCCCAAGGTGTGGGCGATCAGTTGTCCCGTGCGTGGCATGATCTGCATGAGGCCAACGGCACCGGCGTACGACACGATGTGCTTCTGATAAGCGCTCTCGACGCGCATGACCGCAAGCAGAACGTTCGGGTCGAGCCCGTATCGCTTGGCGGCGGGGACCGCGAGCCATTCGTACGCCCGTGGCAAGGTGTCGATGAAGTCAGCTCCCAGGAACCCGCCGGCTGTCCCCATGTCGCCAAGCATGGCGGCGACTGCGGCAAGTGTGGCGCGGTCCTCGTCGGGGAGCTTGCGGCGTGCGGCACGAACGTCGCTTGCGATGGGTTCGTGCGTTCGGTCGTCTGCACGCGCCACGCAGGCCAGTCCCGCTCTCGCGATGGGTTTGCCGAGGGCGTGGCGCCACGTCAGGTAGGTTTCGAAGAGCTCGGCGGTGGCGGCCTCGCGTTCGCCGACCTGGAGCAACGTTGCTGCGCGAGCAATCCATGGATAGCTGTCCCGGTGAAGCGCGCCGATGGGCTGGAGCTGCTTGGCGAGTGCACGGTTGGACGCCCGGGGAGGCCGGGGGGCCGTCTGCCCTTCCGGATTGGAGAGCCCCTCCTGGCCGGAGTCATGATGGCCACGCTCCACCCGCCCGAGGCCGTTCTCCGCCCAAAGCGCGTAATAGAGGTCTCCGCTGAGCTCCGCGGTCGATTTCGCCTGTGCGAAAAATAGCATCGCCTCAGCGGGCCGGTCCGCGCGTTCGTGCGCTCGAGCCAGATGGTAGAGGGTGGCCGGCCGATGGCGGGAGTTGGGACGTTTTGCGATGTCTTCCAGCACCTTGATGATCAGATCTTCGCTGCCTGCTCCGGTGGCCGCCATCGCCGCGTCGAAAAGCACCGCCGCCGGAGCTCCGGTTCGTGTGTGTAGGGTGACGAGAACGCCGTCGACCTCTTCTACGAGTCCGGCGGCGGAAGCCACGCGGATCATGTCCACGAGCCGGCTCGACGGGATCGACGCATTCGCGCGGCCCGCACGTAGCCCGGTGAGCTGGCGCAGCGCTTGGTCAGGCTCGCGTGCGCCGGCGGTTGCCGCCATGTCGTTCGCCCGCTGCTCGATGTGTCTAGCAGTCGCTGCGTCTTCGATGGGAAACAACTGAGCGGTTCGAAGATAGGTCTCCGCCGCCTTCCAGCGACCCGCGTCACGTGCGAGGCGCCCCGCGAGGTAGTGAACTTCTGCGTGCTGCTGCCCCGTGAGCGGGGTGTCGAGGAGTTGGGCGACCGTGGCCTTCGCCTCCGGGAGCGGACCGGTGCGCACGAGATGACGCGCCCGACGCACGCGTTCTTCGTCGGTCATGGAAGGCGTTTCATGGCCGAGCGTTCCGAGGCGGGTGAGCTCGGACTCGGCCCATGGCGCGATGTGGCTCCCGGGGTGCTCGACGCGGACGGTATGCATCACCGCGATCGCCTCATCGTAGCGCGATTGACGGAGCAGGTGCTGGGCGTGCTCGAAGAGAAGCGCGACGCGACCGGGAATCGCGGGGTAGGTCCACAGCAGGTCCTGCAGGGCCTGGGCGGCGGTCGGGTCGCCTGCGCGAAGGAGGGCGAGAACCTGACCGGAGCTCGCCTCGACCCGGACGGCCCCATGAGGGCTTTGCGCGGCCTCCGTGAAGAACTCGACCGCTCGGCCCGGCTGGCCCCGAAGGAGCTCGAGCCGGGCGCTCTGCAGCGCGATGTGGTCGTTGATCTGCGGGAGCCCCCGATGGGCCAGGTCGAGTTGTAGGCGCGCTTCCTCGTAGTTCGCCGCCGTGATCTGCTGGAGAGCCGCGCGATAGGCTTCGATTGCGCGTGCCTCCGTTGGTTGGGCGTCCACGATCGGGAATGCGCTCATGTACGGACCGCACATTGGAGCGCGCCACCGAATCAGGTCGATCGGCGCGATGCTGACCTGCGGTTGATCCGCGATGCACATCGGCACGTTGGGCGATGCGTAGACCGGTGCAGGAGGCGATGCGAAGAGCATCGCCGCGAACACCACTGCGATGAGTCCGCGATGAGCCACGCTCCCTACAAGATGACAAATTTGTGAAGTGGGATGCAAAGATTGAGTTGCCAGCACGTCTCTTTATACGTAATCGGCCCGCCCACGCTTCATTCTTGCAAAGACTCCCCGCTCTGTGGCTCTTCGTTCGTCTCAATTTGAGCCGGAGAGCCCTCAAATTCCTTTTGGGGCTCGTCCTCGAGCTCAGGTCGCAGGACCGTGAAGATGCCGACTCCGGCGAGCACCGCGAAGCCAACCATCAGCCACAACGTGCGCCATTTTGCGGTTTCGTACGCGTCGTCGTAGCGCGGCATGCGCTCAGCCTCCGAGCTCTGCCAACGCGGCGCGCGCCGCCGCCGTCGCGCCATCTGCCGGAACGTCTTGGGACTCGCTGTCGGTGCGCTTCTTGAGCTCGACGGTGCCTTGCTTCAGGCCGCGAGATCCGACGGTGATCCGGACGGGGATCCCGAGCAGGTCGGCGTCCTTGAACTTGACCCCAGGTCGCTCGGATCGGTCGTCCAGAAGGACTTCGACGCCTTCGGCACGCAGCGAATCGTAGATCTCGGTGGCCTTGGCGAGGGGCGCCTCGTCTTTGCCGATCGGGGTGATGATCACCTGGTAGGGGGCGACGTTCACCGGCCAGCGAATGCCATGCTCGTCGTGATGCTGTTCGATGATGGCGGCGATTAGGCGGGTAACCCCGATGCCGTAGCAGCCCATGACGATCGGGTGGCTACTCCCCTCCTCGTCGAGGAAGGTCGCGTTCATCTTGTCCGTGTAGTGCGTCCCGAGGACGAAGATGTGCCCGCCTTCGATGCCCCGGTACAGCTCGAGCGTGCCGTCGCAGTTGGGGCAAGGGTCGCCGGATGCGGCTTGGCGGATCGAAACGACCTCTGCTTCGAAGTCGCGGCCATGGTTGACGTTCCTATAGTGGTAGGGCGTTTCTCCCGCGCCGGCGATCGCGTTCGGTACGGCAACCGCGTCCGGATCTGCAATGATGCGCCCCCCCGAATCCCACGGGGCCGACGAGGCCGATCTGGGTGCCGGTCGCTTCTCGCACGGCGGCGTCGGCTGCGAGCACGACCTCTTCGACACCGAGGTGTCGGGCGAGGCCG
>PVMS01072640.1_pt1 | contig 14796 bp, 13 predicted proteins | sample 1853461 | NCBI WGS metagenome assembly PVMS01 (sample SAMN08582032, study PRJNA380276) | Marine sediment metagenome, whole genome shotgun sequencing project. | isolation source: ocean sediment barecode stripped | collected 2017 | reverse complement strand
TGTTCAGGTATCAGCCCAGCCCGTTGAGGCGGCCCCTGACGAGATCGACTCCCCCGGCCAGCTGACGTTGCTTGCTGAAGCGACAACAGATTCGTTGCTACCGACATTATCGAGATCAATCCAGCGCGTTCTCATCGGCACATCAGGGCGAATGTCTGCGGCCCCCGACCAATTGTGCGTGCGGTTAGAGATGGCGTCTTCGAATGCCAGCGCCTGCAATCGTCCTCCCTGGTGCAGATCATCGGCAACGTTCGGAATGAATCGATAAAACAGCGACTGATGACGATCTTCGGTCATGTAAACGACGCCGGTTGGTCGGTGCACTGCCGCAGCTTCATGCGCAAATCTGCCCATTGCTTTGATAGGACGAGGCACAACCAGTTCAGTCGCGGTTGCTGGCACCTCAAACACATAGCCGTGTACTTGTTCGCGGCTGACGATGCGTCCGCCGCTCAAATCAGTGCCTGGCAATTCGAAGCATTCCTCGCATGTTAGCCAGCTGCCCCACGGGGTTGGCCCGCCAGCGCAATTCAGTTCTGTTCCGGCAAGGCTAAGGTGCATGTTTTCGGTTTCACCTGTGTGCGGATTGTAGGTAATGGTCGTGGTTCCGCCGGTGCCGGGTGTCTTGCCGTTGCCGAGGTCGTATATACGATCACGCAAGGCGGCTGATATCGTCTCTTTCGAACCGGCAAACGCACTCTGATCGAATTCCGAAGGCTCGAGTTCGTGATTGCAGACCAGCACGATGCGGCCGTTCGCGGCAGGAAAGGTAGCCATGCCATCGTGCGCGAAAGGGACACGCAAGCCGTCATTCATAAGGCTCCCGGCACGCGAGATAATGTTGTAGCTATAGCCATTCGGAAGGTCGAGGATGCGACCAGGATCAGCTCGCAGAGCACCCACCCGGGCGTCATTGGCACGGCTCGAAACGGACAAAGCTGGAGTGGCAGCTGCAACCGCAATGCTCTGCAAAAATCGGCGTCGGTCCATGAAGCCGCAGCATATCGCTTAATGCCGTCCTCGTGAAGTTGTGACGACCAATTGCCGGCACGGCATCCATCTGCCTGTGCAATAATCGCCGCCATGCAAAAAAGAACCAAGATTGTCGCGACGCTGGGCCCAGCGTCAGGCGACACAAAAACGCTGGTAAAAATGATCGACGCTGGTCTCGACGTCGCACGGCTCAACTTCTCACACGGCGAACAATCTGATCATCGTCGTCGCGCTGAGGCTCTTCGTGAGGCCGCGGAAAAAATGTGGGCGCGATATCGGCGTTATGGGGGACCTGCAAGGCCCGAAGATTCGCATCAAGCGATTCGAGACAGGCAGCGTCGTTCTTGGGGAAGGTGATTCTTTCTGTCTCGATAGCACGATCGGGCTGACAGACGGTAATCAGGACGGCGTCGGCGTCGCCCTTGATACCTTGCACGAGGACGTGTCCAGCGGGGATGTCTTGTTGCTCAATGATGGCATGATCACCCTGGCCGTTGATCGCATCGAAGGCACCCGCATCCATACTACTGTCGTCAATGGCGGCATTCTCTCGGATCACAAAGGCATCAATCTAAAGGGCGGTGGCCTTTCCGCGGGTGCACTGACAGACGTCGATCGCGACAACATCAAACTTGCGGCCGAGCTCGAGATGGATTTTCTTGCCGTCTCGTTCGTATGCAGTGGCGACGACGTCATGGAAGCGCGCCGGCTTTTGCGCGAGGCAGGCGGCAAAGGCCTGATCGTTGCCAAGATCGAACGCGCGGAGGCTGTCGAAAATATTGAATCGATCATCGATGCTGCGGACGTAATCATGGTGGCGCGTGGCGATCTTGGTGTTGAGATGGGCTATGCCGAATTAACCGGCATACAAAAGAAACTGATTACGATGACGCGGGCTCGCAACAAGATTGTGATTACAGCTACGCAAATGATGGAATCGATGATTCTGAACCCGATTCCGACTCGCGCGGAAGTTTCTGACGTTGCGAACGCCGTCATCGATGGCACGGACGCGGTGATGCTGTCGGGCGAAACTGCCGTTGGCGCACATCCGGTCGAGGTGATCCGTGCAATGAGCGACGTTTGTGTCGGTGCCGAGAAATTCCCGCATCCCTCAGGTCGGATGGGTCATCGCACAGACGATGAATTCGAACTCGTCGATGAGGCGATCGCAATGGCGGTTATGTACACCGCCAATCACATGGACGTGAAGGCGATCATTGCGTTGACTGAATCAGGGTCGACAACTCGGTGGATGTCGCGCGTGCGGTCCGACATCCCCATTTACGCGATGACACCGTATGCGGCGACAAGTCGCCGTGTTGCAATGTACCGCGGCGTATACCCGGTTCAATTTGAGATACAAGACAAAGATCGTGATCACCTTTACGAACAAATTTTCGAGACGTTGTTATCGAATGATCTCGTTGCAGTGGACGATCTTGTGATCTTTACGAAAGGTGACCTTAAAGGTATTTCCGGCAGCACGAACGCCATGAAAATCCTTGAAGTAAAGTCCGCGGAGTAAAGCATATGAAGCGTTGGATCGTGCGCCTCGGAGGTGGACTTGTTGTTGCGGTGGCCATTGTTGCGCTACTCGCCTGGCTGACATTACGCGCCAGCCTCCCGGCTCTGGATGGCGAGGTTCCGGTTACCGGAATCGATGCCTCAGCGACAATTGAAAGAGATGCCGAAGGCATACCCACGATAACCGCGAGTTCCCGCGTCGATCTGGCCTATGCAACCGGTTTCGCGCATGGACAGGATCGGTTTTTTCAGATGGACCTGTTACGGCGACGCTCGGCTGGTGAATTGTCCGAGATCTTTGGTGCTGTCGCGGTGGAAGCCGACAAGCGCTATCGCTGGCATCGATTCCGCAGTCGTGCGATGACTGGCCTCGAAAGTCTGCCGACGTCGGAGCTTGAGCTGCTCGAAAGTTACGCAGCAGGCGTCAATGCGGGTTTGGCGAGTCTTGCCGCAAAACCATTTGAGTATTTCCTGCTGCGTTCTGATCCGCGGCCATGGTTGCCGGAAGATTCCATGCTTGTTGTTTACACGATGTTCCTGCAACTCAACGATGAGCGCGCGTTGCGAGACGTGCAGCGTGGTAGGGCGCATCGTGTTTTGCCACAGGAAATGTACACCTGGATGTACCCTCAGGGGACCGAGTGGGACGCCCCCTTAATGGGCGATGCCCGGTCCGCTCTTCCGGTCCCGCCGGCGGAGGTCATGTCGATTCGTGAGGTGCACGACGATGCTTCGCCTGCTCGCGAAGTAGGCAAGCCCATGCTTAATGGCAGCAACAATTGGGTGGTCAGCGGTGCCCTTACTCGTACGGGGCGAGTCATCGTATCCAATGACATGCACCTGGGCTTAACGGCGCCGAACATTTACTACCAGGCGAGACTTGTCGTCGACGGCGATTCTCCGCGCGAGGTTGCGGGTGTCACGCTGCCGGGTGCACCGTTTGTTGTAGCAGGCAGCAATACGAAGGTTGCCTGGGGCTATACCAACAGTTACGGCGACTGGTCCGATGCAGTTGTCTTGCGCCCGGGGGCCGTGGCCGGAACCTACAAGACACCGTCGGGTGATCTGCCGTTCACCGAACACACAGAGCGAATCGCCGTGAAAGGCGGCGAGCCTGTAGAGATGACAATACGAGAGACGATCTGGGGACCGGTGAATGACGCTGTCGATTATCCCGACGGTGAAATCGCGGTTAGCTGGATCGCGCACTACAACGATGCGGTGAATTTACGTCTTGTCGACCTGGAGATGGCGGACTCCGTTTTCGCCGCAATCGAAATTGCGAATACGGCAGGCATGCCGCCACAGAACTTCGTAACCGGCGATGCGCAGGGCAATATCGCGTGGACACTAAGCGGCAGAATTCCACTGCGGTCGGAATTCGACCCGATGCTGCCAGCAGACTGGAGCGAAGTTGCCGGTTGGACCGGCTGGGCGAAAAGCGAGGACTACCCGCGAATCGTCAATCCCGAAAGTGGGCGCATCTGGTCGGCGAACGCGCGCGTTGCCGATGGTGATGCGCTGCAGCTGATCGGTGACGGTGGTTATGATCTGGGCGCCCGGTCGCGGCAGGTTCGCGATGGTTTGTTTGCGAAAGACAGCTTCACACCTGCAGACATGCTGGCTATTCAGGTCGATGATCGGGCGATATTTCTGACCCGTTGGCGTGATTTGTTGCTCGAGGTTCTGGATGAAGAGACCGTCACGGGCGATAGCGACCTGGCCGAGTACCGTCGACTCGTTGATGACTGGACGCCACGGGCCACGCCGGAGTCCGTTGGTTATCGGTTGGTCCGGGCATTTCGACTTGAAGTTCAGGCGCGCATGTTTCATGCACTCATGGCGCCCGTACGTGACGCCTATGACGATGACGTCAGGTTGCGAATCAGCAATCAGTTTGAGGGGCCGCTCTGGTCTCTCGTTACCGAACGACCGCAGCACCTGTTGCCCGCTGATTATGAAAGTTGGCAGGAACTGCTGGTGAATGCGGTTCGCGAGAACATCGATTACTTTGCAACCAACTTCGACGGCCCATTGGCGGATCGAACCTGGGGCGAACGCAACGTCGCCAGAATTGCGCATCCGCTGAGTCGCGCCGTGCCATTGCTCTCTGAGTTTCTGGATATGCCGTATGAGCCAATCAGTGGCGACGTCGATATGCCGAAAGCCCAGGGGCCGACTTTTGGCGCTTCGGAGCGGTTTTCCGTGTCGCCAGGCGATGAGGCGAACAGCCTGATGCACATGCCGGCCGGCCAAAGCGGCCATCCGCTTTCGGCAAGCTACCGCCAGGGCCACGATGACTGGGTACGTGGCCGGCCAAGCCCGTTCTTGCCGGGCGAAACGCAACATACGTTGACCTTGCTGCCCGCCACCGAATAGGGCTATGGTCGCTGCATGACTGATAGCAAATTTACCGGAACCAGCACCTATGTCGCGACCGACGACCTGATGATGGCCGTCAATGCGGCTGTGACTCTCGAGCGGCCCATTCTCATCAAAGGAGAACCGGGAACCGGCAAGACTCAGCTGGCTATCGAAGTCGCGAATTCGCTTGGCAAATCATTGTACGAATGGCATATCAAGTCGACGACGAAGGCGCAGCAGGGCTTGTATGAGTACGATGCTGTTGCACGGTTGCGGGATTCACAGCTGGGAGATGATCGCGTACACGATATCTCGAATTACATCGTTCCCGGCAAGATCTGGGAGGCTTTCGAAGCTGACGAGCAACCCGTGTTGCTTATCGACGAGGTGGACAAAGCTGATATCGAGTTTCCAAATGATCTATTGCAGGAACTCGATCGCATGGAGTTCTACGTGTACGAGACCAAGCGACTCGTAAAGGCAGTGCACCGGCCGATCATCGTCATTACCAGCAATAACGAGAAAGAACTGCCGGACGCCTTCTTACGTCGTTGTTTCTTCCACTACATAAAATTTCCTGAGAAAGAGACGATGGAGCGCATCGTCGATGTTCATTTTCCAAAACTCAAGAAAGACCTTTTGAGTGAAGCACTCAACGCGTTTTACAGGGTTCGCGATGTTCCCGGGCTGAAAAAGAAGCCATCGACGTCGGAGTTGCTCGACTGGATCAAGTTGTTGTTGGCCGAGGACATTCCGCCCGAGGCATTGCGTTCGGACGATCCTCGAAAAGCGATTCCGCCGCTTTACGGTGCGCTACTGAAAAACGAACAGGATGTGCACCTGTTTGAGCAACTTGTCTTTTTGGATCGCAGGGCAGGCTCCAGCCAGTAGCAAGCCTCGATGTTGATCCCATTCTTTTATCTTCTGCGCGACGGCGGCATGAAGACGTCAATCACCGAGTTGCTGACCTTGCTTGAAGCGATGCAGCGGGGCCTGGCAGGGCAGAGTGTTGATGATTTCTACTATCTCTCCAGGGCTTGTCTGGTCAAAGACGAGTCAGAGCTGGATCGATTCGACCGAATATTCGCCGTGTATTTCAAGGGTGTTGAGGACAGTTTCACCGACTTGATGACAGATGTTCCGGATGAGTGGCTCAGGAAACAGGCCGAGTTACTGTTGTCGGAAGAAGAGCGTGCCCAAATCGAAACGCTGGGCGGCTTCGAAGAATTGATGAAGGCTCTGCAGGAACGTCTTGACGAACAGGACGAACGGCATGAGGGCGGTAGCAAGTGGATAGGCACGGCAGGAACATCCCCTTTTGGCGCTTACGGTTACAACCCTGAAGGTGTTCGCATCGGCCAACAGGGTTCTCGGAATCGCAGCGCAGTCAAAGTCTGGGATAAGCGCGAGTACCGCAATCTCGACGACTCGGTAGAGCTCGGCACGCGCAACATTAAGGTCGCGCTGCGGCGCTTACGCAAGTTCGCCCGTGAGGGCGCTGCCGATCAGCTCGATCTCGAAGACACTATCGACAAGACGGCTCGAAATGCGGGGCTTCTCGACATCCGTATGGTTCCGGAGCGGCACAATGCAGTCAAAGTTCTGCTGTGCATCGACATTGGCGGTTCGATGGATGACCACGTTCGGCTTTGCGAGGAATTATTTTCCGCGACTCGCAGCGAGTTTAAGCATCTGGAGTACTTTTATTTTCACAACTTCATTTACGAAAGCCTGTGGAAAGACAATCGCCGTCGCCATGCTGAGCGCATTCCGACTATCGATATCACACACAAGTACGGCTCCGACTACAAATTGATTTTCGTTGGTGATGCGACGATGAGCCCGTACGAAATCGTGTATGCGGGAGGCAGTGTCGAACATTGGAATGAAGAGTCAGGAGCCGTCTGGATCAAACGGCTGTTGAATACGTATTCGAAAGCGATCTGGCTCAATCCCGAGCCACGGCAACGATGGGACTATACGCCATCGCTAAAACTGACGCGTGACCTTATGGATGACAGGATGTTTCCGCTGACGATTGCCGGATTGGACGACGGCATAAAGGCCTTACACTAGTTCTCGGTGGCGCCCAGCTCTTTCAGGTCAGCGAGTACTTGCGTGGAATGCTTGTTCACATTGACTTTTTCGTAATGCTTTGCGAGTGTGCCGTCCGGGCTTATCAGGAATGTCTGTCGCTTCGCCATTTTCATACCGAACATTCTGGTCTTTACGCCGTATGCTTCGGACACTTTGCCTTCCGTGTCCGCGAGTAGTGGAAACGGCAAGTCATAATGTTCAGCGAATTTCTGGTGAGAGTCGACGTCATCAAGACTCACACCGAGGATTTGCGCGTTAATTTTCCTGAACTCAAAAATATTGTCGCGAAACTCGCATGCCTCTGTCGTGCATCCTGGTGTTTCATCTTTCGGGTAAAAATAGAGGACGACCCATTGATCGCGATAATCTTCAAGCGAGTGAAGTTGCCCGCTTTGATCTGAAAGTTCGAATTCGGGAACGGCGTCGCCAACGGCAAATGGCTCAGACGCGACAGCAATCATGCCGGGCGCGACAAGTAACAGCATGAAAAATATTGATCGTTTCATCGGGAACAGCCTCCAACCGACACTATAATACGAAATCGTAGCCATTGAGCGCCATTTAACAGATCGTGATGACATGAGGCCTGCCACAAGATCGGATCAAAAAACCGCGCTGGTTTTGCCTGGTGGCGGCGCCCGCGGCGCCTTTCAGGTCGGCGTTCTCAAGGCATTGGCGGAATTGTTGCCCAAAGGCAGTCCGAACCCTTTTGCGGTTATCAGCGGTACCTCGGCAGGGGCGATCAACACGGTCGTCCTGGCAAGCAAGGCACGGCGGTTTCGGGTTGCTGTGACCGAACTCGACAGGGTGTGGAGCAATTTCCGATGCGAGCAGGTGTTCCGTACCGACAACCTCACGATGCTGAAAAGCAGCTTGCATTGGCTCGCGGCTATCGTTCTGGGGGGGTTCCTTGTTGGCACGCCAAAGTCGCTGCTCGATAATTCTCCGCTGCGTGCGTTGCTGAGTCGCAATGTGCGTTTTCCGCGGATTAAGGGTTCAATCGATGCGGGCTATCTGGATGCGGTCGCAGTAACGGCGGCAAGTTACGCATCGGCCCGATCCACATCGTTCTTTCAGGCAGCCCCTGGTCGTGGCAACTGGTCGCGAACACGCCGCGTCGGTGTGAGTGGCGAGCTGCATCTCGACCACCTGATGGCGAGCATTGCCGTGCCCATGATATTTCCGCCGGTGAATCTGAAGGGCGAATATTTCGGTGATGGTGCGATGCGCCAGGCGACGCCATTAAGCCCCGCAATTCACCTCGGTGCGGATCGCATTCTCGTTATTGGCGTGCGCGATGAAACTGCCGACAAAGCACCACTGTCCGATGCGCCGCAGGCACATCCGAGCTTTGCCCAGATCGCCGGCTACATGCTCGATACTTTGTTCATGGACGGACTCTACTCTGACATCGAACGCATGACGCGCATCAATCAGCTCATCGATTCTGTAAATCCTGAACATCGCACTGGTTTGCTCGAACGAATGCGACCTATCGACACGATGCTGGTGGTGCCGAGCAAAGATTTACGTGTCATTGCGCACAATCATCGGCGCGAATTGCCGTTTGCAGTGCGCACCTTATTGCACGGAATCGGCGGCCGTGGGCCAGGCGAGAATCGCCTGTTGAGCTTCTTGATGTTCGAACAGGCCTACACCCGCGAGTTAATTGACCTGGGCTATCAGGACGCGATGAAGGTAAAAGACGAGTTGCTCGACTTCGTACTGGGAGCGGACGTACCTCGTTTGTTCGCACCGTCCTGGATCAAGAAAGATCTGAGTGCGTTTCACCCGGACTAAAGAAGTAACGCGGCTCCGAGACCAAGAAAGGCCATGTAGCCGATGACGTCTGTCACGGTTGTCAGTACAACGCCGCCGGCCAGGGCCGGGTCTATGTTCATGCGCTTGAGCGTCAGCGGGATGGCGAATCCTGCAAATGCCGCGACGAACATGTTGATGATCATCGCGGCCCCAATGACTCCACCAATGCGCCAGTCGCCGAACCACAGATAGGTAAAAGCGGCGACAACTACGGCCCAGCCGATGCCGTTTAGCAGCCCAACCGCCAGTTCCTTACGCATTATCCGTTGCGCGTTCGTGCGGTCAATCTGGCCCAGCGCAATTGCGCGCGTAATAATCGTCAGTGACTGGCTGCCGGCTACACCGCCCATGCTCGGTACGACCGGCATAAGAACCGCGAGCAAGACGATCTTGTCGACCGTCGTCTGGAAAATATCGACGACGGCGGCCGCCAGAAACGCAGTGCATAGATTCACGCCGAGCCAGAGTGCGCGCCGTCCTGCGCTGCGGAATACAGGCGCGAACATGTCGTCTTCCTCGTCGAGGCCGGCAGCACTCATGAGCGAGTGCTCGGCTTCGTCACGAATAACGTCAACGACGTCATCAACCGTGATTCGGCCAACGACGCGATAGTTGTCATCAACAACGGGTGCGGACAACAGATCGCGGTGCTCGAACTCCCAAACAACATCGGCGGACGGCGTGTGCGCGGGAATAGGCAATATGTCAGTAGACATGACGGCAGAAACGATGGTGTCGCTGTCCTGAGTTAACAGCCGGGATAAGTACAAAGAGCCAACGTAACTGTCGTCGCGATTGACGACAAAAATAGTATCGGTGCCGTCTGGCATTTCACCGCGCGCACGCAGATAACGACATACAACCTCGAGCGTAACGTCCGGACGCACCGTCACGACGTCGACATTCATCAGGCCGCCAGCGCTGTCCTCGTCGTAGGCGAGAACCTGTCGCAGCCGTTCCTCGTCCTGGTCGTCAAGCGATTGCAGGACTTTTCGCGTAACGGTTTCCGGAAGATCAATGAGCAGATCGGCCAGGTCGTCGAGTTCCATACCCTCGGCGGCTGCGATGAGTTGCTCGGTTTCCATACCTTTGATCAGGCCGTCCCGTACCTCATCCGATACTTCGACGAGGACGTCGCCTTCATCGTCGGGGTCGACCATCTCCCAAAGCACGGCGCGCTCGCGCAATGGCATTGATTCGAGCAGGCGGGCGACCTCAGCCGGATGCAAGGCGTGGATCATGAGGCGGGCAGAACGCATGCCACCGCTGTCGAGCTGTTCGCGCAACAGTTGCAGGTTGGCCTGGGTGTGCTCTCTCGCTTCCATGAAGTCTGCCTCGGAAAGGTAGCCGGAGTTTACCGGTCTTGGCGTCGCCGCGCACGGCAGCAGTGCAGGCTACTGCTATTTGCCCAGAGTATGGGTTGCGAGTTCGTTGTGCCGCGTAAGAACCGGGTCGTGCGTTTCGCGCAAGGCCTTGGCGAGTTTGTCCGTCATGTACACCGAACGATGCTGACCGCCGGTACAGCCGATTGCGACAGTCAGATAGCCTCTGTGAACAATGTCGTACTCGGGAATCCAGCGCTGCAGGAAAGCCAGAATATCCTCATACATCGTCACAAAGAGCGGCTGAGCGTCCAGGAAATCGGAGACTTCCTGGTCGCGACCAGTGAGGCCACGTAGCTCGAGCGTCCAGTACGGATTCGGCAGGCAACGCAGATCAAAAACGAAATCTGCGTCGCTCGGTATGCCATTCTTGAAGCCAAACGACTGGATCAGAACGGACAATGTGTCCGACTGGCGCCGGTCGATGCGCTCGCGAATCACCTCAGCGAGCTCGTAAATACTGGTGCGTGACGTATCGATGACCAGATCGGCGGAATTGAGAACAACCGATAGCAGCTCACGTTCGCTTGCAATCGCCGCGCGCAAAGCTGTGCCGTGTTCGGCTAGCGGGTGGCGCCGGCGACTCTCGCCGTAGCGTTGTAACAGGATTTCGTCGCTGGACTGCAGAAACAGCAACTCGGTTTGAATACCCTGTTGCTGCAATTCCGCAATAATCTGCGGCAAGGTTTCGAGGTTCTCCTGGGAATTGCGCGCATCAACGCCGACGGCGATTAGTTTCGTCGATTTCTCATCTGCCGACGTGACTTCGTCGATAAGCGATTTCAGCAAAGCGGCGGGCAGGTTGTCGATACAGTAGTAGCCAAGATCTTCGAGCACGTGGAGTGCCACGGATTTGCCGGAGCCGGACAAGCCGCTGACGACGATCAGGCGCATAAAGTTTCGTACAACTCGCTACTTGAAGAAGCAACACGCAGCTCGGCGCGAAGCTCCCTGTCGCCAAGCAGCTCCGCAATACTGCAAACATCGGCTTGATCCTGATCCTTGAGATCAGCGGGTACGAGCAGACCAAAAATGAGGTCGACCGTCTCACCATCAGGTGAGTCAAATTCGATGGCCTCACTTAGCTTTATTAGTGCGCCGACGCTGGTAACCAGGCCCTCGACCCGGCAATGCGGAAACGCGACTCCCTGGTCGAGACTCGTGCAACCCAGACGTTCGCGCTCGATCAGGCCTTCAAAAATGTCTTCGCTTGCGATATCGGGATGGGAGCGGACCAGCAACTCACTCATGATTTCGAGGCTATGCTTTTTGCTGCGAGCATGAGCATTGCAGAGCACACTGTCGGGCTGGATGATTTCTTCGAGCAACATTTGATTTGAGCTTTATGAGGAGTTGAGTGGTCTGTGCGGCCGCTCAGCCGCACAGACCGTTTGTGTGGTTAGTAGCTTGTCTTTTGTGCGTCTCTGGCGCGATGGTCAACGAGCTTTTCTTTGTATTTTCTTACCCGTCGATCCAGCTTGTCCACGAGGCCATCAATGGCGGCGTACATGTCTTCTTCGGTGTTATCAGCGTAGATCGTACCACCGTTTACCTTGATTGTGGCTTCCGCTTTATGCCGAAGTTTTTCGACTGTGAGGATACAGCTTACGTCAGACACCAGATCAAAATGACGTTCGATTTTTTCTATTTTTGAGGCGACATAACCTCGCAGGGACTCAGTAACTTCAACGTGATGGCCTGAAACGTTCAATTGCATATTTTTCTCCCAACTTTCTAATGTCGTACTTCCGTGACGGGTTCAGATTACAAGTTGCTGTGACCTCCTTCTGTAGGGTGAGATACGTATAGTGTTTTCGCTTACGCGGGCCGTTTCCTGCGCTCGCTCGACGAGGTGATATTCATAGCTTCACGGTACTTCGCCACCGTCCGCCTCGCAACCGAAATACCCTCGTTTGCGAGGATATTCGCAATTTTGCTGTCACTGAGCGGCTTGGCTGGATTCTCGGCACCAATCAACTTTCGGATCTTCGCGCGAACCGATGTCGATGACTGGTCTTCACCATCGGCGGAGGACAGATGCGACGAGAAGAAGTACTTGAATTCGAAGACGCCACGTGGCGTATGCATGTATTTGTTCGTCGTTACGCGCGAAATAGTGGACTCGTGCATCCCGATTTCCTCAGCGACATCCCTGAGCACCATGGGTTTCATTGATTCATCGCCGTGTTCGAGAAACTCGGTCTGTCGGGAAACGATGCAGGTGGCCACCTTCATAAGCGTTTCGTTACGAATTTCGAGGCTGCGAATCAGCCAGCGGGCTTCCTGAAGTTGCGAACGCAGCACCGCATGGTCGCCGCTGCCGCGCAACAGGCGGGCGTATTGCTGGTTTACCGACAGCCGGGGAACCCCGGTCGGACTAATTTCCACCTGCCACCGATCGTCGATCTTTCGAACAAAAACGTCGGGGATGACATATTCGGTAGCGGCCGGGCTGACGGCGAGGCCGGGTTTCGGATGGCAGCTTTTTACCAGCGCAAGCGCTTCGTGCAGGTCTTCCTCCGAGATTCGCAGGCTGCGGCGCAACTCGCCGTAGTCGCGGTTCGCGACCAGGTCCAGATGACCGGTAGCGATATCGATCGCTAACGACACTCCGGATGTTGCCGGATCCAGCTGCCTCAGCTGTAGCACGAGACATTCACCAATCGAACGCGCGCCAACGCCTACAGGATCCAGGCGCTGAACCTTGTCCAGCGTTTCTTCAACTTCAGCCAGCGAGAAACCGGGTTCCGCGTCGAGGCCTGCAGATATCTCCTCAAGGTCCTCGCTCAGGTAACCATCGTCGTTGACCGAGTCGATGATCGATTCGCCGATGACGGCTTGGCGCGGAGTGAAGTGTTCCATCTCCAGCTGCCAAAGCAGATGTTCGCGTAGTGTTTGTCCGGACTCGTCCGCAAATTCGGTGATCGGACGGCCTTCGCCATTCCAGCCGCCGTCCTGAATGCGTCCGGCGGACCGCTCCTGCCAGCTATCTTCGGCCTGAATAGTCTGCACTTCAGCCGTCGTTTCGGCACTGGTCTGCGGAACGTCAGGAAGGTCCTCCATCTCGAGCATGATGTTTTCTTCGAGAGCTTCCTGAATTTGTGCATTCAAATCCAGAACAGGCAGCTGCAACAGCCGTATGGCCTGCTGTAACTGCGGCGTCATCGTAAGAGATTGGCCGAGTTTTAGCTGCAGTGACGGTTTTAGCATTGCCTGGAATGTGCGACGGAGATGTGCGTCTTCCCGTTAGTGTATTGGTCCACTTTGCCTCAAAGCTTGAACTCTTGTCCGAGATACACTTCTCGTACGTGGTGATTCTCGAGAATTTCTTCCGGCGAGCCCGAAGCGATCAAACTACCGTCACTCAGTATATAGGCTCTACCGCAAATTCCGAGTGTTTCTCGCACATTATGATCGGTGATTAACACGCCTATTTCGCGCTCACACAAGTGCTTGATAATGCGTTGAATATCGAGCACGGAAATCGGGTCGACGCCGGCGAACGGTTCGTCCAGGAGCACGAATAAGGGATTCGCGGCGAGCGCCCGGGCGATCTCAACGCGACGGCGTTCTCCGCCAGAAAGGCTAATGCCGAGGCTCGTGCGAACATGGCCGACATGCAATTCGTCGAGCAGGACTTCAAGCTCTTCTTCGCGACCGGCCTGGTCGAGATCGTCGCGATTCTCGAGGATCGCGAGGACATTCTGCTCGACAGATAATTTGCGAAAAATCGATGCTTCCTGTGGCAGATAGCCGAGGCCAAGTTTTGCACGGCGGTGCATTGGCTGCGCGGTAAGGTCCTGTCCGTCGAGCAGGATCTTGCCGCTATCTGCTGAGATCAAACCGACGATCATGTAGAACGCGGTCGTCTTGCCAGCGCCGTTCGGCCCCAGCAGGCCAACGACCTCACCGCTCTTGATTTCCAGCGACAGGCTCTTGACGACTTTGCGTAATTTGAAGCTCTTGGAGATTTCCTGCGCACTCAGGATGCTCATTAAGGCGCTTCCTCCACATCCGCCGCCGCATCAGGTATGACCGTTATCTTGACTCTCTCGTCGCCGTCGCTCGAAGACTGCGCGTTAAGGCGCTGTTCCTTGATGTTGTAAACAAGAAAGCTCGAGGAGATTTGGTTGCCGCCTTCGGTAATGATGGCCTCCTCAGAAAATTCGACGACGCCGGCAGTCAGGTCGTACCTCAAATTGCCAGCCTGAGCGTAGGTGATTTCGTCAGTTCCCGGTCGGCGCAGCTCGAACGTCGCCGGAGAACCCTTGATCGCGGCAAGTCGTAACTGCGTATCGGTGAAACTCAGTTCGGCAGACTCGCATTCGATGTGGCCTGCGTCGACATCGATAATGACGTTGCCGCTGAATACCCAAACACTGTCCTTGAAATCCAGTTTGCTGGCGCGCCCGATATCCGCCTCGATATTCATTGTGCCCTGCGACAGGCGCAGACCGCGGAACAACAACATCGAACTCTTGCCGTCATAGTCCGTCGAGTCGGCATCAAGCGAGATGGGTAAACGAAGCTCACTGCCTTGCGCAAATGCAAGGACCGGCAGCAACAGGATACAAGCCAGACTACGCGTCAACATCGAATTCACTAATGCGGT
>PVMS01127041.1_pt1 | contig 14801 bp, 13 predicted proteins | sample 1853461 | NCBI WGS metagenome assembly PVMS01 (sample SAMN08582032, study PRJNA380276) | Marine sediment metagenome, whole genome shotgun sequencing project. | isolation source: ocean sediment barecode stripped | collected 2017 | reverse complement strand
CCTAATCGGTTCAATCCAATTCCCTCTACGAATGGCGATCATTGTTTTGGGTTTTCAGATAGCCATCAAGCAGATAGAAAGAATACCTGATAGCTGGATAACTTCTATCGAAGCGATCTTTTTCGTTATTTATTTGTTCCTTGTGTATATTGCTTTTTACAGGCTCATTGGCGGGTTGTCGGATTGGTATGCTGCGGAAGTTGTTGAAAAAACCGAAACTGACCTTGATGACAAATTTTTATCCTTTTTCAGAGCGCTGGCTTATTCAATCCTGACAGTTATTGTGATTGTCATCTTTTTGGGTAATTTTGGAATTGAACTCAGTGCCCTGGTGACAACCCTTGGAATCGGCACACTCGCTGTTGCCCTTGCTGCTCAAGAGACATTAAGTGATTTCATCAGCGGTTTCATGATTATGCTCGATCAGCCATTTACAGTAGGGGATAGAGTAGCACTGCTAGATATCGATACATGGGGTGATGTTACTGAAATAGGATTGCGAAGCACCCGGATCCTTACTCGCGACAATAGATTAGTATCCGTACCCAACTCAGTAATAGGAAAAGGACTGGTCGTCAATTATTCAGATCCGAGTACTGTTTACCGAGTTCAGACCCAAGTAGGTGTAGCTTATGGAACTGACATCGATCAGGCCAGACAGATAATGGTCGAGGCGATTATGGCAGAAGAGTGGGTGATGCATGAAAAGCCAGTTGAAGCGCTCATGTTAGAATTTGGAGATTCTGCGTTGGTTTTTCGCGTTCGATGTTGGATTGAAAATTATATCGAGACGAGAAGGGTAATCGATAAGATGAATACCGCCCTTTACAAAGCTCTAAACCAGGCTGAAATCGAAATACCCATGCCGCAGCGGGCGGTTCAGCTCAGTCGAAACACATTAGTTCCTGAGCAGGTGGATCACTCCATGCTTCCAGGTAAAGAGTAATCCGAACTTTTAGTATATTAGCCCGGCAAAATGCCACGCATCCTACATTTGCAAGATGTAGTCCATTTTGCCTCAGTACCCTGATTTTTTTTGTATTAATTCAGAGGATCAATAATTTCATGCTGGTGGAGGGACGGGGAGCTGCTCATCAGGTGTGTCTTTCCACTTCTCTCCCTCTTCGATAAGCATCACCGGAATGCCTTCTCGAATCGGGTATTTTAAACCGGAGTCGTCACAAACAAGCCAGCAGTTGTGAACTAGCCTCAGTCGGCCGGGATCATCGCCATACTTTTCCTTTTCCTGCACGGCTTGAGGACAGCGAAGTATTTCCATTAATTCAGGGCTAATAGGTGGTGATTCCTCATTCATGGTCTATCTCTCTTTGGGGCTTATGTCAGTTGAATATTACGATTGTTGTTTATCATTGACAAACTCGAAACTCTTTAGCCGGGGAGAATATACCAGCTTCATGTTTTCACGATGAATATAGACAGGTTGGAAAAAATCTCCGCCCTTTAGCTCTGATGATAAGATTACCAACACATCTGCTATGGTAACGAGCCGGTAACCACTCTCAACCGAACGCTCAAAGATCTGGTATGCCAAACGCTGTACATCCGTTGGATGGCCTTGGGTTAATCGAAAAATATAATCGGAGACGTAATCTGGAATAATGTATCGATCTGGCATATTTAGCAGTTTGGTGGTTTCATCTTTCGCTAGAAATTTGAGATGAATGCTTGAAGCTATGGTAAATGGATATAACGCTCCAGGTGAATATAACTCTAGCCTTCCCTGAAGGCTGAAAAGCATTTCGACATTTTTGTAATCTTGAACCAAAGACCAGAGTAATTCTCTTTTTCTTTTTAGGTCCTGTCCGGTATTCATTTCACTGGTTAAATACTCCATGTTGTCGATAACGAGCAATATGTGATGAATTTCTTCGGATTGATTGAGAGGCTCCCAATAATCCTTTATAAATACTCTTTCTGGCTGAAGCACAAATCTGGGTTTTTCGACGATCGGATTGAATAGAGCTTGCGCCGATAATGATCTGTTAAATGATTTAACCAGTCTCCAGGTCGATTCACTACTACTAACTCGACTCAGATCCCGAGCATCGATCTGAATTATGGCGAATTTGTGGGGCAATGTTGATAAGGTTAAATTATGTAATATCGATGATTTCCCACTCCCGCGCGCCCCACTGATTACGATTGCCTGATTCCGGGCATCATCCCCCAAGATCTGCTCTATCCAGCGAAATATCGAACTTCTTCCTAGAAGAAATTTTGGATTATCTACCGGTTTATTGAATACAAATGGATTTGTTTCGGTCATAGGACTGATAACGTGTTTCTTGCCAACAAAGTACAGCGTCCTCCATTGTAACTTGAAAGTTCTCAAATCAGGTAATGAGCCTTCGGGGCTCAACTTTTTGAGGTCGTTAAAGCGATCTTGTTTTTAATATTTCAGGCGACATCATGAGGCCAGGCGGGAAGCGTGACTTTTTGTAAATGATTATCCACTACGATTCTTAACCCTTCTGGTTTTATGATTGATTTTCTATATTACGCTATCAAAATTTTCCTGATGATCCTTCTGAATATCGTATCGGTTTGGAAGATTACGAAGAAGCGATAAGCCAAATGCTGTTACGATATCGTTTACATAACCTGTTGATCCATCTTGTATTCGTCGATTTGTGGCCGTGCCAATAGGGGTTTATTTATCTTGATTTACGTGAGTCACTCTTCTGAATAAGTAATCCTGGACAGGCAGAAGATAATAATCTCTGGCGCGATTGTTTTTAAGGAGTCAACCTGAGCTAAAGTTTACCGAGTTTGAACGGAAATCCGTAGCGCAAACTGTTAGTTTACGGGTCGAACTATCAGTTCGACCTACAGAGGAGAGACGATTTTGACAGGATGGCCATATTCAGATCGTTGTTAAGCCTTTTCTTATTTCATTGCCTTTGCCTATCAACCCACATTCGTTATAATTCCTTGGTTTACCTGGTCGAGGAGGTATGGTTATCTGCGACCAATGTGGTGAGCCAAAATCTTACACATGTTTTGACTAATCCGGATGTGCTTGTATCCATCGACATTGGAATGGAATTAAGTTCCTGATTGGAATGATGAACATGGAAGCATAAAACAAAAGAAGGAGTATTCCCCCATGTCAGTAGTGTCAATGAAAGCTCTGCTCGAAACAGGTGTCCATTTCGGTCACAGAACCCGCCGTTGGAATCCAAAGATGAAACCTTATATATTCACCGAACGTAACGGGATTCATATATTAGATTTACAGCAAACCCTAATAAATATCGATAAGGCTCACGATCTAATTAGGGAAACGGTTACACAAGGCGGCGAGGTGCTTTTTGTTGGAACAAAACGACAAGCCCAAGACACAATAGCTCGAGAAGCCAGCAGAGGTCGACAACCTTATGTAAATGAAAGATGGCTTGGCGGCACTCTAACGAACTGGCAGACCATTCGCCTGCGAATCGATTATCTTAATAACCTTGAACGAAGGCGTGACGCTGGTGAATTTGAACTTTTAAAGAAAAAGGAAAGGTTACAGCTCACACGGGAAATCGAAAAACTCGGTACAAGGTTAGGGGGAATTCGGAATATGAAGGGGCTGCCTACCTTACTTTATATTGTCGATGTCAATCATGAAGAGACAGCGGTTCGCGAAGCTAATAAATTGGGTATACCTATTATTGCCATGGTCGACACGAACTGTGATCCCGATGCTATCGAACACGTCATTCCGTCCAACGATGATGCGATTAGGGCTATCAAAATCATCACCAGCAAAATGGCTGATGCTGCCATTGAAGGTATGGCTTTGAGAGAGGAAATGATTGAGGAGGCGATTGTAGATTTTGATGCCTATACATATCAGGTTGAAGATCTTGACGATGCTGAAGATGAAAGGCTGTTAGGCGAAGCAACCCTGGCAAAATTAAGGGAAGGTGGGTTTGGAGCAGCGGAAGAAGCTCCTGTTGAAGAGGGTCCTAAGGAAGAAGAATCTGAGCCTCAAGAAGAAATGGAAGAGGCATCTGAAAAGGTAGGAGTCGACGAAGAGAACGAATAATATCTGAATTGCAGTCTTTTCGAATCCTGAAAATAGCTGAGAATAATATTTTTCAAACTGATTGGAGTTGTTAGGTTGCCATGAGTGTGTCAATAGAATTGGTAAAGAGACTGCGTGAAGAAACAGGCGCAGGTGTATTAGAGACTAAGCAAACTTTAGAAGAAGCTGGTGGTGATTATGAAAAGGCGGCCGAAATCCTTCGAGAAAAGGGATTGGTAAAAGTTGCCAAGAAAGCCGATAGAGAAGCAAAAGAAGGTTTGGTGGAATTGTATCCCCATCCAGGTAACCGTGTTGGCGTTATATTAGAGATTAATTGTGAGACTGATTTTGTTGCTCTAAATGAGAGATTCAAAACCTTGGCTCACGATATCGCCCTGCATATTGCCGCAATGGAGCCGATCTACGTCGATCGTAAGTCGGTACCCCAAGCGCTTCGCGATGAGAAAATTTCAGAATTCCGGGCTGAAGCCATTGCTGATGGTAAGCCCGAGAACATTATCGATAAGATAGTTGAAGGCAAACTAAATAAGTTTTACTCAGAAGTTTGTCTCCTGGAACAAAACTTTGTAAAGGATGAAGAAGTAAAGGTTCTTGAACTTATCAATAGAGCAATTGGCGTATTGGGTGAGAATATAATCGTCCGTCGTTTTAACCGTTATTCACTCGGCGAAGAACTACCAGCAGCCAATTAATCTATGGCGTCGTAGATGCCGGATGATGGAGAGTAATGTCAAAGATTAAATATAAGCGCGTATTGCTTAAGATGGGGGGTGAAGCGTTAGCGGGGCCGAGCGGATTTGGTATCGACCCTGAACGGGCTAGTATTGTTGCTCAAACGGTAAAAGATGTCCATGATCTTGGTGTCCAAACTGCTATTGTTATCGGGGCTGGCAACTTATGGCGAGGGACGGAAGGCGTTGAACAAGGAATGGAGCGGGCTACTGCAGATCATATGGGTATGATTGGAACGGTCATGAATTCATTAGCTCTTCAAGATGCTCTCGAGAGGGCTGGCATTGTAACCCGTGTTCAGACTGCCATTGAAATGCGAACTATCGCCGAGCCCTATATCAGGTTGAGAGCAACCCGACACTTAGAGAAAGGAAGGGTAGTAATTATTGGTGGTGGTACAGGAAATCCTTTCTTTACAACCGATACCGCCGGCGCATTAAGGGCGATGGAAATCGGGGCTGAAGTGTTAATAAAAGCTACAAAGGTCGATGCGGTATATGACGATGACCCAAAAATCAATCCAGACGCAAAGAGGTTTGATAAGTTATCCTATATCGATGTACTTAATATGCGAGTAAGGGTTATGGACAGCACCGCGATATCGCTTTGTATGGAGAATGAATTACCTATTGTTGTTCTGAATTTGTGGCAGGTGAACAGTGTCCGCGATTTCATAACCGGCGGATCTATTGGGACTATAATAAGCAGTGACTAATCTTTGCTGAAGCGCCTGTGATACGATTGGAGGCAGCCATGGTTCGTGAGTTAATGCAAGAAGCAGAATTGAGAATGAGAGGCGCAATCGGATCATTGGAGTCAGATTTGCAATCTTACAGGACTGGGCGCGCCTCCCCCCATCTTATGGATAGAATTGAGGTTGAAATGTATGGCGTCCTCGTACCCCTGAATCAGCTGGCCTCCATTTCTGTTCCAGAGCCACAGCAACTTGCTATTCGTCCGTATGACCAAAATTCCATATCCTCTATTGAAAAAGCGATATTAAAGTCTGATCTTGGATTAACCCCCAACAATGACGGTAAGATCATTCGCTTGAATATCCCGAGACTAACCGAGGAAAGACGGCGTGATTTGTCCCGATTGGTTGGTAGAAGATTAGAAGAAGCGAAAGTTGCAGTTCGAAACGTTCGCCGCGATACATTAAATGATTTGCGCGAATATAAAGATGAGAAGATCATATCTGAGAATCAGTTTTTTATCTCTCAAGACGATCTGCAGGAGTTGACCGATAAGTATATCGAGCAAGTAGAAGAATTAGGACTGCGTAAAGTAGCCGAAATTATGGAAGTGTAAATGGGGATGCCAGATAGTAAAGAATCTTTTAATCCGACCATCATAACTGTACCCGTACATGTTGCTATCATCATGGATGGCAACGGTCGCTGGGCGAAAAAAAGAGGCTTGCCGCGACAAGCTGGACATCGAGCAGGCGTGGAAAATTTAAGGCGTGTTATTGATGCATGTGTAGAATTCGGCATCAAAATTCTAACGATTTACGCTTTCTCAACCGAAAATTGGGGCAGACCAGAAAGCGAAGTGCGGGGACTTATGCGAATATTTTCTCGAGTTCTCGATCAGGAGCTTAATGAACTACACGCTCAAGGCATCTGTCTCCATCACCTCGGCGATCTCAGCGGCATCGCCCCATCTTTACAGGAAAAAGTAATTCGTGCTATCGATCTGACCCGGGATAACAAACGACTTATCCTAAATGTTGCCTTCAATTACGGCGGCCGGGCTGAAATTTTACATGCAGTTCAACAGATGCTGGCTGATGGCGTGCTTCCGGAGGAACTTAATGAGAAGCTGTTCAGTTCATACCTATTTACAGCCGGTTTACCTGATCCCGATCTCGTAATAAGGACCAGCGGCGAACTGCGAGTGAGCAACTTTTTAATCTGGCAGGCGGCTTATGCAGAATATTATGCAACTCCTGATTATTGGCCTGATTTCGGACGTGACGAGCTACACGAGGCCTTGGTTGAATTTAACCAACGGAAACGCCGGTTTGGCTTAGTTTCAGAGAATCAGGAATAAAGACCTAAGCCATGTTTTGGCGGCGTGCCCTTGTTTTCTTCACTCTGGGTCCATTAACTCTTCTGCTCGTCTATCTTGGTGGTTGGTTCTATTTCATTCCGTTTGCGGGACTGTTGATAGTTGCTTCAATCGAGTTTTCTCATTTGGGTGGCAAGCTGGGTTGGCGAATCCCTTTACTGATACTAATACCATCTGTAATCGCTCAATGGTTCCTCCCTTTGGAGGTCCAAGAGATGTTGTTCGGCGGCGGCGGATTGGAGGTAAACCTGGCGTCAGCAGCCATGGTGGTAAGCTTGCTGGTCATCTTGGTTTACGCGCTTTGGTTATTTGAACGAAAAGATGGTGAAGATGCAGTGGGCTCCTGGATGGCAGGAGTTGGTGGAATCATTATTCTTGGATGGCTTGGCAGTTATTTTTTCCAGCTCAGAGCATATGGCGAAAAAGGGATGGAATGGACTATTGCCGTTTTGGTAGGTATTTGGATCGCCGATTCTGGAGCATACGTTTTTGGGAAAACATTGGGCAAACATAAACTGGCGCCCAGATTAAGTCCTAATAAAACATTAGAAGGCTATTTTGGTGGCGTGTTTTTTGGAACAGCGGCTACCTTGTTATTGGCATTGTTATTTGATCAAAACTTGTGGACAGCGCTATTGATAGGTTTGACGATCTCCGTTCTTTCACCCCTCGGGGATTTAGCTGTCTCAATGTTAAAGAGAACTGTTGGTGTTAAAGATTCTGGAAATTTCTTGCCCGGTCACGGCGGTGCACTCGATCGAACAGATAGTTTGCTTTGGGGCGTTGTTTTGGCCTATTATTTGCTGCAGCTAACCGGCTGAGCTAAAGCCTCTATATAGAATTTCGCACTTATCTCGTGGAATCAAAGATGTTTTTTATGATGGCATATCCAAACTGCACTTCTGCTGATAGTTTATAGATTTAGAACGAATCTAGATATAAAGGCCCGTTATGGAACGAATCATAACAATTGAGAGATTCATTCTTGATAACCAACCTGAATATGCAGTTGGCGACTTTACTAATCTCCTTTATGACATTGCCCTGGCTGCAAAGGCAATTGCTGCGAAAACTGTTCGAGCCGGTTTGATTGATATTCTTGGACGGGCAGGATCAACCAACATTCAAGGGGAAGATCAACAGAAATTAGATATCTATGCAGACCAGATTATCAGACGATTGAGCGATCATACGGGCCGATTATGTGTGATGGCTTCCGAGGAACATGAAGAGATTATCGAAATTCCCCCAAAGTATCCCAAGGGGCGGTACGTATTAGTTTTCGATCCCCTGGATGGTTCATCCAACATTGATTTCAATGTGAGCACGGGGACAATTTTCGGAATTTTTCGCTGTAAGGATTGGGAGCTTCGCGGCCGTCTTGAAGATTGTTTACAGCCTGGCCGTGATCTGGTTGCTGCTGGATACATTTTGTACAGCACAAGTACCATGCTGGTTTATAGTACCGGTTCCGGAGTTCATGGCTTCACCCTGGATCCGGATCTAGGCGAATTCCTATTGTCACATGAAAGAATGATGATGCCTGATCCACCCATATATTTCAGCGCCAATCAGAGTTATTTTCGGCGGTGGTCAAAAGGGGTGCAGGAATATCTTCGCTGGCTGCAAGGACGCGAAGACTCGGACCACGTTCTAAGTGAGCGATATATTGGCTCTCTCGTGGCTGATTTCCATCGCAATCTTATCAGCGGCGGTGTTTTCATCTATCCTGCGAAGATGGGTGAGCCGCATGGCAAGCTGCGCTTACTGTATGAAGCAACACCGCTTGCTTTTTTAGCTGCTCAAGCAGGTGGATATGCCTCAGATGGGACCGGGCCGATTCTTGATCGACAACCAACAAGCTTGCATCAACGAACGCCGCTCTTTGTAGGAAATAAGTATCTGGTGGAAAAGGCAGAAGAATTTATCAAGAAATATGACCTGAATAGCAATATCTGATATTACGGATTAGCAAGGTAGTAGCATATCAATTAAATGGCGACTTTTTGAAACTTACAGGCTTCTAATTGACGATCAATTGAGGCCGTGTTATACTGCTTTTGCCCAGTGAATTAAAAAAATCAATCCTCAGCCTTTGCTGTCTGTCCTGCCATTTGGCCTAAAAATTTCTCAAAAACCATATCGATAGAATTAGTTTGTTGAGGGTCTGGTTTGGGAAATGATGGGGGACCCAAATGGAAGGTAACTGATTTAGGTGAGTTCAAAAAAGCCCATAAATAGTAATTACTGAAAAATTTCAAGAATATACAAGTATTATATAGGCAAAGGTGAATTCTTCTCTGTGTAGAAGCTTCTATCACCTTTAGATGCAGTACATATATTTTATTGTTGTCGGAGAATGTAAATGGATATAGCTGAATTAGAATCAAAAAAGTTAAGTGAGCTTAAAGATATTGCTCGAGAGATGGGTATTTCCGGATATACTACTCTTAAGAAACAGGGCCTTATCCTTGAGATTATGAGGGCCAAAGTTAAAGCTCAGGGGCACGAATTTCGAGGGGGCGTGCTTGAAATCGTCGAAGATGACAAGCAGACAATGGGATTCCTTCGAACAAAAAATTACCTGCCTGGCCCTGAAGATATCTATGTCTCTAACTCTCAGATCCGACGGCTTGGAATGCGAAATGGTGACATGGTCATGGGGCAGGTACGCGTACCGAAGGATAATGAAAAGTATTATAGCCTTCTACGCGTTGAAGCCATCAATGGCCAAGATCCCGAGCTTGCCAAGAGGCGTCCGAAGTTTAAGAGCATGACACCGATATTCCCTCTTGAGAAATTGAAGCTCGAACAGGATCCGCATGTTCTTACGACTCGAATGCTGGATCTGGTGGCGCCCATCGGCCGAGGACAGCGTGGTCTCATCGTATCACCGCCAAAAGCTGGGAAAACGACGGTCTTACAAGATATCGCCAACGGTATCAGCGCCAATTATAATGATATTCACTTAATGGTTGCGCTAATTGGCGAGCGGCCGGAAGAAGTTACCGATATGGAGCGATCTGTCGAAGGCGAGGTAATTAGCTCAACCTTTGATGAGCCTGTACGCCAACACTGCCGAGTCGCGGAAATGGTTCTCAACAGAGCCATAAGACTCGTAGAGTCGGGTTTCGACGTCGTAGTGCTCTTGGATTCAATTACCCGTCTGGCAAGGGCTTATAATCTAACTGTGCCGCCCAGCGGCAGGACATTATCTGGTGGGCTCGACCCTTCTGCATTATACCCGCCTAAACGTTTTTTTGGTGCAGCCCGGAATATCGAGGAAGGCGGCAGTCTTACCATCATAGCGACTTGTCTTGTTGACACAGGCAGCCGAATGGACGACGTCATTTACGAAGAATTCAAAGGAACAGGCAACATGGAACTGCTGCTTAGTCGAAGGCTTCAGGAAAGGCGCATATTCCCAGCATATGATATCGAGAGATCTAGTACTCGACGCGAAGAGCTACTTCTATCTGGCGATGAACTGAAACATGTTTATATGATGAGGAGAATGCTGGCCCATCTAATGGACACTCCTGGATATGACATCAGCTCTGCAACGGGCGCTGTTCTTCAGCGGATGCGGGAGACCAAGACAAATTACGAGTTCCTGGAGAACCTGACAAAGGATATGATGTAATGAATCAGGCGGAAATGCATCGTACAAGACAACTTCTTTTTGTATGAGCATCTCGTCTGGTTCTCCAAGATTGTTTGTCAATTAAATCCACAAAAAATCCGAGGCAGCCTCCCCTAATCACATATCCCTCTCTTTAAACCTGATTATTAGATGAGCTTTCTTTATTCATCCGCAGGCTTGTGGTAGCATCCCCGCGCTTGAGGAGATGTGGATGGAGGATAACGAACGCCCCCTGAACAAGGTTGGGGGACACTTAGCTTTAATAGCTGTTGCCGCGTTATTATTTATCGGTGCCCGTTCTATGTGGGTTAGCGATTTATTGGATTATCAGCTAGAAACAGAGAACGATTTCACCGAGAGATCACCTGCACTAGGGCAATCTCCATCAAATTTGGAACTATTATCAGGCCAGGCTGATCGATCTTTCAAGCTGTCTGATTTCCCCACCTTAGTAAATAGCAGCATATCACCCAATCTGTATCCAGCGACTTTTCAGGGGGAGAAACCGTATCATGAACTAATTACGTATACCGTTCAACCCCAAGATACACCGATAGGGATCGCCGAAAAATTTGGAATAAACAGCGAAACGATTCTTGGGGGTAATGCTTACTTAAGTGAAGAGGCCAGTTCGATGCAGGTGGGAGCCAATCTCATAATACTACCAATCGATGGCGTCCTCCATGATGTCGTTGAAGGAGAAGCTCTCGAGGGCCTCTCAGAACTGTATGGTATAGTTGTTGAAGAAATCATCGCTTATGTTCCAAACAATTTAGAATTTCCCTACCGGCTTTATCCAGGCACTCAGATAATGGTGCCTGGCGCTGTCAGAGAGGTATTTGTGTGGTCTGCGCCATCTTTACCAACAAGGCCGTCGACATCGGATTCTACAGGATCGGGCATAGCTCCACGAGTCCAGGGAACGGGCACATTTGTTTGGCCGGTCACCTCTCGCAGGATAACCCAACAATTTTGGTACGGCCATACGGCTATTGATATTGCGGCGTCCGAGGGAAGCACTATCATCGCGGCCGATACCGGCACGGTTACCTGGGCTGGATGGAATGTATATGGCTATGGAAACTTAGTAGTCATCAACCATGGCAATGGCTATGAAACCTACTACGGTCATTTGAGTAATATTGGGGTGGTTCCCGGCCAGGTGGTAAATCAGGGCCAATATATAGCTGCTTCGGGCAATACTGGCCGATCATCAGGGCCGCACCTCCATTTCGAAATTCGCTACTTCAACAGCATGCTGCAACCCTTGGCCATCCTGCGATAAATCAAACAATTCGACCTTTAATGATTTGACTGCTGATTGCCAGCAGTTTCTTCAATGGCAATCCCCCTATCGGCCAGCATTCGATCTCGCAGCTGGCCACAGCCGGCTTTAATATCGATTCCGCGCCTTACCCGTACAGTGCTGCTGATTCCAAGTTTCGATAACGCCTCTTGAAAAGCTGTCACTCGAAATCTAGAGGATGGCTGACCGCCGTATCCGGCCGTGGGATTAAGCGGTATGAGATTAACATGGCACAGCATGTTCTGAAGAAGTTTTCCCAGGGCAGCCGCTTGTTCTAGGGTATCATTATTCCCAGAGATAAGAGCCCACTCAAAGGTGATCCGGCGTCTGGTTTTGTGGATGTAATAATGACAGGCATCCATCAAATCTGAAAGAGGCCAGCGACGATTGATAGGAATTAATCGATCGCGTTCCTTATCTGTTGCCGCGTGCAAAGAAACAGCCAGAGGAGATTGCCGCCTCTCATCCGCGTATTTACGGATAGCAGGAACTAAGCCGACAGTGGAGATGGTGATCTTTCTTGCTCCTAATTTGAATCCTCTTGAATCCGTCAAGTTATCGAGAGCCTGAAGGGTATTATCGTAATTATGAAGCGGCTCCCCCATGCCCATCATCACAATATTGGTTACTTTCTCTCCCTGGCTAGCGAGCAATCGGGCAAAATAGAGAGCTTGATAAGTTATCTCGCCCACTGATAGGTTTCGAAAGAATCCCATTTGTCCAGTAGCACAGAATACGCATCCCATGGCGCAGCCTGCTTGGGTGCTAATACACAAAGTTCGCCTCTTTTCGTAACGCATGAGAACTGTTTCGATGAAGTTGTTATCCGGAAGTTGGAACAGGACCTTTATAGTCTGTCCATCCTTAGACTCCTGGCGACTAACCACTTTTCCCGAATTTAAGACCGTTTCTTCATCTAAGAAAGCGCGGAGAGACAGAGGAAGATTGGTCATCATGCTGAAGCTTTTAGCATAACGGCGGTATAACCACTCCCAGATCTGATCTGCCCTATAAGAGGGCAAGTCAATATCCTGAACGAATTCTGTCAGCTCATTGAATGAGAGGTCATATAAATTTACTGAGGCAGATGAGTTAGGAGTCATTTATTCCCAAGCTGTAACACTAATTGTTTTTACTGATCAGAAATAAAAGCCGCCAATTCACTGATATCCTTCATAATGCAGTCAGGTTGAATTGAGGAAGAGTGCACATCTTCCTCGCGGGTTATCCCTGAAAGCAGCAATATTGTCTTCAATCCAGCAGCGTGACCTCCAGCAATATCGGTCGTGAGACGGTCGCCAACCATGGCTGTTGTATGCGGCTTACTGCGAAGTAGGCGCAGGGCTTCTTGAAACAGGGGGAGGTTTGGTTTGCCAATAACCAGGGGTGTCTGACCAGTGGCGGCTTCAAGATAAGCAAGCAGCGATCCAGCTCCGGGTAGCGGTCCGTGCTCAGTCGGTATGCTTACATCTGGGTTTGTGCCAATGAATTGGGCGCTATTATTAATCAGGTGCGCTGCGCTTGCCAGCTGGGGGTAACAGACATAACGGGTAAAACCGACGACAACGAATTCAGCTCTGGCATCGCTGCCAACGAAAGAATCTCCATTGAGAATGTGAAATCCCTGATCAGTCATGGCCTGAATCAAACCTTCTTCTCCGACAATATAAGCGGTTTCACCATTAGGATAGTTGTGTCGCAGATAGCGTGCTGTGGCCTCGGCCGAATTCAAGATTAATTCCTTAGGAATTTCAACGCCAAATCCTGCTAACCGCTTTACGTACATCTCAGCTGTCTTTGTGGCATTATTTGTTGCTAAAACATAGCCGACTCCCTCCTGGTTCAAGGTGTTGATAAAGTCGACCAAGCCAGGCATTGGCGTTTCGCCCCGCCACAGAACGCCATCCATGTCCAATATTAGATCTGTTATATTCATATCTTGGCAAGTCATAAGGGAAGGATTATACAGTATGGTCAAAGCTAGAGTAAGTACTTATTTCTCTGAAGCAAGCTGAGAAGGCCAGGTCTCTGGAGTACCGATGTGCTCAATGCTATAATTCCGAAAACCAGCTGAAGCTGGCGTGCTCTGTATCTAAGGCTGAAAAAATCTCTGTAGGAGCTGATGTCGATTAAATTGCGGTATGGGCTTATAGGTCTAATAATACTGGCCTTCAGCCTACGACTCCACAATTTCTTTGCCGGCTCGTTTCAAGCTGATGAAGCTCTATTCGCCAGCTGGGCTCGACTAATCGCCGTCTTCCGCGACCCGCTATTGCAAAGCCTATTGGTAGATAAGCCGCCACTATTGTTTTATCTTCAAGCTCTTTTTTATCCACTATTGGGGCCAGTGGACCAAGCTGCAAGACTCCCGAATCTAATCGCTTCGATACTCTTTATCCCGCTATCTTATCTATTTACCTGGCGCCTCTACCGCAATGCAACCAACGCTCTCATAGTCGCTTTCTTAGTGACTCTTTCACCTCTAGTAATTCGGTACAGCGCGACAGCCTATATCGACCCCTTAATGATGACGTTGGCAACCATATCTCTGGTTATCACAGCGGGTTATTCACCTGAGAAATCCAATAAACGTAATGGTTATGACCATACAAGAAAATTCAAGCTGCGGCCGGATAGGGCAGAGAATGGTCACCTCGATCTTGCTCCTTATGGGGTAGGTTTGGTGTTTGGCATGGCGCTGGCGGCTAAATATCAAGCCTTACTCTATCTGCCTCTATTAGTGGGACTAGCTCTAATAAATGGTTGGAGATGGCGCGAGTGGCGGCGTGGAATTTTAGCCTTCGCTGCTGTGGTGGCTATTCTAATATGGTGGGATTTTCTTCAAGATGGGAAACTGAGTCTTGTCGACAACCAGTGGCGATCGATCGGTGGTTTGCGAATAATCTGGTCCCAGGATTTAACAGCCCGATTGACAAATTGGACGTTAGATTGGACAAAAATCTTTGGTATCCCAGCTCTCTTAATCGTATTGT
>PVMS01028803.1_pt1 | contig 14806 bp, 12 predicted proteins | sample 1853461 | NCBI WGS metagenome assembly PVMS01 (sample SAMN08582032, study PRJNA380276) | Marine sediment metagenome, whole genome shotgun sequencing project. | isolation source: ocean sediment barecode stripped | collected 2017 | reverse complement strand
TGTTTTATTAATTGCAATTCGACTATGATGGTAAATCGTTGATTAAGCGGTGGACGATTATCCTGCCTCGTTGGCCTCAAGTGGCTATAATCCACCCTCTCTTTGTTACGATTGCATGAGCTTGATTCTTAATCTCAAAGGAGTGATGTTTCTTGTACCATCATCGGGCAGTTTGATGAATGATATTTTGCAAGATTCGACAGTCATGTTGCCTGGGTTTCTCTGGGGAATATTCAATAATAACAGCGAATTATTACCGTTATAGGTTCATTCGGTTGCTTCATTTAAGTCAAGGAGTTAATTTTGTCTAAACCAAGAAGGAGTATTTTACCGTTTTGGTTGAGCGCCATACTGGCCGGTGCATTCATAGTAACTGGAATCATGGTGTCGGCGTTTTTCTACCTTTCTTTGACCGCGTTTTTAGACCGGCCGATTAATCCATTGGCCCAAGCAGCGGAAGCGGTTAGCAATCTGGAGCTACAGCCATTACCGCAAGAGGGACTCGTTGCCGTGCCAACAATGGCCGATAGTCTGGCCACACCAACGCTCATCGCCACTTCCATACCGCGTGAGAGTGATCGTGTTAATATTTTGGTTATGGGTATTGATAGGCGGCCGGGCGAGCCTTTTATCTCTCGCACAGACTCCATGATGATTTTTTCAATTGATCCGCAGAGTGACTCGGCCGCAATCCTGTCGATTCCCCGTGATCTTTACGTGGTCATCCCCGGCCACGGGCGGGATCGCATCAACACCGCTTTTGTATATGGATCAGCCGGCGGAAATCCGGCCGGGGGCGCCAGTTTGGCCATGCAAACTGTGGAGTATAATCTTGGCGTTCCGATTGACCATTACCTCCTGGTTGATTTCAGCGCTGTCACCCGGGGTGTCGATGCCCTGGGAGGGATTGATGTGAATGTGCCTTATGAGATTTACGATGCAACCTTTCCCGATATGGATTATGGATTTGATCCCTTTTATGTTGCGGCCGGAAGGCAACATTTCGATGGCATCACTGCCTTGAAATATGCTCGCACACGCCATCAAGATAATGATTTTTACAGGGCAAGGCGCCAACAACAGGTTGTTCTGGCGGTCCGCGAAAGGGTTTCAGGTATGGGTATTGCCGAACTTCTGAGACAAGTCCCAATTCTTTATCAACAGCTTAACGAAGGAATCCGCACCGATCTAAGCCTGGATGAGATAATCCAACTTGCCACGGCCGCAGCAAGCATGCCTGATAACAGCATTCAAAATATCGTCCTGGATCAAAATTACGTTACAAGCTATCGAACCCCCAAGGGAGCTAGCGTTCTGGTACCCATCAACGAGGAAATCGCACCGCTCATTCAAGAACTTTTTTACAGTCAATGAATCGAAAAACCTTCCGACAACGTATGGCAGACGGCCCGTTATTATTAGACGGCGCCATGGGCACGCTGCTTCATGGACATGGCTTTGCAATTGATCAATGCTTCGATGCGATAACTGTTGAAGATCCAGATTTGGTTGCCGAAATACATCGAGGTTATATCAATGCTGGGTCCGATATTATCGAAACGAATACCTTCGGAGCGAACCGCTTCAAATTAACCCAACATGGGCTAGAAGAGCAGGTTCAAACTCTAAATCAAGCCGCTGTCTCGCTTGCTAGACAAGTTATACGGGAAAGCGATAAACCTGTTCTTCTGGCCGGATCAGTCGGCCCGCTGGGTGTGCGCCTGGCTCCCTTGGGCCGCGTCAAGGAAAGTGAGGCCCAGACAGCCTTTGTGGAACAAATCACGGCCCTATTATCCCCTCCTGTAGATGCTCCCCTCAGCCGGGGTGTGGACCTGATAATCCTGGAAACGATCTCAGATCTGAAAGAGATGGAAGTTGCCGTAAAAGCGGTCCGAGCCGTGGCGCCTCATGTGCCGACAATTGGAATGATGACCTTTACGCGCGACGATCGAACGTTATTGGGTGATACGCCGACGACTGTGGCCGGTCGGCTGGTCCAGATGGACCTGGACGCGATCGGAGTCAACTGCAGCAGCGGGCCAGTACAAGTGATTCGATTATTATCGACGATTCGGGAGATTGCTGCGGGTTTCCCTATCGTTGTATCGCCAAATGCCGGTTGGCCTGAGCAACTCGATGGCGGCCGGGTTATGTATCCGGCAACAGCTACGTATTTTGCCGAATATGCCAGATCGTTTGTTGAGGCGGGGGCAAGCATAGTTGGGGGCTGTTGTGGAACGACATTCGAGCACATCGCAGCTATGCGCCTTAAACTTGATTCACCGGTAATTGAGGTGGATTCACCCCACCAGATTGAGCAAATCCCGGCAACCAGGGCCAGATCAATGGCGACGGATCGGCCAACCATTCTCAACCAGGCGCTAAAGGAAGGTCGTTTTATCACGACTGTTGAGATGAGTCCGCCGCGTGGTATAGGCGCGAGGCGACTGCTGGCAGGAGCGCGGATGTTGAAAGAAGCTGGCGCGACCTTTATCGATGTTGCCGACAGCCCGTTGGCCCGTATGCGCATGAGCGCCTGGGCGGCAGCCTACTTGCTTCAGAAGGACCTGGGGTTGGAAGCGGTACTCCACTTTCCAACCCGGGGACGTAATTTACTCCGCATCCAGGGCGATCTACTGGCCGCCCATGCCTTGGGCATTCGCAATCTATTCGTTGTCATGGGAGACCCAACCCAGATCGGCGACTATCCTGAGGCCATGGATAATTATGACATCGTTCCTTCAGGTCTAATCCGGCTGATCAAAAAGCGTTTGAATGTTGGGGTTGATCAGGCCGGGCAAACCATCGATGAGCCGACGACTTTTACCGTTGGTTGCGCGCTAAATCTGGAACCTGCAAATCCCAACCGCGAGCTAAAATTGTTGCGTAAGAAAATTAACAATGGCGCCGATTTTGTCGTAACCCAACCAGTATTTGACAGCGCCATTGCCAAATCCTTCATCAATAGCTGTAAGGTGAATTTTGGTGAGAAGATGGTCCCGATCATTGCTGGCATCCAGCCATTGTTTAGCGGTGGCAACGCTGAGTTTTTGCATAATGAAGTGCCTGGTATTCAAATCCCTGGTACCATTCGCCAGCGAATCTTTTCAGCCCAGGATCAGCAACAGGAAGGCATTGACATCGCTCAGGAGATGCTCGAGGAACTAAGACCCTATATTGATGGTGTATACCTCATCCCTGTCTTTAACCGGTACGATCTGGTGGCTAATGTATTAGACATTTTGGAAGGTAACTTATGAGCCCTGCTGTTTTAAGTCTAATCTGGGCGATAATCGGCCTACTATTGGGCGGAGTCATTAATGTCCTATCTGATGATTTGCCGGCCCACCAAAGTCCACGGCGTCCGCACTGTCCTCGCTGCGGACATGTCCACGGAGCCGGATACTGGTTAGCGATAACAAGGCACATTCGGGGTGGCGCCTGTCCTGAGTGTGATCTGCCTGCCCGGCAAAGGACTCTCTTTGTGGAAGTAGGCATGGTGATATTATTTGCGGCATTACCCTGGCTGATTGAGCCATCGATCAACCTGGCCATATATAGTGCCTATATTGCCGTTCTGGTACTGGTCATTGTCATCGATCTCGAGCACCGCCTGGTACTACATGTGGTAACTTTCCCCACGACTGCGTTTGCTTTGATGGCCAGTTTTCCTTTGACCGATAGCGGGTTCCGCCTGGCCCTGGTAGGTGCTGTTGTCGGTTTTGTTTTTTTCTTCCTGGCCTATCTGATCGGCGAGAGGTTTTTCGGACGTGGCGCGCTGGGATTTGGCGATGTTACCTTAGCGATGATGATAGGGGCGATGCTTGGTTTTCAGCGGATCTTTTTTGCGCTTATTCTTGGTATATTGTTGGCCGGTTTGTGGGGGGCGGTGGCGCTTTTAACGGGACGGCTTCAACGACGGAGTTATTTCGCTTATGGTCCATTCCTGGCCGCGGCAGGTATCATCGTCATTATTTGGGGCAATCAAATCTTTAACCGGGTTAGCGGGGGCTAATAGAATGGCTTAGGGAACATACATTCCCCGTTATTCATCAAGGGCGGACTCAAATTCTCCTTCCAAACAAACCTCCAGGGTTTTTTCATGGAGGAATAATTCGATGCTTTTAACTTCGCCCCGGGCTCCCCGCTTGCGTAGTTGCTGTGGTAAGGTGCCCAGGATAATAGCTGCTGGATCGGACAACTCGCGCTGGGCTAACCCATCAATATCTATGGCCGCCAGGGCTGCCTTGGCCTTGAGGTCAAATCTCCGTGTATCTTGCCTGGTCTTCAACGATCCGTGCTTAATCCTGAGATTTCGACCGGCAGAAACCGGATCGTTCAAGAGAGAGTAGCTGAAGGTCAGGAAGGCGATGATAGGTTTATGAATATGGACGAGGAAACTTACGTCAGCCTGGTGGTTTTTAATCGTAATCTTCATGCTGGGGACATTGTGAACAAGCTTAACATCCCGACCACCAAATTGCTGTTGGCTGAAGATGACATAGATTAAATTTCGCAGGATGAGAGCTAACTCTTTCGCGTTCATATAGCCCTGAAAGCGGCCGCATTCCAGGAGTGCAGCGGCTATACGATCCTCAAATGTCTCGGCTGGATAAGCCCTGGCAGAGGCGGCTTCTATTTGAGCCCGTAACTGCTCATCTGTTGGTTGGATCCTAGCCATCTTTGTTTATTGAATTGGTCATATTGCTGATAATGCCGGGAAAGTTTACCTTTGGACGAGATCGACAGCAAATTCGAAGTGGTCTGTCATTAATTATCGCATGGTAAATCTATAACGATAAAGACCATTGATCATGGAGCTCCCGCCGGGAACTCATCCGTTTGGTCGTAGATCAGGATGCTGGTCGCCCTATTGTTTTACCTCTGATAGAATGACTGGCGTCACCGCTCTTTATTCGCTTCTTCATAAAATTTCACGCGAATTCTTCGGAGATTGGACCGCTCATTATGGCTTCGATTGAAATAAAGCAAATTACAGAAGTTGCCGATGCCTTGAAGCTCGAAGATGTACAACGTCAGGCTTGGGGAATGGAGGATCTCGAGGTCTTATCAGGCCATTTCCTGCATGGGTTACAACTCAATGGCTCTTGTTTATACGGTGCGTTTGATGATGATCGCATTGTCGGATTCGTTTTCGGCTTACTTGGGACGATTGAGAACCTGGAGAACAGGATTGATCAAGTGGCTGCTGCGCGATTGCAGTTGTACTCAGCCATAATGGGTGTCATAGGCCCGTATCAGGGTCAGGGGATTGGTTACCGACTCAAGTTGGCCCAGAGAGAATTCGCCCTTCGAATTGGTGTGCGCCTTATCACCTGGACTTACGATCCCCTCGAAAGCCGTAATGCGTATCTTAATATGGCTAAATTGGGAGTTGTATGCCATCAATATTTTCGCGATTTTCATGGCATACTCGGAGGCATCAATGCCGGCCTGCTCACAGATCGTTTCTATGTCGAATGGTGGGTAACGAGCAATCGGGTGAAGGGTAAGTTATCCAAAAAGCGGGCCCCTTTGAGCCTCGATGCCTATCAAAAAGGGGGAGCGACTTTGGTCAATCAAGTCACACATCTTGATAACGGCTTACCTGTACCTCCAGAGGAATTCGCCCGAAGTGAGGCCAATATCCTCATGGTTGAGATACCAGGTGTGTTTCAAGAAATCAAAATACATGATATGTCGCTGGCCATAGCTTGGCGCGAGCATACGCGTCAAATATTTGAATATTACTTTGATCAGCATTACCTGGTTACGGATTTGGTTCGAGGAGCGGAAGAATCTGACTATGATAGCAGTTACTATATTCTAACTTTCGGTGCTGCCTGAGATATCTATGATTGGAATTTTGCCTAGCTTTGGAGTGTTAGCGTTGATTGCTAGAGTATAGGAGGAGGAAGGACTCGCATCCTGTTCGAAACTTTACCTTGCATAGGCCTACCGGTTTTCTGAGAGAATATCTTAGGGAAATCTGATTGATGTGGGGGATAATGGTTGTTGACAAGACAATACCAGGAAAACGATGATCATCGAAAGGATTGACCTTTATCACATTAGCCAGCAGTTGGTTAGCCCTTTTGTTACCAGCTTTGGCCGGGAAGATGAGCGTCAATGCCTCCTGATTGCTGTCCACGGAGCCGGTTTAACGGGTTGGGGAGAATGTGTAGCCACTAGCTGGCCCGGCTATAGTTATGAGACGACCGGGACCGCCTGGCATATTTTGAGCGATTTCTTGATTCCCGCCATACTGGATAGCGAATTTCAAGAACCGGAAGAGATTATTGACCGGTTCAGTTTTGTTAGAGGGCATCCGCTGGCAAAGGCGGCGCTTGATCAAGCAGCCTGGGACATCACCGCAAAACGAGATGGGCTGTCTGTGGCTGCCAAACTGGCTGGGCCGTATGAAGAAGGACCCCGCCAACGAGTGAAAGTTGGCGTAAGCATCGGTATTCAGCCGACGATTGATCAGACCTTAGAGATTATTCGCCGGCATAGAGACCAGGGATATGGTCGTATAAAGCTGAAGATTCGGCCGGGTCATGACATCGAATTGGCGCGCCAAGTTCGGTTGGCTTTTCCAGAGCTGATGTTCATGTTGGATGGGAACTCGGCCTATCGATTAAGCGACTCGGCGATTTTCAAGGCTATGGATGAGTTCAACTTGCTCATGCTGGAGCAACCCCTTGATTACGAAGATATTTATGACCATAGCCAGTTACGACAAGTAATCAAGACGCCTTTGTGCCTGGATGAAAGTATTCATTCAGCCGACCACGCTCGTTATGCATTGGCGATTGGCGCCTGTGACGTTATCAATATCAAACCGGCTCGAGTTTCAGGCTGGACAGAAGCGCGAGAGGTGCACGATATTTGCCGCCAGTTACAAGTGCCGGTCTGGTGTGGTGGCATGTTGGAGACCGGGATTGGCCGGGCAGGCCAGCTGGCCCTGGCTTCTTTGCCCGGGTTCACGTTTCCGGGAGATATTTCAGCCACTGATCGTTACTATTTAGAGGATATATCCCGGCCGTCGTTTACACTGAATGCAGAAGACAGTACGATAACGGTACCTAATAGACCGGGACTCGGTGTAGAAGTGGATCATAATCGACTATCGGCGGTAACGCTTCGGGCTGAGATATTTACTGTATAAACTCAATACGGGTTCTCTAGTCAGAATTTATTCATGGAGTTATTAAATGTTCGCAAAAACAACAATTGCATTTATCGGTAGCGGTATCATGGCCGAGGCCATGATACGGGGCCTGCTTTCTCAAGAGATAGTCAGACCCGACCAGATTATCGCCGCCGGGCCGAGGCAGGATCAAGGCGAGTATTTGCATAAACGACATGGTATTCGGTACACGACCGAGAATCAAGTGGCCGCGGAACAGGGTAATATCGTTGTCCTCTCGATAAAGCCCCAGGTGCTTGATAATGTCATGTCTGAGATTCGGGGTCACTTGCTTAGGGAGGATCTCGTATTATCCATCATCGCAGGTATGCCAATTGAGAACATTGCCAATGGTCTTGCCCACGCGGCCGTTGTGAGAGCCATGCCCAACACGCCGGCCCAAATTGGCCAGGGAATTACTGTTTGGACCATAACCCCGGAGGTCCATCAGGACCAGAAGGAACAAGCTGGCACGATTCTCGCTTCCTTAGGGGAGGTAGTATTTGTCGACGATGAGGATTATCTGGATATGGCCACCGCCCTTAGTGGAACCGGCCCTGCTTACGTTTTTTTGCTTATGGAGGCGATGATCGATGCGGGTGTCCATATGGGCTTTTCTCGACGCGTAGCCAAGAAGCTCGTTTTTCAGACGATGCGCGGCTCGGTCGAGTTTGCCGACCAATCAACAAGGCACGTTGCCGAACTGCGTAATCAGGTCACTTCTCCTGGCGGCACGACGGCCGCGGCCCTGTATCATATGGAGAAGGGTGGCCTGCGGACGGTGATTTCCCGCGGAATATGGGCCGCTTACCAACGCTCCACAGCCCTTGGTAAAGGAAAAAAGCGAGGAAAGGTAGATAGTTAACTTCATTGAGCCAAATATGAACTACTCAAAGACAGAAACCTCATTTCCTCCTGACAATAAGTCAACCATGGAAAGTCGGATAATATTACAAGATCGCGAGGGCAGTCGCTGGCTTCAATTCAGGAAACCACACGTTATCATCACCACAAACGAAATTGACGAAGTCATGGAACAGCTGGCCACGATCGAGCGGATGGTAAATGAGCAGGGTCTTTTTGCTGCCGGCTTTATCTCCTATGAAGCTTCTCCGGCATTTGATAGCGCGCTTGTAGTCCGCCAACCCAGCAGCTTACCGATCATCTGGTTTGGACTATATGATTGCCCGGAAGAGATTGCTGCCCCATCTACCTCAGGCACGTACAATCTGGGATCCTGGCAGCCATCCGTAACCAAGGCTCAATATGACCAGGCATTTTTCCAGATTAAGGACCTTATCGCCGCTGGAAGAACGTACCAGGTGAACTATACGCTGCGCTTACGGAGCCGCTTTACCGGATCACCTTGGGCATTATTCCAGGATCTGGTCCAGGCTCAGGAATCAGATTATGCCGCCTATCTCGATCTTGGATCAGTGGCTATTTGTTCGGCGTCCCCAGAGATGTTCTTTGAGTTAGATGGCACTCGACTTACGGCCAGGCCAATGAAGGGAACAGCGCCTCGCGGCCGGACTTTGGACGAAGATAACCAGCTGGTAGATTGGTTGTACCATTCGGAAAAGAACCGGGCCGAGAATGTGATGATTGTGGATATGATTCGCAATGATATTGGCCGGGTTAGTGAAACAGGGACGGTTAGCGTGCCCCGGCTATTCGATATTGAGCGATACCCGACGCTATTACAGATGACTTCAACGGTTACCGGCAGGAGTGAAGCCGGCGTTGCCGATATCATGGCCGCTCTTTTTCCTTGTGCTTCCATAACCGGCGCACCGAAAGTGAGCACCATGCAACATATCGCCGCTCTCGAATCGGCTCCTAGAGGAATATACACCGGCTGCATCGGTTATATTGCTCCCGGACGACGAGCCCAATTTAACGTGGCGATTCGAACTGTTTTGATCGACAAGCGCCGGGGAACGGCCGAGTATGGGGTCGGCGGCGGCATCGTTTGGGGGTCCGAGGTCGAAGGGGAGTACGAAGAGTGTCAAACCAAGGCCCGGATTCTAACCGAGCGCAGACCATTATTCCAGTTATTAGAATCAATACTTTGGACGCCTGAGAGTGGTTTCTTCTTGCTGGATGAACACATAATGCGCTTGAGTGATTCAGCCGAATACTTTGGTTTCTTCCTTGATCAACTGCAAGTAGGAAGGGAACTTAATCGCTTTAGTAATGGCTTGGCGGCCGAGCCACAGAAGGTTAGATTGTTACTGCACCGGAATGGCGTCGTTGATCTTGAGGCCCACTCTGTCGATCGATCAACGCCGGCCGAGATAACGCTGGCGGCCGAGCCAGTTGATGACAGTGATGTTTTTTTGTATCACAAAACAACGCAGCGAAAGGTCTATGAGCAGGCTCGAGAACGTCAACCTGGCTACGACGATGTATTGCTATGGAATCGGCGGGGAGAAATCACAGAGACAACAACGGCTAATGTAGTATTCCGAATTCAAGATGAGCTAATCACGCCGCCAATAACATCTGGACTTCTGGGAGGGACTTACCGTGCCAATTTATTGGCCAGAAGGGTTATTCGTGAGGGGGTAGTTACGATCGAGAATTTAGAACACATTGAAGAAATGCACATAATCAATTCGGTGCGTAAGTGGCGTCAAGCCCGGCTGGTTCCTCAGGCAGTTCCCGCCTTGGAGTCGTGACTCGCGGCCACAATCTCAGCCATGATGGCAATGGCGATTTCTTCCGGGGTTTGAGCACCAATATTTAATCCAATAGGAGCATGTATTCGCGAAAGACGCTCTTCGGGCACATTCGCGGCCAATAAGCGACGACGACGCTCCTGATGGGTCTTCCTACTTCCGAGCGCCCCCACATAAAAGGCAGGAGAGGCTAGCGTTAACTTAAGGGCAGGATCGTCAATTTTTGGATCGTGAGTGAGGCTGGCCACGGCCGTGGATGAAGTGATCTGGATTTGCTCAATAGCTTCTCCTGGCCAGGCTTGAATCAACCTGTCAACATGGGGAAATCTTTCTTCGCTTCCGAATGATAGCCGGGGATCTATGACAACCGTTTTATATCCCAGCGTTTTCGCTATAGACGTGAGAGCAATAGCGATGTGTACGCCACCGATCACGACCAGGGTGGGGGCTGGATGTGATATTTCAATGAAGACCTCGAATGGTTCTATTCCCGAATCTGGTAGATCAATCACAATCCGCTCTGAACTACCACTAGATAAGGCGGCCCGGGCTCTGGCAGCAGCGACCCCATCAATTTTCGTGCTGATCTCACCGAAAAGTCGCCCGCCACGTTGAACGATGAGCTTCTGAGAGAGCAAATAGGCCGGACCTTTTATGATCGTAACCGTTGCAAAATGCTCATCCTTATCAAGTAAGTCATGCTGGAACTTATAGGTTATGGAATCCAGGGGTTCGACAAATACATCGATGCTCCCACCACAGGCTAGACCAATATCCCAGGCTGTCTCATCCGTCACGCCGAAGTGAAGGAGTTGGGAATGGCGATTGACCAATGTATCCAGGCTGGCTTCAATGACTGCCCCTTCAACGCAGCCTCCACTCACCGATCCGGCGATTAATCCCGAAGCCGTAACGGCCATCTTAGCGCCTACTTTACGGGGGGCAGATCCCCAAGTATTGATGACAGTAGCCAAGGCAACCGGTGATTCTTCAGCGAGCCATAGGTCAATAGCGGATGTCACGTCACGCATGATAGACTCTCCATATCAACTAACTATTAATCCTCTACTATGTTGGCGTCGGAGCGGCCGTCTTTTTTCCATTCGGATTAACTGCACCGCCAACTCCTCGAGGCTGGCCAGATTATGTATGGGCAAAAAGTCGTCAATGTAGGGTAGGGCAGCTTGCATCCCCCGGGTCAGTGGTTCATACTCTGGAGAACCCAGAAGCGGATTCAGCCAGATCAGACGGTGACAGCTTCGTTGCAGGCGTGAAATCTCGTTGGTCAGCAGCCCCGGGGCGCCTCTATCCCAGCCGTCACTGATCAGAAGTATAACCGCGCCATGACCAGAAACACGCCGGGTCCAATCGTAGTTAAACCGTTTGAGGGCCTCTCCGATGCGCGTTCCACCTGACCAATCGGGAACAGTTTGTGATACTTCATTTATAACTACGTCGACATTTTTGTTTTTTAGTTGATAAGTTATCCGCGTCAGACGCGTGCTGAATACAAAGGATTCGACTAACTGTTCCAGCCCAATTGCCAGGCTGTACGTGAAATGTAATAGTAACTTTGTATATCGCTCCATCGAGCCACTAATGTCAGCGATAACGACCAGGGGACGGGGTTTGATCTTGGGCTGGCGATACGACCATTGGAGAATCTCACCACCATATTGTAAATTGCGACGTAAACTCCGGCGCATGTCAATCCTTAGCCCACGCCCAGGTCGATAGCGTCGGGTCTTTTTTTGTCCTAATTGCCAGATCAGCTGACTTATCAGGTTTTTCACTGCAATCAATTCATCGGGATCCAATTCCGAAAAATCCTTTTGACGCAATATCTCTTGGGCGCTGTACATTTGCGTTAAATCAAGCAGTGGAGACAACTCTTCATCTTCATCCTGGTTTTCAATTATTGTCTCTACAGGTTTGGACAAAGGTGACGGTTCTTTGGCAGTTTGCGGTTTTTTTGGGTGAGGCTGAGTTAACGAGGGTCGGTCCAGATTGTCAAATTGAAAGTTCATCCCACGTTGCCCGGGATTGCGCCAAAAAAGATCGAAAGCGCTGTCAAAAACAGGAATTTCATCTTTGTCTTTGACCACGAGGCAACGCATCGCATGGTAAAATTCTTCTTTATTGGCGATATTCACGTAGCCCAGGGCTTTGACAAGGGTAATTAACCGTTCCGGGTTGATGTCCAATCCTAATTTACGCAACATGCGACCGAATAACACCAGATTGTGCAGAAAATGTCCTGATGCTTCCCCCGCAGGTGGCATGGACATCTTAATTGAGTTTGCCTACTTTCTCAACAATTCGCTCCGTTGCCTTGCCTTTGATACTACTCACATCATCCTGGTATTTTAGAATTACACACAGGGTATCGTCTACAACTTGGGGATCCAAGGCCTGTTGGTCGAGGGCAAGCAGGGCCGCGATCCAGTCTAGCGTTTCGGCCACACCAGGTACCTTGTAGAGTTCAATCAGGCGAAGTTCCTGAATGAAAGCTGTAACCTGCCGGGCAAGCACGGACGGCGCTTCTGGCACCTTCGTGCGCACGATCTCAAGTTCCTTATCGAAGGTAGGATAGTCAATCCAGTAATAGAGGCAGCGGCGCTTGAGGGCATCATGTACTTCCCTGGTTCGATTCGATGTAAGAATGACCGTGGGAGGCTGGTCTGCAGTAATAGTTCCAATCTCGGGTATTGTTATTTGGAAATCAGACAAGATTTCCAATAAAAATGCTTCAAACTCCTCGTCACTCCGGTCAATTTCGTCGATTAGAAGGACAGGGGGCTGTTCATCTGTATTATCCACCGCCTGCAACAGGGGTCTTCGCAAAAGGTAATCTGAACCGAACAATTCTTCTTCAGAAGAGCGCTCGCCATGCGCTTCCATCAGCTTGATGTGCAACATCTGGCGGGTATAGTTCCATTCATATACCGCCTGGTTCACATCCAGTCCTTCATAGCACTGGAGACGGATCAGCCGCGCACTTTGCAGTCCGGCAATCACTTTCGCAACTTCAGTTTTGCCCACGCCGGCCTCACCCTCCAGGAACAAAGGGCGTCTAAGCTTCAAGGCCAGAAATATCGCCGTAGCCAATCCGTGGTCGGCAATATAGTGTTGCTGTCGCAATGCAAGCTGGAGATCATCAATATCTTGAATGATCATTTGACGATTACATACACCATGGGGCGGCGGCCAGTTTCGGTATACAGGTATCTGGACAGCGCGCCTTCCAATTTTTTGTGTAATTTTTCCTGATTGTGACCACTGGCGCTGATCGTCCGAGTTACGATCTCTACGGCGCCTTCCAAGATATCCTCGGCCTCTTCTAAATATACAAAACCACGAGAAATTATCTCTGGTTTGTCGATTACCTGGCCGCGTTCATCCAGAGATACGATTGTGATGAAGAAGCCGCTATTGGCCAGCCTCTCGCGATCGCGCATCACGACAGGACCGATATCGCCGACTCCGCTACCGTCAACGAATATATAGCCGCCCGGAATCCGAGGACCAATAGTCAATGTATTTTCGTCCAGTTCTAAAATGGTGCCATTCTCAACAACAGCGATCCTTTCTTCAGGGATACCCAATTCCCGGGCTAGTTTGCCATGAGCTTGTAAGTGCCGTATCTCACCATGAACTGGTACGAAAAATTTAGGTTTGACCAGGTTGATCAGCAGTTTCATTTCTTCTCTACTGGCATGACCTGAGACGTGGACATTGGCGATTCCTTCGTGATAAACCTCCGCGCCACGCTGAAGCAATCGATTGATAATACGATAAATCATCTCTTCGTTTCCGGGGATCGGATGGGCGGACAGAACGACCGTGTCACCTTTCTCAATTTTCAGCCTGGCATGCCGGCCGGTGGCCAGCCGACCTAGAGCCGCGGTCGGTTCACCTTGCGAGCCAGTCGCCAAAATCGCTACCTCGTTTGCGGGCAACGTGGAGGCCTGATTAATGTCGATAAGCATATTTTCGCTAAGGTCAAGATAACCTAATTCACGAGCGATTCGCGTATTGTTACGCATCGATCGCCCGGTGATGGCCAATTTTCGATTGTAGCGAACGGCCGCATTGGCGACCTGTTGGATTCTGGAAATCAATGATGCAAAGGTGGCAACAATGATTCTCCCCTGGGCCTCACGGAACAGTTCGTCAAACGCATCAGTTATCACTGATTCCGATTGCGTCCAGCCCGGCCGGTCAGCATTGGTGCTATCAGCCAGGAGACAAAGAACATTTCGAGAAGAAAATTCCGCTAACTTGGCGAAGTCCGGTGGCCAGCCATCCACAGGCGTGTGATCAAATTTGTAATCCCCAGTGTGGACGATCAGGCCCACCGGCGTGGTGATCCCATAACCGACACCGTCTGGGATGCTGTGAGCCACGTGAAATGGCTCGATGGTAAAGGACCCGATGTGGATCGTATCACCGGCTTTAATCGTTATCAAGGTAGTTTCAGACAAGATCTTGGCTTCCCGCAATTTCCCCTGGATCAAGCCGGTTGTCAGGCGCGTCGCGTATATCGGCGCCTCCACAATTCGCATCAGGTGGCTCAATGCCCCAACATGGTCTTCGTGACCATGGGTTATCAGGATAGCTTTAATCTTATCTAGCTTATCCATGATGTAGTTGTAGTCGGGGATTATCAGGTCAATACCCAACATGTCGTTTTCGGGGAACATGATGCCCGCGTCAACGATGAGGATTTCATCCTCATATTCGATAACAGTCATATTTTTCCCGATTTCCCCTAATCCTCCGATGGGGACAATTCTTAGCTTACTTTTCATTACTTTCTCCGTATTAATTTTTGATTATGCAAGAGCAGGGGGAGCCAATCAGGCTGACCCTGCTCGTCGTGTTAACTTGTCCGTAACTGTTTTTGGGCTTTAACCAGTCATCAGATTCCAAATCA
>PVMS01152711.1_pt1 | contig 14809 bp, 13 predicted proteins | sample 1853461 | NCBI WGS metagenome assembly PVMS01 (sample SAMN08582032, study PRJNA380276) | Marine sediment metagenome, whole genome shotgun sequencing project. | isolation source: ocean sediment barecode stripped | collected 2017 | reverse complement strand
CCGACCAGGTGGTGTGATAGGCTTTTTCGGCATAGGAATAGTTCTTTCTCAGGTTGGTGGAGTGGCACTCGGCACACATATAGTTCCAGTTCTGGGTTACCCGTGTCCAATGCAAAACATCGTCGGGAGGAATGCGCTCCTGCTGGTAGATATGAAACCAGCGCTGACCGCCCTCACTGGCTGGGCGGGTGTCCCAGCATATGGGCAGACACTGGTATCTTCCCCCTGGAAATTCAATGAGGTATTGTTGCAGGGGCCGGACCCCAAAAACATAGGAGACCTGGTAATCGATCATCTTACCTTCAGGCCCTTCTGTTTGAACCATAAATTTACCATCGGACATGTAGAATCGGGAGGTAACGCCAAAATGGGTATAGCTTACATCATTAAAATCGCCAAGGACGGTCTCCGAAATGGCTGTATCCATGGCCATGTCATGATCCGATCCAAGGAAGAGATTGAATTCTTTTTCATGGCACTCCTTACAGCTCTCACGCCCTCTGTATTCGGCGGTTTGTTTGCTTGTTAAGGATTGATTCACAAGCTTCTCGCTTTCCCCGGAGCGCTTACAGTTAAGAAACAATACAGAGGAAATCAACAGTATGCTAAGCCCTCCGATCAGGTGGGGGGAAAATGCCTTCTTCATAGCTAGATATCTCGGAATGATGTAATTTCAAATGTATATAAATTAGAGAAATTGACTCCAATCTAAGTTCTATTCAAAAAGAATCTATATAATTTAGTGATCTAACTAGAGTCGATGCAAAGAAGGAGTTTTATAAGGAAGGCAGCCATTGGCCTGGTCACCTTTACAGGTGTACTGGCAGCCATCAGTTATTTCAGGCAATTCTTTCCACGACTGGCGGGCGAAAAACGACGTATTGTATTGGGCGATCCCCGGCGATTCCCGGTGGATACCTTTACCTTCCTGGAGGAGAACAATCTTTATGTTTATCGCGACCATGAGGGAATCAAGGCGGTATCGGCCATCTGTACCCACCTGGGTTGTATCCTGGAAAAGAGCATTGATGGATTTGAGTGTCCCTGTCACGGTTCCTGTTACAGCAATATGGGAGAGGTGCTATCGGGACCTGCACCACGCGATCTGTCCTGGTACAGCGTTAGCAGGGGTGCAGACGGAAGAATTGTGATCAACCCCGGAAAGAGTGTTCCATCCGATGAGAAATTCTTAACTTCCTGATGCTCCATGGAAAGCCCTAAGAAACCATCCGGGATTATTAACCGCAACTTTTTTCTGCACATTCATGCAAACCGGGTGCATATTCACTCCATGAAACCCACCTATACCTTCGGACTGGGGATCATTCTGGGCTTTCTGTTTCTGATCATGCTGTTTACCGGGCTTATTCTGATGGTCTACTATACACCTTCTGTAGAGACAGCCTACCAGTCGGTTAAGGATATTGTTAATGTGGTGCCCGGGGGACGAATCATCCGGAACATGCATCGCTGGGCATCCCAGGGAATGATCATTGTGGTATTCTTACATCTGCTGCGTGTTTTTTATACCGGGTCATACCTTGGTAATCGATCTCTGAACTGGGTAATCGGGGTGGTGTTGCTGATAATCACGCTGCTCAGTAATTTCAGTGGTTACCTCCTGCCGTGGGATCAGCTTGCTTATTGGGCAGTAACCATTGGTTCCAATATTGCAGCTTCGGCCAGAGAGCTTACCGACTTGCTGGGTATCACCAATGCATTTGATCCGGGGGGATTTTTGAAAAAATTGCTAATCGGTGGAGAAACTGTCGGGCAAGCGGCCTTATCACGTTTTTTTACCATGCACGTGATCCTTCTTCCTGTCTCCATGCTGATCCTGCTGGGAATCCATTTCTGGAGGATCCGAAAAGACGGCGGGTTGAGCAGACCGGTGCCTTATGCAGATGACAAAGGGAGTACAAATAAATGGTATGCCTGGCCCGTGCTGATGTGGACCGAATTAGGCATATTATTGCTGGTGGTAGTGGTTGTGCTTTTTATCGCCCTCCTGGCCGATGCTCCACTGCTGGAGCAGGCGAACCCTTCCTTTCCTGAAAATCCTGCCAAATCACCCTGGTATTTCCTGGGCATCCAGGAACTGGTCTCCTATTCTGCTTTTGCTGGCGGATTGCTTATTCCGGTGCTCTATCTGGTCTTCCTTTTTTCCATACCCTACCGCGATCGGGAGGACCAGTATGTGGGACAGTGGTTTTCAGGGAAGAATGGATTAAAGATCGTATGGCGCTCTGCGGCCTTTGCCTTTCTGTTGGTGGTACTACAGTTATTTGTGATGATCCGCTTTGGCTGGCTTCGCGATTGGTTTCCTGGAATATCACAATGGTTTGTGATGCTGATCAATCCGGCCACCTTAACGGGTGGAATCTTTATAGTGCTGGCTGAGATCATCCGGCGCAGAAAGCAATCATCACGTATGGCAGCGCTGGCCCTGTTTACAAGTACCTTTGTAGCACTGATCATTTTCACTGTCGTTGGAATTTGGTTCAGGGGGCCCAACTGGGAGTTTTTCTGGTCCCATACTCAGTGGCCGGTCATCTAAGTGTTATGATGGACGAACAGAAATACAGATACAGAGCACAATGGCTGGTGCTGATCGGAGCAGGAGTATTGCTTCTTCTTCTGATCAGTGCGTGGATTAGTGAGGGGAGGAGTAAAGAGTGGAGGAAAATACAAAAGACTTATGCAGGAATACTGGAGGAGAGAGCAGAAAGTGGATTCGATGCATTTGAACGTGGCATTTTCCAGGTGGATCTACCAGACTTTAAGCGCTCCGACCGCTGTATTTCCTGCCACCATGGACTGGAGAATCCAGCCATGCAGCAAATGCCTCAACCCCATACAAGTCACCCGGGAGATTTTCTGGTGGACCATCCTGTCCAGCAGTATGGCTGCACCATTTGTCACGGGGGTCAGCCCGGGGCCCTTTCCAGGGAGGAAGCTTTCGGCCAGCTTTCTGAGACTCACTGGCCTTATCCGCTCCTGGAGCAGCCCTATATTCAGGCATCCTGTGGCAAGTGCCATCTGGCCATTTTTAGTGAACAGGCCAAGGATGAGCCAGGAGATGATCTGGTCGGCGCCGTGGAGGGGATGGGGATTTTTCTGAAGGGCTTAAGCATCTTTTCCTCAGAAGGGTGCCTGGGTTGTCATCAGGCCAGAGGTGTAGGGGGAATCCTAGGCCCCGATCTTACCGAACAGGGAGAGAAAACCAGGCACGAGTATAGCTTTCAAAATATACAGGGAGAGCAGTCTATCTCCAACTGGTTGAAGGAGCACTTCAGAGACCCCGAGATGGTCTCACCGGGTTCGCAGATGCTTCAGATCAACCTGGATGAAGGGGAGATGGAGGCTCTTGCGACATTCGTCATGGGTCTGGCCAAGCCTGATATCCCCTTTGAATATTTCTCCTTGGCTACCCTTAATGAGTTTAAAGGGAACAGGGAGCCCTTGCCAGGAGAGGCCGGGTTTGCATATCTATGTTCTGCCTGTCATGGCAAACATGGAGAAGGAAAGAGCTATGATGATTTTAAAACCGGGATCCCTGCCATTGGAAACCCTGATTTTCTCAGAGTAGCCTCGGTCGACTATATTCGCTTCACCATGGAGAAGGGACGCAGCCTGCGTCAGATGGGTAGTTGGACGAAGGGAATCTCGGGCCTGACTTCTTCGGAGTTGGATGGAATTGCCCACCATTTGAAGCAAGAGGGGAAACCGGCTCCAGGCAGGAATCTTTCAGGAATGCGGGGGAACAGTAGCCGGGGAGGACAATTGTATGATCTTTACTGCACGGTCTGCCATGGCAAGGAGGGGAAAGGCGATGTGGCGGTTGCCCTGAACCAGGAGGGTCTTCTCAACAGAGCTGACGATCAATTCCTAATGGCGACCATATTAAATGGGAGAGGTAATACAGGCATGCCAGGCTGGTCCTTTCTGGAAGATGAGCAGCTTGTTGACTTGCTCGCATATATTTCATCCTGGCGAACAGGCAGGCCTTCTACAGGAATCATCGATCTACCTGAAGCTGATCTGGAACAGGGGGCCCTGCGCTATCATTTTCTATGTTCCCGCTGTCATGGAGAATTTGGGGAGGGTGAAACCGGCCCTGCCATTATCAACAAGGATTTTCTGGATGCTGCAGGTAACAGATTCCTTTACGAGACCATTGCCCTGGGACGTTCACATACAGCCATGTTTGGCTGGTCGACTGATGTTTACAACCAGGAGAAACTGGAACGCCAGGATATCAGCAATATCATTGGACACATGAGATCTTCGGCACAAAAGGAGCTTAGCTATGTATATCAGGGCAGTAATCCGGGTCGACGCACCGAAGGTGCTCTGTTGTTTGAAAAGCACTGCGCCGAGTGTCATGGCTTGTCGGGAGAGGGCGTGAAAGCTCCGGCGCTTAACAACCAGGAGTTACTGAGTGCACCTTCAAATGGGTATCTTCTGGCTACCATAAGCGTAGGAAGATCCGGAACCGCCATGCCTTCATGGGCTTATGGAGATGCGGAACATCCACAGCTTGCCGGTAAAGACCGTCACGACCTGGTTGCCTATATACGTTCTTTCCAGCGTATTCAAATTAAATATTAGATTCATCGGCCATAAGCGGGGCCTTTCATTAAATGAAAGTTAATTATTGGTGTGGAGGAAACTTTTTTCCAAATTTCACGTATTTTGTATTAAGCTAGAATCATCAGGGCTGCATATGAGTTATAAAGTATTTGTACTCTTTTCTTATCCTCACGATAAGATATATGTTGGTTACACCACCAGTCTGACCGATTATATGATTACCATGAATGTGATGGAGTCTGATAATCCGCTCTATCAGTTCAGACCCTGGACCCTGGTACATATGGAACTATTTTTGGCTGAAGACGAAGCCATGGTCAGAGAAGGATTCCTGAAACAGGAAATAGGCCAGGCATATATCAGAAGAGAGATCCTCCCCATGTTTGATTTCCAGTAAAGGGTGCTATCTTTGTGCCATGTCCGAAAAATCACCAAGGAAGCTATTTCGCAAGCTAACCCATAAGTACCGGATGGTCCTATTGAATGAGGACACATTCGAGGAGGTTGGTAACATGCGTCTGACCAGGCTGAACCTGATTGCCTTAGTGGGAATTGTATTGATTCTCCTGGTGACAATTACCTATGTACTAATTGCCTTTACCAATATCCGTGAATTGATCCCCGGGTATCCCGATGCGGCTATGCGTCAGCATATTCGTACCAATGCCATGAAGCTGGACTCACTGGCGCATGAGCAGGAAATGAGGGATAAATATTTTGACAATTTAAACAGAATAATCTCCGGGGATATGCCCGAGATGTATATGAACGATACTTCCGGGATGGTCGACTCCAGGAATATCAACTTCATGCGCTCCTCTAACGACTCCTTACTGAGGCAACAGGTTGAGGCAGAAGATCAGTTCAGGCTCAGTGTGCTGGACGATAATCGAGAGAGTAAACAGCTTCACGATTTGCATTTTTTTACACCAGTCAACGGAATGATCTCAGGAGAGTTTAGTCCGGCTGATGGCCACTTCGGAGTTGACCTGGTGGCTGAACCCGACGAGGTTGTTAAGGCTGCATTGGACGGAACTGTAACCATGTCGACCTGGACCCTGGAAACAGGCTATGTGATCCAGATACAGCATGACTATGAGATCTTAACGGTCTATAAGCACAATGCCAGTCTGTTTAAAAAAGCCGGGGAGAAAGTAGCTGCAGGGGACGCCATTGCCATTGTGGGAAATTCTGGAGAGCTTACCACCGGGCCTCACCTCCATTTTGAGCTGTGGCACGATCGCGTCCCCCTGGATCCGGAAGATTATATCGTTTTTTAATCCATGCAGAAAAGAATTGCCATACTTGGCTCCACCGGATCCATTGGTACCCAGGCGCTGGATGTTATTTCAAACCACCCTGATCTTTTTAAAGTAGAGGTGCTTACCGCCCTGAACAATGTCGATCTCCTGATTGAGCAGAGCATCAGACATACCCCCAATGTGGTTGTTATTGGAAACGAGAATCATTATGAAGGAGTAAAATCGGCTCTCGCAAATTATCCCATCAAAGTTTATTGTGGAACGGATGCCATTGCACAGGTATGCGGTTTTGATTCGGTCGATATGGTACTGACAGCCATGGTGGGATTCAGTGGATTAAAGCCAACCATTGAAGCGATCCGGGCCGGCAAGAGCATTGCCCTGGCCAATAAGGAAACCCTGGTGGTGGCCGGAGAGCTGATTATGAAGGAGGCTGAGGCAAACAGAGTAGCCATTATTCCTGTGGATTCGGAGCATTCGGCCATTTATCAATGTCTTGTTGGTGAAGGGAACAACCCGATCGAGAAGATCATCCTGACTGCATCGGGCGGACCTTTCAGGGAGTGGGATATAAAAGACCTGGAAGGGGTAAGTCCCGATCAGGCCCTTCGTCATCCCAACTGGTGCATGGGGCCCAAGATCACCATCGATTCTGCTACCCTGATGAATAAAGGCCTGGAGGTTATTGAAGCCAGGTGGTTATTTGGTGTTGGACCTGATGATATCGAGGTGGTAGTCCACCCGCAATCCATTATTCATTCCATGGTTCAGTTCTCAGATGGTTCCATCAAGGCCCAGATGGGTTTGCCCGATATGAGGCTTCCTATCCAATATGCTTTTAGCTATCCCCACCGGTTTGACTCAAATTTTGAAAGATTTGACTTCCTAAAGAACTCCAGCCTCACTTTTGAACGGCCTGATACGAAAATTTTTCGTAATCTTGCACTTTCTTATGAGGCGCTGCGAAAGGGAGGGAACTGGCCCTGTATATTAAATGCGGCCAACGAAGTAGCTGTTGAAGCTTTCCTGAAGGAGAAGATCGGATTTTTACAGATCCCGGATGTAATAGAGGAAACATTGAGCAGGTCTACCCACATTAAGGCGCCTGAACTAGAAGATTACTATAATTCTGACCTGCAGGCAAGGCGGGTTGCACAAGAACAAATTTAAGTACGAATGGATGTATTAGTTAAAATAGCCCAGCTGCTGGTAAGCCTGTCAATCCTGATAGTTTTGCATGAACTGGGGCACTATACCCTGGCCAGGATTTTTAAAGTCAGAGTGGAAAAGTTTTACCTCTTTTTTGATGCAGGCTTCTCCCTGTTCAGGAAAAAGATTGGAGACACCGAATATGGAATTGGCTGGCTCCCATTGGGTGGATATGTGAAGATTAGCGGGATGATCGATGAGTCCATGGACCGGGAGCAGATGAAACAGCCACCCCAACCCCATGAATTCAGATCCAAAAAAGCATGGCAACGACTTCTGATCATGCTGGGGGGAGTAATTGTAAACTTCCTGCTGGCCCTCTTTATATATATCCTGGTCTTTTTCAAGTGGGGCGAAGAGTATGTTCCAGTAGATCGCATGATTTATGGTTACAGCTTCGTACAGGAATTTCAAGATCTTGGATTAATGAACGGAGATAAGATCCTGGCCCTTGATGGAGAAGAAGTGGATCGCTGGGGAACCATTCATCATGATATCGTAGTGAATGAATCCCAGGTGATTCAGGTCGACCGTGATGGGGTAAACATGGATATCCAGGTGCCAGATGGAATGACCTCCAAGCTATTAAAACTCGAATATGTGATGGAGCCCAGGATTCCATGTGAAGTTGCAATGTTCACCGATAATAGGATGGCCGAAGCCGGGGTTGAATTAAATGACAAGATCATTGGCGTCAATGGCGCCCCCATCCAATTTTACGACGAGTTTGTAGACCTGACCAGGAAGGAAGTGAATACCTCCTTTGATCTGACCATTTTACGCGGATCAGATACAATTCAGGTTCAGACTACCACAGATGAGATTGGATTTTTTGGCTTTGGGCGAAAGAGCTACGTCGATTTCTTTGGAACCGTGGTAGTCAAATACTCATTCATTCAATCTATACCCGCCGGAATCAATCGTGGATTTTACATAACCAGGAGTTACCTGAAACAGCTCAAGATGTTGTTCAAGCCTGAAACCAAGGCCTATGAATCGTTAGGCGGGTTCATCAAAATAGGCAGTATTTTCTCCTCCACATGGGATTGGGAACGCTTCTGGAACATGACGGCCTTTCTATCCATTATTCTGGCTATTATGAATGTGCTGCCTATTCCTGCACTGGACGGCGGACATGTAATGTTCCTGATGTTTGAGATAATCACTGGCCGGAAACCAGGAGATAAGTTTATGGAATATGCTCAGATTGTTGGTATGATACTACTCTTGAGCCTGCTGCTTTATGCAAATCTGAACGACATCATTGGATTATTTAGGAATTAGAACGATTAAATTGCTATTTTTGTAGTACAAACCTTATAAATAATAAAGATAGATGGAAGCTTTTATAACCCTTGCAATAGGGATGTGGCAAATTGTAGTCATTGTTTTGCTTGTTCTTCTGCTTTTTGGCGGACGGAAAATCCCGGAATTGATGCGTGGTATAGGACAGGGAATGCAGGAATTCAAAAAAGCCACTGCCGATAATGATGATGATGAAATCATAGTGGACGATACAGAGGACACTAAGAAAGTCAAGGATGGAAAGAAGTAATATCCGACGAAATAATAAGGCCTGTCTGCTAAAACTGACAGGCTTTTTTGTCTTTATTAGTTTCCTTTTGCTCACTTCTTCCTGTGATACGGTGAATCAGCAGGAAGGAATGGCCGGGAAGATCATGCCTAATATCACCGGTGGTACCGGAGAGGTATTGGTTGTGATGGATCAGTTTAACTGGGAAAATTCTGCCGGCGATCTTCTTCAGGATATTTTGAAGGAGGAGTATCCCGGGCTTCCACAATCGGAACCACTCTTTGATGTTATACAGGTGACAGCCTCTTCTTTTGATGGTGTATATAAGTTTCATCGTTCTATTGTTTTAATATCTGTAAGCTCCGGACTGGAGCCAAAAATCAGGTTCAGGGAGAACATCTGGGCCAAGCCTCAGATTATGGTTCAGATTGAAGCACCCACAGCTACGGCCTTGAGAGAACTGATCAGTGAGAACGAAAAGCAAATCACGAGTTTCCTGGTTCAATATGACAGGAACAGATTGATGAATGTGTATAAGGATATAAAGGATCCGGGCATCCAGAAAGATATTGCCACGCATCACCAGGTGCGTCTGGCTATTCCCAGGGGCTATAACATGGATTTCAGCAAGGAGGATTACACGTCTGTGTCCATCGAATCGTCCGATCTGTCACAGGTGATTCAGGTCTATGAATATCCGGCCAGCGGGCCTGAGGACCTGAATGTTGCCAATATAGTAGAGAAACGAAACAGTTTCACTCAAACTTATGTTGAGGGACCCAGAGATGGCTCTTATATGGTTATTGCAAATATGTTTGAGCCAATCGCATACGATTTGACCAATAACAACATGGATGTGGTTGAGTTAAGGGGTTTGTGGGATCTTGAAAATGGATTCATGGGAGGACCCTTTGTAAGTCACTCGGTATATGATGCCAGGCGCGGGCGTATTGTCACCGTTGATGGATATGTCTATCATCCCAACCAGAAGAAACGTGTTAAGATAAGACAGCTGGAGGCGATTATCTATTCCATGGAACTTATCTGACCTCCGAAAGGCCTGGAAGACTTTGAGTTAGCTACCTGCTTACGAACAAATTAGGCTTCTCAAATTCGAATAGCGTGGGATAATCCTCATCAAACTTCTTGAGGATTTCGGTCATAATGACCTCCCTCATAAATTTTGATTTGTTTCTAATCTTATACTTCTCACAGTAGAGGTTAATGGCTTCCTGCTCCCTCTGGTTGAAGAGAATGGAGGTTCTATGGGTCCTCCTGAGTTTCTCGTTATTGTTTTGATCCACCTTGCTTATTCGATTTTGGTTGGCTAAAAATAGCCAAAGCCCTTCGTAAAGTCCCTTTCAGACCTCATATACAATCAACAACTTCCTAACATTATATATATGGCGAAAATATAATAGAGTAAATAACACCATATATGAAATCGTAATATATTTATATATAGAATGATATAGTATTTGAACGAATGTAATAATGTATGTACTAGTGTTTTTCCCTCCATTATTTTGTGACATGATGAAGACCGGCGGATAAGAACCGGATTAAATGAATGGTGCGCATCAATGGATCTTGTACAATGGAATATTCTGATGATTAAGACTAGCTAATCTGCGGAAAGGGCAATGAGGTCAGGGGGATTTATGTCCGGAATAGTTTTAAAAGATCAGCGGGACGGAACAGACCCAGTAAGAAGGCGCTTCCTGTGCAGGAGAAGGCCAATACCAGGAGTCCGGGGATCCATCCCGGGATAAAACGTGATAGGTAAGCTACGAACAGGTTGATCGCAAGGAAGCCCAGTAATCTGACCAGAATATCTCTGTTTACCGGGATCTTCATTAAACGAATGGTGAGGATCACCTGAAGGATGGCGTAAAAGCCCTGAGAAACAAAACTCGAAATAGCAGCCCCCAGGGCGTGATGTCGGGGAATAAGGATTAAATTCAGGCCAATATTGATGATTACCGTTATGGCTGCCACAGTATTTAGCTGGCGAAGGTTGTGATTGGCAGTAAGCAGGGTGCCATAAAGATAGGAGATGGATACAAAAACAAAGCCGATCATCAGAATACCCAATATCTTTGAGCTGTAAGGGCTGGGAGAGTGATAGAGCAGATCGATGATCTCGAGTTTATAGAAATTAGAGGCAATAGAAACAGAAAGACCGACTACCATCAGGAGGGGAAGCGCTGTTCGAATGAGCTCATTCACATTCTGCTTCAACTGGATCATCCGGGAAAACATGGGAAGCAGAAGCATGGCAAACAGGAGGGAGAACTGTGTGGCAGCTTCGAATATCCTGAATGATTGAGCATAGATCCCTGCCTGCTCTCTGCCATTGTCTAGAAGCCGTTCCAGCATCACTGAATCGACCCTGTTGAAAAGAGCCATCAAAAGAATCAGCAGAGCAAATGGGTAACTGACCCGAAGAATCTTCAGAGAATCGGCTACACTGATGGAGCGTAAAAAAGAACCCGATCTGAAACGGACGATACTTGCACTTGTAATCAGGGTCAGCGTGTAGGAGGCTGTCTGTGCATATACAAACCACTCAATCTGAAAAGGCTTGCTGGTGATATTCCCCCAGAGAAGCAGGCCCGTAAAGAGTATCATAAAACTACGGTCCAGGACCGAGAGCAGACTATCGGTGCGGTATAGTTGTAAACCACTGATGTTGGTTCTGAAATAGAGTATGAAGGAGGCCAGAAACTGGTTAAGGACCAGTATCCAGAGCATTTGAAACTGCTCGTGGTTGTATCCAAGAATTTTCCCGGATACCAGTACAAATCCCGCATAAATAATCGAAAGAAACAGTTTAAGCGGAACAATGGCAGCAAGGTGCCCTTTGAGCAGGGAGTGATCCCTTGCGATGGCACGGTTGTTATAATTGTTAATCCCCAAATCAAGCAGCATATTGAGGATAAAGGCAAAGTTGAAAAGGGAGAAATAGAAACCATAGACCTCCTCACCTACCTGGTTCTGTACGCCTACCTCAATACCAAAGAACCAGATTGGTTTGATCAGCAGGTTCAGAAAGACCAGCAGGGCCAGGTTGGTTATGAAGTGTTTTTTCAAACTCCGACGATTAAAATATTTTTTAAATCAATACAAATGTAATAAGTTCGCTCCATAATTATTAAAGGACGCTTTGAACCAAGATACAAAAAGACGAACGGTTGCTGTAAACACAAGGCTTCTGATGCCTGGAAAGCTTGATGGTATTGGCTGGTTTACCTTTGAGACCCTTAAACGGATCACCACATTACACCCAGAAGTTGACTTTATTTTTCTGTTCGACCGCAAATACAGCAAGGAGGTTGTATTTGGAGCGAATGTAAAGCCCGTGGTGCTGGGTCCGCCAACCCGTCACCCCTTTCTCTGGCATTTCTGGTTTCAGTGGCGAATCAAACACTACCTGAAAAAGAAGCGTCCGGATCTTTTCCTCAGCACAGATGGCTTCATTCCCCTTTGCACCTTAACTCCTTCTGTTTCTGTAATTCATGATATTAATTTTGTGCACCGGCCTGGCGACTTGCCCTGGTTGGTAAGGAAATACTACAGGTACTATTTTCCGAGATTTGCTCACAGGGCTACCCGGATCGTTACGGTATCCGAATATTCAAGAAGAGATATTATAAATCAATATGATGTCCCCGAGGAGAAGGTTGATCTGGCATATAACGGGGTCAATGAACGGTACCATCCGCTTACTGTGGAGCAAGCAGTGGAAGTGCGGAAAGCCTATACCGGGGGATCGCCTTATTTTGTTTTTGTGGGGAGTATTCATCCCCGTAAAAATATTGCCAATCTGCTCAAGGCTTTTCAACTCTTCAAAGATGAGAATAAGCAGAATTACAAACTGGTGCTGGTCGGGGAGAAGTCTTTTCTGACCAAGCCCATGGAGGAGCAGCTCGAAAAGATGAAGAACAAGCAGGATGTCATCTTTACCGGTCGCCTTAGCCCTGATCAACTGAATGATGTGCTTGGGGCAGCCTGGGCAATGACCTTTGTACCGTATTTTGAAGGATTCGGAATTCCCATCCTGGAGGCCATGAAATGTGATATCCCTGTACTGGCTTCCAAGGTGACCAGCCTGCCGGAGATTGCAGGAGATGCGGCCCTGTTTGCCTCACCCGAAAGTCCGGGTAGTATCCGGGATGGAATGATCAGGATTGTTCGTGAAGAGGGTTTGAGAGAGGAGCTTATTGAAAAGGGCAGGGAACGGCGCAAGTTATTCAGCTGGGACCATACAGCAGAAAAGCTTTGGGATTCTGTACAGCAGGTCATGGATAGCCATGCTTAAATCTTTTCATATTCAAGAAGTGGGTGAGGCTGGCTGTGACGAAGCCGGAAGAGGTTGTATTGCTGGCCCCGTGTTTGCAGCTGCAGTGATCCTTCCCCAACAATTTAGCAACCCGGTTCTGGATGACAGCAAGAAACTTTCTGCAAAAAAGAGACAGCACCTGCGTACCTTGATTGAACGGGAGGCTCTGGCCTGGGGAGTGGGAGTTGTCAGTGAAAAGGAGATTGATGAGATAAATATCCTCAATGCTTCCTTTCTGGCCATGCACAGGGCTCTGGACAACTTTGGGGGGCCTCCCTCACATCTGCTGATTGATGGCAACCGTTTTAAACCTTATGGATCAATCTCTCATTCCTGCATCGTAAAAGGCGATGGGATTTATGCCTCCATTGCTGCAGCTTCCGTACTGGCCAAAACACACCGGGATGAATATATGGAAAGTTTGCACCTGGAATATCCCCTCTATGCCTGGGACAGAAATATGGGTTATCCCACCAGGGAGCACAGGAAAGCGATACTTAAGCATGGTCCCACACCCTACCACCGACGCTCATTCAGGTTGCTGGATGACCAGACCCGTCTCGACTTTTCTTAAACATACAGACTTGCTTACAAAACACCTGTTTACATAGTGATTTCAAGAAGAATTTTACAATATTTGCAAATCATTTTCCCTGAATTGTTTTTTCAAATCATATAAATTGTACTGATATGAGGAAGTTTTTTCTTTTAATGACAGCCCTGGTATTTACCTTCCAGGCAAGAGTGCATGCTGATGAGGGCATGTGGCTGCTGAGCCTGATTGGCCAGGTTAGCATGGATGAGATGACCGAGATGGGACTCCAGTTAACAGCCGAACAGATTTACAGTATCAACCAGGCCAGCCTGAAAGATGCTGTAGGTGCCCTGGACCGTGGATCCTGTACAGCTGAGCTTGTTTCACCTGATGGTCTTTTGCTAACCAACCACCATTGTGGTTACGGTGAGATTCAGAGTCACAGTTCCCTGGAGCATGACTACCTGAAAGATGGTTTTTGGGCCATGACCAGGGACGAGGAGCTTCCCAATGAAGGCAAGACCATCACATTCCTGGTACGGATGGAAGAGGTGACCGATCAGATTGTTCCCGAATTGAATGAGGATATGGGAATGCAGGAACGCGCTTCGAAGGTGCGTTCTCTTACCGAAACCATCACCACTGAAGCTACGGAAGGAAATGAGTATGAAGCAAGTGTTAGAAGCATGTTCAACGGAAACAGGTATTTCCTTTTTATTACCCAGACTTACAGGGATGTCCGCCTGGTGGGTGCCCCACCCGAATCCATAGGGAAATTTGGTCATGACACCGACAACTGGATGTGGCCACGTCATACCGGCGATTTCTCCATGTTCAGGGTTTATACCGCTCCCGACGGCTCTCCGGCCAATTACAGTCCTGACAACATTCCTCTGAAATCGAAGCACCATCTTCCCATTTCCATGAAGGGATATGAAATGGGAGATTTCGCCATGGTTATGGGATTTCCCGGAAGTACTTCCCGTTATATGACATCCTGGGAGGTTCAGGAGTCACTGGAGATTGACCACCCCATTCGTATCCAGGTGAGGGGAATTAAACTGGATCTGATGATGGCAGATATGCAAGCCAGTGAAAAAGTGAGGATTCAGTATGCATCCAAGCATTTCCGTTCCTCCAACTATTGGAAGAATTCCATTGGGATGAGCAAGGCATTGAAGAAATTGAAAGTCACAGAGAAAAAGCAGCAGGAGGAAGCGGATTACACCCAATGGATAAATCTGGATGAGGAGCGTCAGGCGCTATATGGAAATGCTTTGAGTGATATTCAGAACAGTGGTGATCGTATTAATCTGCTCCTGGTCGGGTTCTGG
>PVMS01144680.1_pt1 | contig 14817 bp, 14 predicted proteins | sample 1853461 | NCBI WGS metagenome assembly PVMS01 (sample SAMN08582032, study PRJNA380276) | Marine sediment metagenome, whole genome shotgun sequencing project. | isolation source: ocean sediment barecode stripped | collected 2017 | reverse complement strand
GCCTTGCCGTGGCTCTCTCTGAGCTGGTCCAAGTCGTAGCTCTTAGTGTCCTTGGTGGCCGATTTGCGCTCCTCGCAGTCGCCCAGAAAATCCTTCTGCCGCTTGACCAGTTCGTCGGCGCCGAGACGTTCCAGGGTGGCGAGGGCGTCGTCCGAGGCCCTGCGGAATTCGGCGTCCTTCTCCACCGCGACGGGGTGAACCTGCAGCGCCTTCTCGTTCAGGCCCAAAAGGTGGAGGCCGGCGAGGCTGCGTAAGCGGGATAGCGCCACATAGCCTTGGCCATATTCAAAGGCCCGGCTGAGATCGATCACGGCGTAGTCCATGGACATGCCCTGGCTCTTATGCACGGTGATGGCCCAGGCGAGGCGCAACGGAACTTGGGTGACGCTGGCGCGCTCTTTGCCGTTCTCCTCGATCTTCCAGGTGACCGGCTCGGCCACGATGCGTTTGCCCGTACGCGTGCGCACGACTGGCGACCCGGATTCCTCATCGAAGTCCTCGACGATCCCGAGCGTGCCGTTGACGTAGCGGCCTGCGGGATCGTTCTTGGTGAACATCACCACCGCCTGTTGCTTGACCTCCAGACGGTCCGGCGACAAGCAGCCGCGTTTCAGCGCGTCCACGGCGGGCTGTTGTCCCTTGCCGGTCATGGGAAAGATGTGCGTCTCGTCGGGCAACTTGGCCAATTGCTGCTGGTTGATCTCGTCCACGGCGGCATTGTGCGTAAACAGCCGCGTGCGGCTGGCCGGCAATTGATCCCGCTGGATGATGCGTTCGAGAAGGCGTTCCCGATGGATGCCCGTGCAGGCATTGGCGCGGATGGCATCAAGTATCTCGAGAAACGGCTCGTCGTTTTGGCGATGCTGCTCCGACAAATAGCAAACTGTCGGATCGAGATCGCGCCAGGCCGCCGAAGCATGGGCGAACTCCGAACCGAAGCCGCCGTCTTCGTCGCCGAATTGCAGCATTTCGGGGTCGTGTCTGCGGCGCACCACGGGCGGCAACTGAAAGAAGTCGCCGACAAACACCACCTGCATGCCGCCAAAGGGCGCTTGCGTCTCCCGGATATGGCGGCAGACCATATCGACCAAGGTCAGGCTGCGCGCCGGCAGCATCGAGATTTCGTCGATGATTAGGACGCTGGTTTTCTTGATCCGGGCGGCCAGGCGGCGATTGGTGGCCAGCACGTCCAGGTCGCGCCGGGTCAGCGCATCGCGAATGCCGATCCCGCTCCAGGCATGAATGGTCGTGCCGTGGCCGTGGGTCGCGGCGATGCCGGTCGAGGCGGTATAGGCGTAATTGACGCCGGTCCCGGCAAGCTCGCGGAGATAGCGATTGACGGTATGGGTCTTGCCGCTGCCAGGCTGGCCGGTGAGAAATAGGCTGGCGCCGGTCTTGAGCAGGGCCAGCGCCTCGTCTTGGGTCATGGGGCCAAACTCACCCGACGACGCGTCTCCAGTCAAAGGATAATCGGAATTCCTTGTGGAGAGGGGATGGCAGGGAGCCTGATCCCAGTGCAAAGATGCACCCGTGAAGCTCACCCGCGCCCAGTTCCTCATCCTTGCCGGCGTCATCATCGCCACCGGGGCCATCCTCTATTCGATGGGCCACCCGCTGATCTGCAAATGCGGCGACGTGAAGCTTTGGCATTTCGACGTGGTGAGTTCCGAGAATTCCCAGCACATCTTCGACTGGTACACGCCCTCCCACGTCATCCACGGCTTCTTGTTCTATGGCGTGTTGTGGCTGTTGGCGCCCCGGCTCTCATTCGGCACGCGGCTGATTCTAGCGGTGGGGATCGAGGCGACCTGGGAGGTGGTGGAGAACACCGAGTTCGTCATCAATCACTATCGCGAGGTGACGATCTCTCTCGATTACTACGGCGATAGCGTGCTCAATTCGGTGAGCGACATCCTCTTCATGATCGGCGGGTTCTGCCTGGCCGCATGGTTGCCGGTGTGGATCACCGTGCTGCTCGCCATCGCGCTTGAGCTATTCGTCGGAATGATGATCCGCGACGGCCTGGCCCTCAACGTCATCATGTTGCTGTGGCCGCTCGATTCAATCGCGCAATGGCAGCAGGGACGGTGAGGGCGGCTAATAGCGAGCTATAGCGGGATGTGGTAGCCGGTGATCATCCTGACCATGAGCCAGGCAAAGGCCGCGACCGTGGGATAGAAGGTGAGGCCGAAACCGAAAGCCCGCAGATACGGGTTTACGTGGTAGCCGACCCAGAACAGGATGCGGCCCAATACGAACAGCGCCGTAAGGATCGGCAGCGTGCGCGCCTGCTCCAGCGGGCAATACATGGCAAGCCCGGCATTGGCGATGAAGAATGCGGTGAACTGCTCAAATGTGTTGAGGATGAACCGGGTGTTGATGTCGAGCGCGGAGTTCGGCTTAGCCACACGCCCCACCCACATCTTTGGATCCAGACGTTGCGCCGCCACGATGCAAATGCCGATCACACCCGGCAGAATGGCGAAGACGGCATCCTTGATGACCAGCGCCAGGCGGTCGGCGATGCCCCAGGCCTCGGGCGTCCATTCCCAGACATGTTTGCCAATGGTGAAGAAGGCGGCCGCAAACAGCCAGTTGCCAAGCAGCACGGCGATAAAGGGCCATTGCCGCGAGGTGAAACCGAGAGTCTTGGTACGCGGGTCGTGCCTTTTGCCGCGACGACGCTTCGTTGCCTGCCGCTGTTGGACGGACCGCTGCATATTCACCTTCGTTCTGGAATTTGGGCTAGCCCCCAGTGCCGGGCACGCCGCCATTATTACTGTTTCGTGTTCTGTTCTTAGGCATAGGGCCCACGCCGGGAAACCTCAAGAGGCCGGAACCCTGGACGAGGGAGAACAAACCGTGTACATTGAGATTTGTGGCGCTGGCCTGTGGACAGGACACCCACGTCGCCTGGAAGCGGGGGCGTTGCGGGCGGTAGACTGCCGCCAAATCGAAATCGTGACGCACACACCCGCGGGGAGGTCGAAATATGGCCGGATCGGTCAATAAAGTCATTCTGATTGGCAATCTCGGAGCCGATCCTGAAATCCGCCATACGCAAGATGGCCGTCCCATCGTGAATCTGCGGATCGCCACGAGCGACAGTTGGCGCGACAAGGCGACCGGAGAGCGGCGCGAGAAGACCGAGTGGCATCGTGTGGTCATCTTCAACGAGGGCCTAGCCCGGATCTGCGAGCAATATCTGCGGAAGGGCTCCAAGGTTTACCTGGAAGGCGCGCTGCAGACCCGCAAATGGGAGGATAAGTCGGGCCAGGAGCGCTACACCACCGAGGTGGTGCTGCAGGGATTCAATTCGTCCCTCACCATGCTCGACGGCCGGCGTGACGGCGAGGGCGCATCGGGCGGTGGCGGCGGGGACTTTGGCCGGTCGAAGCCGCTTGCCAGCAGCGGCAGCAGTGGCGGCGACGGCGGCAGTTTCAGCAAGGAACTCGACGACGAGATCCCGTTCTAGCCACGCGCAATGGGTTTTGCCCACCCGCGTCTTTCAGGGCGTCACGGGCTGTATTTCATCTCGTGAGTGCCCGTTTGCCGCGACAATGCCCGGTTCATGACGACGGCTCTGAAAGGCCATTTCGTGCAGGCTTTCACGGGTCTGCGCGGCGGGCGCCCGAGAGGATTTAACAACCCGATTTTTAGCTCGATAAGGCATTGAAAAAACAGCCGAAAACAGAGCCCTGATAGGCGCTATGATTGGTTGCGGACTGGGTGCCAAATCAGCTATAGAACAGCACAAGAAAAACCGACTCCACTGGCGCGTTCGATCACACGTGGGAGACATTTCTTCCCTCTCGCGGCGAACTGCTATTGCCGGGGTCTGACGATCTCTTAGAAGGCATTCTCCTTCATTGGCAGACGACGATAACACCAAGGTCGAGGAACCTGCTTCCTCTGACATAAGGCCCGTCTCGCTCATCGATGAGATGAAGCGGTCCTATCTCGATTACGCCATGAGCGTGATCGTGTCCCGTGCGCTGCCTGACGTGCGCGACGGGCTGAAACCCGTGCATCGGCGCATCCTCTATTCGATGCGCGAGAACAATTACACGCCGGACAAGCCGTATAATAAATCGGCGCGCGTCACCGGTGACACCATGGGTAAGTACCATCCCCACGGGAACCAGGCGATTTACGACGCCTTGGTGCGCTTGGCGCAGAGCTTCTCCATGCGCTTGCCGCTGATCGACGGGCAGGGGAATTTCGGCTCTGTCGACGGCGACCCGCCGGCCGCCGAACGCTACACCGAGGTGCGTCTGGCCAAGCCGGCCATGGCGCTGCTCGACGATCTCGAGAACGACACGGTGGACTTCCGGGCGAACTATGACGGCCGGGAGAAAGAGCCGGTCGTCCTGCCGGCGAAGTTTCCCAACCTCCTCGTCAACGGCGCGGGCGGCATTGCCGTCGGCATGGCCACCAATATCCCGCCGCATAATCTCGGCGAGGTGGTCGACGCCTGCATCGCCTATCTCGACAATCCGGTGATGGACGTCACCGATTTGTGTGAATTCATCAAAGGTCCGGATTTCCCGACGGGCGCTCTGATTCTTGGACGCGCCGGTATTCGCTCTGCCTATCACACGGGCAAAGGGTCGGTCCTCATGCGGGGGCGGGTCGCCGTGGAGGAGGTGCGCAAGGGTCGCGACGCACTGATCATCACCGAGATCCCCTATCAGGTGAACAAGGCGTCGATGGTCGAGAAGATCGCCAATTTGGTGCGCGACAAGAGAATTGAAGGCATCGCCGACATTCGCGACGAGTCCGATCGCCAGGGCATGCGCGTCGTGATCGAGCTGAAGCGCGATGCCGTCGCCGATGTGGTGCTGAACCAGCTCTACCGCTTCTCACCGCTGCAAAGCACGTTCGGCTGCAACATGGTGGCGCTGAATGGCGGCCGTCCGGAACTGATGACGCTTAAGGACATGGTCCATGCGTTCACCGAGTTCCGCCAAGAGGTGGTCGGCCGCCGGATCAAATATCTCCTGCGCAAAGCCCGCGACCGGGCGCATGTGCTTGTCGGCCTCGCCATCGCCGTAGCCAATATCGACGAGATTATCGTGCTGATCCGCAAAGCGCCGGATCCGGCAACGGCGCGCGAACAGTTGTTGGCGCGTCATTGGCCGGCGAGGGACGTGGTGGCTCTCGTGGAGCTGATTGCCGATCCGCGCCACAAGGTTTCCGACGACGGCACCTATCGTCTGTCCGAGGATCAGGCCCGGGCCATTCTCGATCTCCGCCTGCAACGCCTGACCGCGCTCGGCCGCGATGAAATCGGCGACGAGCTGAAGGGCTTGGGCGAAAAGATCACCGAATATCTTGAGATCCTTCGCTCACGGGCCCGGATCATCGGCATCGTCAAGGACGAGCTTGCGGCTCTCAAGGAGGAGTTCGGGACGCCGCGGCGCAGCGAAATTCTTGAGATGGTCGGCGAATTCGACGACGAAGACCTTATTCAGCGCGAGGACATGGTCGTCACCGTGTCCCACAAGGGCTACATCAAGCGCGTGCCACTCTCCGCCTATCGCGCCCAGCGCCGTGGCGGTAAGGGCCGGGCCGGTATGGCCACCCGCGACGAGGATTTCGTCAGCCGCATCTTCATCGCCAACACCCACACGCCGGTGCTGTTCTTCTCATCGCGCGGCATGGTCTACAAGATGAAGGTATGGCGCCTGCCGCAGGCCGCCCCGCAGGCGCGCGGCAAGGCCATGATCAATCTCCTGCCGCTCGGTAAGGACGAGAACATCACCACCATTCTGCCGCTGCCCGAGGACGAGGAGTCTTGGGGCAAGCTTGATGTGATGTTCGCCACCAACGATGGCAGTGTCCGGCGCAACAAGCTCTCCGACTTCATCGAGGTGCGCCAGAACGGCAAGATCGCCATGAAGCTCGACGAGGGCGATCGCATCATCGGCGTGGAAGTGAGCAACGAGCAGCAGGACGTATTGCTGACCTCGGCGGGCGGGCAGGCGATCCGCTTCCCCACCACCGACGTGCGCGTGTTCAAGGGTCGCGACTCCTTGGGCGTGCGCGGCATCAAACTCGACGGCGACGATCAGGTGATCTCCATGACCATTCTCGGTCATGTCGATGCGGACGCGCCCGAGAGGGCTGCCTATGTGCGCCAGGCCAATGTTGTTCGCCGGGGCGCCGCCGACGAGCCGGATGTGGAGCCGGAGGTCGAGGGCCAGGCGACCACGGCGCTCACGCCGGAGCGCTATGCCGAACTCGGCGCCCATGAGGAGTTCGTGCTGACCATTTCCGAGAACGGCTACGGCAAGCGGTCGAGCGCGTATGAGTTCCGGGTGTCGGGCCGCGGCGGCAAGGGCATTATCGGCATGGTTGTCAATCAGCGGAACGGCAAGCTGGTGGCATCGTTCCCCACCGAGGAAACCGACCAACTCATGCTGGTGACCGACCGGGGTCAGCTCATCCGCATTCCGGTGGCGGGCATCAGCATTGTCGGCCGCTCGACCCAAGGCGTGAAAGTGTTCGACACCGCCGAGGATGAGCGCGTGGTCTCGGTGGAGCATATCCCCGACGAGGGTGGGGAAGACGAAGAGGGCGAGGGTGCCGGTGACGGCGATGTCCAGGACGCCGATGTCGAAGACATCGATGTTCAAGACGGGGACCAAGACGATTCGGACCAGGACGACGAGGGCACGCCCGAACAGGCGTGACGTGGCGTGACACCGCCGGTCTCGTCACGGCATTTCAGAAATCTCCAAAGCTGGGTGAGCGCAGTCGCGCTCGAGCCTTTCACGCAGTCCTGTCACTCACGCAGTCGCTGGCGACGCCTCGGCTTTGGTCTGGCCAGGGAGCGCCTGGCCATGCAGCGCCATGAGGGACCGGGCCGCCGGCGTCAGGTCGGCAAGCTCGTGAAGACTGCGGACAAAGGCCCGCTGCCGCTCGGGATGGCTGAGCAGGCCGCTGGACCTTAAGCGCGACATGGTTCGTGACAACGTATCGGCGTTGAGCCCGAGATAGTCGGCCATATCGGTGCGGTTGAGCGGCATGTCGAAGCCGAGACCGCCGCATGGCGCGGGCGTGCCGGTCCGCAGAGCCAGTTCCAATAAAAAGGTCACCACACGCTGCTGGCAGTCCAAGCGGCCAACGGCCGCCATATGAATGGCCTGGCGGGCGTTCTGCTTGGCCACCGCGTTTGCCATGAAGCGGGTGATCTCCGGGTCGGTCGCCGCCAGTTCCGCGAATGCGTTCCAACGGAAACGAAGGACTTCGCCGGGCCGGACGGCCGAAAGAAGGGCGCCGGCATCGGGCGGTGCGAATGCGGACCGGAAGACGTCGCCCGGATAGAGGAGGGCGATGACCTGGCGCAACCCATGAGGGAGCGTGACATGCAGCATCAGCGTGCCGGAGCGTACGACAAAGACCGTCTCGTTACCCTCGAGGTCGAGAGAAACGGTTTGTCCGCGCCGTGCGCGCACGTTGACGGCATTGGCAATCAGCGCGCCAGGTATCGCAACCGGGGCGAGTGCCGCCGCTTCAGGACGGAGAGCGCTCGCTGGTTGGAACGCTTCCGGAATGTTCAAGCTTGATGTCATCACCATAGGGTTTTTCCCCCGCGCGCAGATGTCGAAGTTTAAGCAGTCGGGCGAGGAAGTGTCCGGCGCATTGATATTGATCAAATCGGGACACGAGCGCAACATTCTGTCCGGACGGCGCGCCGTTCCCGACAGATGACTCAGGTCAATAAATCCGTTGCACCGTCGCAACAGTGGTCAACAGATATGTGTACGCCTGACGTTTGTCAGGCCGTATGGCTGATCAGTGCTGGAGCGGTCCCCCGTATCGTTTCAGTATTACGACAACACCAACGTCTCCGCTTTATGACAATGACGACCACGGAGCAAATGTGGGCCAATTACAATAACGGGGAAATCCGATGAAGGGATTGAAAAGAGGGACATTTGCGGGCATCGCCCTGGCGGCTTGCCTCGTAGGCGGAATGTCGCCCGCAGGCGCCGGAGACGAGCACGGGAACTTTATGATCCGCGCACTGGTCACAGGCGTGCAGCCTGAGACAGACGCCACGGTGACCGCTGGTGGTGCGCGCATTCCTGGCGCCAATGCCGATGTTAGCGACGAGATTATCCCGACGACGACGCTCACATATTTCTTTACCGACCATCTGGCGGTCGAGCTGTTCTGCTGTTTCGCCAAACTTGACTTGGACGGCAGGGGGTCCATCGCCGGACTGGGCAAGCTCGCCGACACCTGGATCTTCCCGCCGGCGCTGACGGCCCAATATCACTTCACTGGCATGGGCGCATGGAAGCCCTATGTGGGTGCAGGTATCCAATACATCGCCTTCTTCGACGAGGGCACGGGCCAGAACAGGCTTGGCGCGAACAGCGTCCACATCGACGACGCCTTAGGGTTCACGCTCCAAGCCGGGTTCGACGTATCTGTCGGCAACGGTTGGTATCTCAACGCCGACGTGAAGAAGACCTTCATCGATACGAAGATCCGTTGGAACGGCACTGGCGTGCGTGCCGATGCCGATCTTGACCCGTGGATTTTCTCAGCCGGACTCGGATACCGCTTCAATCTTAGCGACGTGTTCGGCCACAGCGCACAGACCGCCTCCATACCGATAAAGTAAAGAATAGAGTTGGGGTGGGAAGGGTCCGGCTCTGCCGGGCCCTTTTTTTATGGGGAACGCCATACGCCAAGCCGTCTTGAGGGCGATTGTGGCCTTGCCGATCAAGGCGCCGCACGGCTAGAAGGGGCTCTGACGCGCCGCCGCCCACCCATCCTGGATGACGGGCCGGCCGGCGCAAGGAGTTTGGGCGGTATGCGCGTTGGTCTTTATTCCGGCAGTTTCGATCCCGTGACCTTCGGGCACGTGGATATCGTGCGCCGGGCCGCGCATCTGGTCGATCGGCTGGTGATCGCCATCGGCACCCATCACGACAAGCATCCACTGTTCTCCGCCGAAGAGCGGGTAAAGCTCGCGCAAGAGGTTCTTCAGCCAATCGCCAAGGAAGCGGGGCTGTCCCTCGAGGTCGGCACCTATGACAGCCTGACCGTGGACGCGGCCAAGGCGGCGAACGCCACGGTAGTCATCCGGGGCCTTCGCGATGCCGGCGATTTCGATTACGAAATGCAGATGGCCGGCATGAACGCGGCCCTTGCGCCGGAGATCGAGACAGTGTTTCTGGCCTCATCGCCCGGCACCCGTCATATCGCGGCGAGCCTTGTCCGTCAGATCGCCGCAATGGGTGGCGATGTATCGACCTTCGTGCCGCCCTTCGTCGCGGCAGCCCTCAAGCAGAAATTCACCGCATAAGCGGTTCTCAAAAACTCGCGAGGAGACCCCATGAAAATTCGGGCCATCGTCCTATTCACTGCCGCGCTGCTGTTCGGCGCATTAAGCAGTCTCGGTGTGGCGCAAGCTGGAAATCTCGGCGATCCGTCGTCGCTAAAAGAGAAGGCGCCGGCCGTCTACAAGGCGAAATTCGACACCAGCAAGGGCGTTTTCGTCATTGAGGTGCATCGCGCTTGGGCACCGAACGGCGCCGACCGCTTCTACAATCTGGTGAAGAGCGGCTTCTATAACGATGTGCGCTTCTTCCGCGTCCTCAGCGGCTTCATGGTGCAGTTCGGCATTAGCGGCAATCCAGACCTCAACACTGTGTGGCGCGATGCGCGGATCCCGGATGATAAAGTGAACGAGAGCAATCAGCGCGGCTATGTGACCTTCGCCACTGGCGGACCCAACACGCGCACCACCCAGGTGTTCATCAATTTCGGCAACAACTCCACGCTGGACGGACAGGGCTTCGCGCCCTTCGGCAAAGTCGTGTCGGGCATGAAAGTGGTCGATGCCCTCTATGCCGGTTACGGCGAGGGCGCGCCGGGCGGCGAAGGCCCCGAACAGGGACGCTTCCAGGCGCAAGGCAACGCCTATCTTAGCGCCGGCTTCCCCAAGCTCGATTACATCAAGAAGTCCTCGATCGAGCAGTAGCGGCTGATTTCACTGCCAACACTTCAGACAACCCAAAGGAGGCCCCAAATGGCGGCAACCCCCGAAGACACGCTCATCCTCGAGACGAGCAAGGGCAATGTAGTGATCGAATTGCTTCCCGATCTCGCCCCCAAGCACGTGGCCCGCATCAAAGAGCTGGCGCGGCAGGGTTTCTACGACGGTGTGGTGTTTCATCGCGTGATCGACGGCTTCATGGCCCAGACGGGCGATCCGACCGGCACCGGCTCCGGCGGCTCTGGCCAGAATCTTGGCGCCGAGTTCAACGCCGAGCCCCATGTCCGAGGCATTTGCTCCATGGCCCGGGCCCAGTCGCCCGATTCCGCCGACAGCCAGTTCTTCATCGTGTTCGCCGATGCGGGCTTCCTCGACCGCAAATATACGGTCTGGGGCCGCGTGATCGAAGGCATGGACAATGTCGACAAGATCAACAAGGGCGAGCCGCCGGCCAGCCCGGACAAGATCGTGTCCGCGAAGATCGCCGCCGACGCGTAAGGCGCCGTGGGCTAACGGAAGGGGAACGCCATGTCGGTGCACGCTGGTTTACTGACTCTCGTCGCGCTCATCGCCGGTGGGATGATTGCCTTGCAGGCTCCCATCAATGCCGAGGCCGCGGGTCGCCTCGGCAATCCTCTCGCCGCGGCGACCATGTCGTTCTGTATCGGCACGATTGCGCTCGTGGCGATCATGGCGCTGTTCGCGCGTCACAACACCGATCTCGGCGCGCTGAAGTCGATGCCCCTCTATATGCTGATCGGGGGCGGCCTGCTCGGCGCGGTCTATGTGACCGTCAATCTGATGCTGGTCCCGCAGATCGGCATTGCGGCTGTCATGGCGCTCGGTATTGCCGGACAGCTCTTCGCCGCGCTGGTGATCGATCGCTTCAGCATGTTCGAGATGGTGGAGCGCGAATTTAGCGCCGGCCGTGTCGGCGGGGCCGTGCTGGTGCTGGTTGGTGCCCTGATGGTGCGGTTCTTCTAGCTGGTAATCCTCCCTTGCGTACCGATCTCTTCGATTTCCATCTCCCTGAGGCGCTCATCGCGTTGCGCCCGGCGAACCCGCGCGACACGGCGCGGCTTCTCGTAGTGGACGGCGATGTGAGTACAGCGCTTGGCGACAAGAAAATGACCGATCTGCCGGCGCTGTTGTCGCCAGGGGATGCGCTGGTGCTCAACGATACACGCGTAATCCCCGCCGCGCTGAAAGGCACCCGCACAAGAGGCGAGGTTTCGGCGCAGGTGTCGGTCACGCTCGCCGAGCGGCTCGACGATACGCGTTGGCAAGTCTTGGCGCGCCCGGCCAAGCGCCTCGATGTGGGCGACCGCATCATGTTTGGCGAGGGCGGTAATGTCTGTGGGCTCGGAGCCCTGGATGCCACGGTCGAGGCGAAGGGCACGGACGGCCAAGTGACGCTGGCCTTCGACTTGAGCGGTGCGGCGCTGCACGACGCCATCGAAACACTCGGCGCCATGCCGCTGCCGCCATATATCGCCGCGCGGCGTCCGGCCGATCAACAAGATCGGGCCGACTACCAGACCATGTTTGCCCGGGAGGAGGGCGCCGTGGCGGCGCCAACTGCCGGCCTGCACTTTACCGACGGGCTGATGCAGGCACTGGAGGCGCGCGGCGTATCGCGGCACTTCGTGACGCTGCATGTAGGTCCCGGTACATTTCTACCCGTGCGGGTCGAGGAAACCGATGGGCACAAAATGCATGCCGAACATGGCGAGATCAGCGCCGAGGTGGCGGACGCCTTGAACGCGGTGAAGGCGCGGGGAGGCAGGATCGTGTCGGTGGGCACCACGTCGCTTCGCCTGCTGGAAAGCGCGGCGGATGAGGATGGCAGGCTCAAGCCGTTCTTTGGTTCGACGGACATCTTCATCACGCCAGGCTATCGCTTCCGTTTCATCGATCGCTTGTTGACCAATTTCCATCTGCCGCGCTCTACCTTGTTCATGCTTGTCGCCGCCTTCTCAGGACTGGACACCATGAAGCGCGCTTATGCCCATGCCGTTGAGGATCGCTACCGCTTCTATTCCTATGGTGATGCCTGCTTGCTGAGCCCCGGGAAAAAGCCATGACCGAGGCTTTCTCCTTCGCGCTCAAGGCGCAAGACGGGCGCGCCCGGACCGGCGCCACGGTCAAGGCGATGTTCCCCGAGGATGTGGCGGCGACCGGCGCCGACATCATTCTCGGCAACAACTATCATCTGATGCTGCGCCCCGGCGCGGAGCGCGTGGCCAAGCTCGGCGGCCTGCACAAATTCATGCATTGGGACCGGCCCATCCTCACCGACAGCGGCGGCTACCAAGTCATGTCGCTGTCGAAGCTCCGCCGCATCACCGAGGAAGGCGTCACCTTCCAATCCCATATCGACGGCGCCAAGATCAAACTGACGCCGGAGCGGGCCATCGAAATTCAATGCCTGCTCGGGTCCGATATTCAGATGGTGCTGGATGAATGCACACCGTTTCCGGCGACGCGCGATGAGGCCAAGGCGTCGCTCGACCTGTCCATGCGCTGGGCCGAGCGGTGCAAGGCCGCCTTCGTCGGCATGAGCGCGCCGGGCCAAGCGTTGTTCGGCATCGTCCAGGGCAGCGTCTATCCCGACTTGCGCGAGATGGGCGCGCGCGGGCTCATCGACATTGGCTTTTCCGGTTACGCTATCGGCGGCCTCGCGGTGGGCGAGGGGCAAGAGGCCATGTTCGAAATGGTCGCGCTGACCACGGCCTTCCTGCCCGAAGACCGGCCGCGCTATCTGATGGGCGTCGGAACGCCGCAAGACATGCTCGGCGCCATCGCGCGCGGAATCGACATGTTCGACTGCGTGATGCCAACCCGCTCGGGCCGCCATTGCCAAGCGTTTACGTGGGGCGGCAAGCTGAACTTACGCAACGCACGCTTTGCGGAAGACACCAGCCCGCTCGACGCGGAAAGCAAATGCCCTGCCGCCCAATATGAGCGGGCCTATCTGCATCACCTGGTGAAGTCGAACGAGGTGTTGGGCTCCATGCTGCTCACCTACAACAATGTGCAGTTCTACCAAGAGCTCATGGGCCGGGCGCGGGACGCCATCGTGCAAGGCAATTTCACCGCCTTCGCCGAGGATGTGTGCCGGCGCTATGAGACAACGGGCGAAAGCGAAGCCTAGACCGGGTCCACGTCGGACGCGGGGCCGCCTTTGCGCCCGCCCAAAGTCTTGCGTTCCCGCCCCAGCAGATAGAGACCCGCCACGATGACGATGGCGCCGCCGCCCAGAGTCCAGGCTGTTGGGATGTCGCCGAACACCAGATAGCCGGCGAACGACATCCAGATGAGCCCGAGATACATGTAAGGCGCGAGGACCGGCGCTGGCGCCGCCCGATGGGCGAGGATCAGCAGCCAATGTCCGAGGCCACCCCAAAAGCCTAACCCTGCGAATAGGATCCACAGCCACCATTCCTCCGGCCACTGCCAGGCGGCCAAGCCAAACGGCGTCATTACCAGCAGGCCGACGAGCGGCGTATAGGTTTGCGTCACCGCGGGTGGATCGAAGGCCGCGAGATAGCGCGTGGAAATGTTGTAGACCGCAAAACCGAGCGTCGCGCCGAGCACGAGCAGCATGGCCCAATGAAATGAACCGACGCCGGGATGCATGACCACCAGCACGCCAAGGAACCCTGCGGCGATCGCCAGCACACGATGCCATCCCACCCACTCCCCAAGCAGCGGCCCGGCCAACGCGGCGACGATCAGCGGCGTGAGAAAGAAAATCGTGACCATCTGATCGAGCTGCAAATATTTCAGCGCGATGAAGTTGAGCACCGTGGTCGCGATCATGAAGCAGGAACGGACAATCTGGATCACCGGCTTCTTCGAGCGCAGCGACGGCCGGAACGCGAATGGCCACAGGATGACGGCGCTGAACACCACATGCGTGGCGAAACGGAGCCACGTCACCTGCGCCACAGCGATGTTCGTCTCGTCCACCAGGTATTTGGCCGTGGCGTCGAGCGCCGCGAAGCAAACCGACGCCAGGACCATCAGGCCGATGGCGATCAGCCTCTGGCGGGCAGCGGCGGCGTCATCGGTGGCGGGGGTGGGTGTCATTCGCCTATGTGCACGAATCTTTGCCTCGGCGCCATCCGCCGATACAAAGGAAGCGGTTGATTCTGTAGGAGGACAGCGTGGCTGACATTCGCGCCATTTGCGCCATAGGCCTGAGCGGGCAATTGGGACTGAACGGCCGGCTTCCCTGGGAGGGGAACAAGGACCGGGAATTTGTCGCCGACGTCGCTCGATTCTTCGACGTGACCCGGGGCCACGTCATTCTTGCGGGCCCTACGACCACCGCGTCCTTCCCGGCATTCGCTCTGAAAGACCGGACTATTTGCGAGATTCGCTCCGATGACGCCCCGGAAGAGGTGCTGGCGCGGTTTCCCGGTCGGGTGGTGTATGTGGGGGGCGGCCCGCCGGTTTGGGACGTCTACGCCCCTTATATCCGGCACTGGGACATCAACAGGCTGCCTTATGACGGAGATGCCGATCGTTGGTTTAACCCGGCCTGGCTGGTCGCCTCGGCCAACGGAGGCTGACGAGGCGGCCTTGCCTCGTGCCTGGGCCTGGCGGGCTTCGCGCCAACCGCAACGAAATCGCCGTATTTCTGGGCTATTGCTGTAGTGAATAGATGTTTCGCCAAGGGACAGCGAAGGCTAACATTTGATAATGCGTGACCGGGGGTGGGGCATCTGCCGGATCGCTGCCGAAATATCCATATTTTCCGAATTTTCGATGGAATGCCCCGCGCGGACGACCCG
>PVMS01028552.1_pt1 | contig 14818 bp, 16 predicted proteins | sample 1853461 | NCBI WGS metagenome assembly PVMS01 (sample SAMN08582032, study PRJNA380276) | Marine sediment metagenome, whole genome shotgun sequencing project. | isolation source: ocean sediment barecode stripped | collected 2017 | reverse complement strand
GTTGATTGGACCAGGCTTTGGACAAGAAACGTGCACGGGAGAATTTATTGCGCGGCTGTTAGGCGTTGACCTGTATAAGGAGGGTAGAAGTATAGGGTTTCTTGACTCAAAGAAAAACTCGACCTCTACAGTAAGCAATTTGCCCCCACTTGTTATCGACGCCGATGGCCTTAAATTGCTTGCCAAGATCACGGATTGGCACGATCACCTTCCTGCCTCAACGATCCTGACCCCGCATCCGGGGGAAATGGCCGTACTGACCGCATTACCGGCAAAAGAGATACAAATGGATCGTTTAGCCATTGCTGAACGTTTTGCATCTGAGTGGGGGCATATTGTTGTACTCAAGGGTGCGCACACAATTATCGCATCCCAGGATGGCCGCACAGCAGTTATCCCGGTAGCTTCCCCTGCGCTAGCGCGTGCTGGTACTGGCGATGTTTTAGCGGGCTTGATCGTTGGTTTGCGCGCACAAGGTCTGGATGCCTATGAATCCGCCGCCGCTGGAGCCTGGATCCATGCCCAAGCGGGGTTGCTCGCTGCCGATGTTTTAGGTAGCACAGCCGCGGTGTTGGCTGGGGATGTCTTGGCCGCGCTTGTTGATGTGCTGGCGATTTTGTGATCTTGTGTCCTTGCGGTATGAGGTTGTTCGGCCAGAGAAGTAATTTCCTGGCTATCGACTCCAAGGATTATTTACTGAGCAGCGTGTAAGACTCTCAATATAAAGAGAGCCGGTTTCTTGTCGAAACCGGCTCTCTTATTTTTGCGATAGTTAGCCTTAGGCCTCTGCTTCTTCAGCGGGGGCTTCGCCTTTTTTCTTACGTGCGGCGATCGCGTCTTCTACTTTAGCTTTTTGTTTTTCAAATTTGCTTTTTTGCTCATCCAGCACAACTTGACCACGTTGTTTCAATTCATCTGCCTTGGCCTGAGCTTGCTGGGTATACTGACTGGCTTTTTCTTGAACATCAGTATATTTTGCTTCTACTTGAGCGCGTGCCTCCGACGCGCTTTCTTCAGCAAAGTCTTTGAGTTCAATGCCTTTTTCACGGATATAGGTTCGGGTTTCCTCACCAGATTGCGGGGCCAGAAGGAGCGCGACGGCTGCTCCAACTAATCCACCTAAAACAAAGCCTGATAAAAAAGCGCCAAAATCGCTATTGTTATTGCCCATTTCTACTCTCCTTTGGGTCTAATTTACTATTTTCGGCTGGGGCGTACAAAACGAAGCAATTGTTGCAGCCCGGCTAAATATTCGTTTAGTTTGATTACTGGCTCAACCATATTATCACTGAGAAAACGAGATGTCCCTCGCAGTGTATTGACCGCATCATTCGTAGAGGCAATGATCGGTTTGATTTCATTTTGCAGTAAGTTGATCAAGCGCGCTAGCTGCACAATTAAGATAATTAAGACCAGCCCGATCACCAGGGATTCGAGTGCCATGAAGATAATGAAGATATCGCGAAAGCGGCCTGTGTCGGTACCGGGGTTGAGTAAAAACACTACACCGGTGATAATGATTGCTAATAGGCATACAACGCCAAGCACTACGCCAAAAATTATTTTGCGCTGCCTTTTGAGCTCATCGTCGGGTGTCATCGATTCGGTGACTGAAGCGTGGTTAGTTTCATTTTCCATGTCGAAGGTATTATAGCATAGAGTAATTTGGCTCTTAAGCAAATACCTTGACCCAGTGACAAGCCAATTGCCAGAAAAATATCCAATACGATCTCTGCTCGTCTTTACGAAGAGTTGTCGATAGGTCGTAAATTGCTGGCCGCCTTAAATGTCTTCAGTACCACAAAAGTTTGTGTGTGCAGAACACCAGGGATGGTTCGTAGAGCAGTATTTATAAAGGTTGATAAATGTTCAGAGTCTCTACAATATACCTGTACCATAAGATCAAACTCACCTGAAACCATAAGCACATCACTAACCTCAGGAAGCTTGGCAATTTTTACAGCGGCTTTTTCACCATTGGCACCCTGGATCGAGGTCGCGATTATGGCCGCCAAGCTGTACCCCATTTTGGCTGGGTCAGCAATGCCCACTATCCGTACGATGCCTTCTTTTAGCAGTCGACTGACGCGGTTGCGGACGGTGCCTTCGGATACATTCAGTTTTTGGCTGATTTCTGTAAATGGAATGCGGCCATTTTTTTGCAGAAAACTCACAATGGAATGGTCAAGTTCATCCATATCGATATACCCTCAAGCGAAAACCATACAACCATACGAATTTCGTAACTAAGTTGTATTTTACAATGCCTTGGTTGCCTAGGCAAGCTAAATTTGGATGTAGCTTTATTTGGATTGCGTAAAATGTGTGAACCAATACCGCAGCACATCAGCGCTCGGTTTGCCATGTACCGATGTCGATTTGTCGTGTAGGATGGCAGGCGGATAATAGCCCCGAGAAATGACACCGCTGATCCAATCATGCTGATTGGTGGCCGCTAGAACTGCGTCATAAGCTTTGGCTTGCTGCTCAAAACTGGTATTAAGCAAGGGAAAATCGGGTGCGGGGAAATTGAGCGCCTCTGGTTCTAGGCATGTCACAATGGGGTCGGGAAGACAACCGGTAAAGGCTCCCTGCACAGATGGATATGCCACGCTGAGCACGATCGATTTTTTATCGGATTCAGGTTCCCACATCAGTCTTAGCGCATAAATTTCATCGTTGATAATACGCTCGGACTCAGCCTGCAATACTTCGGGCGTGGCATTTTGATCTTGACTTAAGGGAGCTGACCAAAGCACATAAATTTGGTCAACCTGATCGATGAACCCCGGCGGATGCGTGATATCTTTAGAATAAGGCAAAGCCCAGGCCAGTGTACCGCTAAAACGTGCCCGGATTTTCGCGATCAATTCACGGTAGCGCTGATCGGCATCTAAGGGCACACTGGATGTTTGTCCGTCGGCCAATTTGCCCTCGGGCAGCGCAGGTGTCATCCATTTTCCACCGAGAATGAGCGTATCCGCACCGCTTTTCGCGGCTAAATCGGCGTGATGTAGCGCAAACGTTTCAAAACGATCAAACCAACTAACCCACCAGGCAAAATCACGCGGGGCCGAATACCACCATGCATCAACAGCTGTTGGAAAATGTGGGATAGCATGCAGTGCTACGCTCAAGTTTAAGTCTTTAGCTTGCGCCACGGTTGAGGTGATATCATGCCACAAGGGATTCTGCCCAGCAACTGGCTCTAAAACGGGAGGATCAAGGCGAGTAAAAGTCCAACTTGAAGGAAGAATTACCTGATTGCCGCCTCGTTCGGCTATATCTTGCAGTGCATTGGAATAGGAACTGCGCCAAGATGGGTGGTACATAGGCTGGAACTCGAATCCTGTAATAAAATCTGATGCTCGAGTTCTGATTTTTACATCGCTGACATCCACGGTAGGAAGCTCGTTTTCCAACCAAGACCAAGATTCAATGGCATCAGTCAGACCAATTGCTTCACCATTTGGGTGTGTAATCTGTCCTGAACTGAAAGCCCCTGACGTGCGTGCGTCATCAGCATGGCCACATTGTCCGGCCCGGCAGTAACGGTAGCCTAATTCGGCGATCATATCAATTGGACTGTAAAGAATATAAGCCCAACGCTGCCCGCCAAGATGCCACATGGGGATAGGCTCTGTCCAACCATAAGGATTGAATTGAATATAAACATCCTCATCAGGCGGCGTATTTTCTGGCACAGTGATATCAAAGGTGATCGGCGCAGTTGTGCCTACCGACCAGGTTTGTACGTAGTCTTCTACAACCGATGTTTCCTCACGAATAATTATTTGCCGTATGACAAAGGCGCTGTCGGTACTGCGCTCGGCGTTCCAGAACCCGTCGCCCAAGGTAAATTTATATCGTATATCACTGCCTATGGGTAAGGATAGAATGATGCCGTAACTGCCATCGGGTAGTAGTGAGAGTGTTGGCATCTCCGATGCCAAAGTACTGATGCCTCCGGAGAGATTGGCATAAGTATTTCCTAAAAAAGATAAATTGCCAGCCATGCGCAAAGGCACAATAGGGGGCGTGCCTTCGGGAACGTGCACGAGGAAAGCAACGTCAACTCTTGGGGCCAGAGATAGTTGGATAGACGCTTGCGTATTTGAATCGCTGGCTACGGTTGCGCCTTGTTGGAAGGTACTGTAAGAGCCATCTGTGGCGTAAGCGACCAGGTTGTGCGTTCCCGGGGGTAGGCCCTCGATAAAGAATCTGCCATCACCGGTTGTTAATGCTTGCGCGCCACCCGCAGTGATCAGAATGTTGGGGATCGGCTCTCCATTAGAGCTATCACTAACTGTACCGGTGATGCGCCCGGTTTTTCCACTAAAAGCAGTATCGTTCCAACGGGTAATAACATCGTACACCTCACCGGGGCCATCGACGCGGTATAGTCGATAACGTACAGGCCTGTTATCGGAAATATGCTCTTCAGCCAATATGCTGCCTTGCCGTGAGTACCGGTATTTGAGCACAGAGCCTACCGATACAGGTACTCCGACCATGTAGTGCCTGTCTTCAACAAAGGTCATTGCGTAGCGTTGTGTGTTGAGTGCTAGACCGGTAACTTCGTCGAGCACACTGAGCAGCACAGTTTCTTCTGCAGGTGTATCGGATGGGATTTCCACGTAGAACATGACCAAGGCCTGATCGCTGGTACTTTCTTTTATAATCGGAGATTCAACACTGGGAAGGGGCGGTGTTGCCACGGCTATATCGCAGCCGTTTAATCCGACTCCCAATAGCACGGTTGCTATTAGACCAGAAAATACTTTTTTCGTTGCGCGTCCATGTTTTTTTAAAATCATGCTTTCACCCCTTCTTGAAGTAGCTGGATAAGAAGTTCTATGTTCATGATTTGCCCAGCTGAAATTTTAACGGGGCGATTTGTGCGTGAATCTACGATCAGGCGGCCATCCTGTACGTTGATGCCGGTGATCTGATTCCACGGGATGTCTTTCCCGTGTACGCGCAGGCAGTCTAGTTGCAGCGTGACGGTGCCAAAGTTGAGCGGACGCCCTTTAGATAAATCTTCTCGCAGGTTGGGTAACATGCGGGGATATAATTTGGCTTTGATGCGCCCTGCAAGTTCCATGATTTTTGGAATGCGATCGTTGAGTGAAATCGCATTACCCTGCTTGGGGTAAATCATGACCCGATGGCGGCGCTTGAGTTCTCGGCCGAGAAATTTGGGTTGCACGGTGCTGCAGGATAATCCTATTAGTTGGTCCCAGTAGAAAAGAAACCGTTTGTTTTTGTACAAACGGATCGCGATGGCATTTTTATACACGATTACAACCTGTCGCGCCCGTCTTAAACGGCGCAGGGCCAGGCTCAAGTAGGCAATTAATGCCACCGCTGCCAATATGAACCAAGACTGGCTCCAAATTTCTGCCGCAGTTGGACCATAATACGCCTGCGCATAGCTTCTGCGCAAGAGGCCGTATGCGAGCGGTGTTAGCACGGCCAGTCCGCCAGGTATGAAGGTGAGTAAAATATCTCGCCAGCGTAAAGGTCGATCGCGGTATATAGCGACGATTGCGCCAATCTTTTTCTGTGTTAGGAGCTGAGTGTTGGTTTCTATCATAGTTGCACGTTATCCGGAGAGTATGACCAACTCATGTGAATTTTTAATAACATAACGCATAGTACTCACGTGCTGTAGGTTGTGTATTTTTATTCGAATAGATACTTTGTTCTAGTCGCTCACTTGGAGCCGCTCACTTGGAGCCGCTCACTTGGCCGGATAATTGGATGGTTTCTATAATTTCAAACTCGTAGTTTTCTTTAAGTTGAGAAATGCGCACTTTTTGAGCGGTGAAAAGCTTTTGTGGGAAATTTAATTTATGTTGTTTTTCCATGAGGGGTACTGCCTGTTCTAATGTTAATATGGAGCAGGTTGAGCGTCGGTAACGGTCAAAGTGAGATGGGCATGCAATTCCTTTGAGAGTTTTTGCAAGTACAGTTCGAAAATTTTCCCATGAGGCTGACTCTTGAATTCGCCAGCGAAGTACATGGTTTCTCCAGTAGGGGGCATGAAATTGAATCAACGCATCGGCAAACACTGGAAAAGGCTCTAGATTACTAATGTGATGTTTAAGCACTGCAGAGCACTCGTTGGGAAAGTCCGTACGTTTAGGGGTGAAGCGCTCGCAGGTAATATGAATATAATCCACGATCTTTCCACCATGCTGGCTTTGGAATTCAGTTTGCTTTTGCTGTAGCAGATGCAATTCTTGTGCCGAAGGAGCTAATAAGATGAATGTGTCGCCGGGAAAAGCTACGCGTGATTTTTTGTTCTGATTCATAATAAATATTCTAACAAAGAAATTAAAAATCTTGAAATGATTTGTGATCCATCTATTGAAATTGCCAGGGTCAAAAACAGCGATAAGAATAGTATATTCCTTGATACGCCGTCTACCACCAAAGTTCCCAAAGATGCTTTATGATGCCGCTGAAAAAAACCCTCATAGCCATAATTTAGACTTTTAGGGTATTTTTAATATGATCAAATTTTCTTTCAGCTGTAGCACTTACGCACAGAAAATAAACCGCTGATTGCAGTTGCCGTCACCTGTCCTCTGCCTTATGGACCGTACAGCGGACCGATGACATTGCTAACCTATCCAAGATTTTTCTCAGACCGGAGTGAAGTAAACATCAGTTGGTTTGAGTTTTGCGTTGCGGGTGAATTTAGCCTTTACCTCCATGCCAATCCAATCTAAAGATGCCTCATCTGGATCCAAATCTAACAATCGGGTCAGCATCAAAGTATCGACTCCTTCAAATTCGATCAAAGCCAAAATAAATGGCGTTTCCGGCAAGAATTCTTCTGAACCAAAATGGCAAACTGTAAACGCATGTACAGCAGCCTTGTTCTCAGTGATGTCAATCCAGCTGGTTTCATCACCGGTATACATGTCATGACCACGCGGCGTGGCGTAAGTGTAGCCTGTTTTCTTGTCTTGGTTGGCGAGAATCTTTTTGTTGGTTAACCCGGCAAACCACGGACTATCTTGCGCATAAGAGTGTAAGTAAGTCAGTTGGTAAGGCTGCTCAATTTGGATGGGCGTCATTTGCTTGAGCCAGGCCAGAGCCTCAGCAGTTAACTCGCTGGGGAAGGGTAAATTATGGACAATATACCCGCCAAGGGTTTCTTCACGTTTGGATGGAAGTTTAGCCATGATTTACTCCTCTTTCTCCAAAATGCTTACCGAAACATAGGTTCCTGTTCCGGCATGGCTATGGATCGCGCCGCGCTCGGCACCTTTAACCTGTAAGGTGTCATCACCGAAATGCTTGCTGATGCTGTTTTGCAGCTGCCAAATAGCAAAGACAGCTTGCATCAAACCGGTTGCGCCAACAGGGTGCCCGCAGGCGATTAGTCCCCCTGATGGATTGACCGGGCATATCGAATCACTGGATAAGCTCATGCCGTAATCAACATTGGGCAGGTGAGCTTTACCCGAAGCCGCAAAGGGTCCTCCTTCGCCGTAGCGGCACAAGCCTAAATCCTCGTAAGTTTGGATTTCACTGGATGTGTACGCATCATGCAGCTCAATAAAATCTAATTCTTCAAGCGGATCATAAATACCGGCATGCTTATAAGCCATATTGCCTGCTGTGCGTCCGGCTCGGAAGGAGTGTACCCCTGGATAGCGGGTGCCGTGGTCCCACAGGTTTTTATAATGGGCTAGCGTGTCATCAGAGTCTTTTTCTTGCTGAGTCGCATAATTCTCGATGAAATCATCGTAATCGACATGGGGACGGTCAGACATACGCATGGCATCCGTGCCGCGCCCGATGCCGGTCACGATGACCAGAGGACGCGGGATAACGGCGCCGGCATCCTCTAGTTTTTTTAATCCTTCTTCAGAAACTAGAATGGTTGCTGCAGCGCCATCGGACATCACGCAGATGTCCAGCCGTGTGAGAGGCCAGGCGATCATGGGAGAGTTGCGCACATCATCAATTGTATAGCGATTGCGCTTTTGGGCATAAGGGTTGTGATAAGCGTTGATGTGGTTCTTTACGCTCACATGGGCCATCTGCTCTACCGTGGTGCCGTATTCTTTCATATGGCGGGTCACCATCATGGCATAATAGCCAGAATAAAAACCTCCGACGGGATAATCAAATGAGACGTCCGAGGCTAAAGCGATAAATTCATTACCTTTCCAGGTTTCTACGTGGCTCATGGTTTCAAAGCCATAGGCTACGCAAACATCCATGTGGCCGCTGGCTACAGATTTCCAAGCTTCTTGGAAACACAGTCCTCCGGTTGCACCACCGCCTTCAACCCGATGGCTGGGTTTTGGCACCAGGCCAAGATAATCTTGCGCCATGATGGCAGCCATCAATTGGCGGCTAAAGTGATCAGAGAAGTATGATGCTACCGAGCCATCGACAATACGGGTAAATGTTGGAAAATCTACCCCGATATCATTGAGCGCGTAATCGTAAGCCTCCTTAATCAGGCCTTGGAAATTTTTATCAGGGCGCGTTTTTGCAAACTTTGAAACGCCTCCTGATATTGCGTAAACTGGACGCATAGTGGAGATCCTCCTTCAAAGATGGATAGGCCGCTTTAAGCGGTTAAAATGCAGATTCAATTCTAAAAATTTTTGGAACGGGCTGCATTTTCTCGCGGCTGTGTGCAGCCATTTAATTAAAAATATGGTTTTGATGGCTTATGGTTTGTGTTCGTCAGCAGCATGATTGCGACGGCCTTGTGCAACAAAGGCTAATCCAATGCTCAGAAAGTACAACAGTACCATAGGACCCATAACCAAAGCCATATTGATTGGGTCTACGGTTGGGGTGATAGCAGCTGATGCGATAGCTATTACGACAATTGCAATGCGCCAGTGTGCTGCCAGTACTTTGGCGCGTACAATCCCCATACTTGCTAGGGCAAAAATAACCAGGGGGAACTCAAAGGCTAACCCTAGCCAAAACATTAATCCAGTCGCGAAACGAACATAAGATGCCGGGCGCACAGCCGCACTAATCCCTAAAAAGTTTAGTAAAAAGGGTATCGCTACTGGCAGCATGACATAGTACGCAAACGCCATCCCGGCACTAAAGAATAGCGTTGCCATGGGGATCGCGATCAATCCACTGAACCGGGCGCGCCTTTTAAGACCAGGCGCGGCAAACATCCATAATTCAAAGGTTAAATAAGGAAGTGCAAGGGTGAAACCTGCCAAGAGTGAAACTCGCATAGCCACGCTTAGCGGTTCGGTGACCTCAATTGCTTGCAGTGTGTCAAGCCCCCCAATGGGTTGTGTCAGCCAAGCTAAAAGCTCTTCAATGAAGACGAAAGCAGATCCTGCTGCAAGGAACAATACGAATACCGAGCGAAATAGATGTTTGCGCAGCGCATTGAGATGATCAAGTAAATCTGCAGGGTGCTCGACAGCTTTTGAAAAAGCATCAGGCAGCGAAGTCTCGTCGGGTTCTTCTGAGAAGAATGCCCAGATCTTTCTAAGGCCATGCCAGGACCTGCGCAATATTTTGCCTATGAATCGAAAAGGAGCGCTAATAAGACGCCAAATGCTGTAAAAGAAAGATCGCATAACTTAGTTTTGTTCTTCCTGAGTTGAAGCAGGTGTTTTAGGCGTAGTAGCGACGGAATCGTTTTCCTGCAGGTTTTCTCCTTCTGGGTCTGCTGGTTGCACCCAGGCATCAAGCCCATCTTGAAGCGGCTTCCTTTTTGGCGCTATCTGATTATCTAATAAAGAAGACGGTCTAAGACGCTTGAACTCCTGCTCAAACTCTTCAAGCCCAGCGTCTCGAATTAACTTATTCGGAAGCGTGCGCATTTCTTTTGTGGTTTGTTGAAAAGTTTGCCACCCCTCCGATGTCACAATTTTTCTCAAAAAACGGCCAGCTGTTTTGCCAGCTTTAACCATATCGTTGGGACCGAAGATGATTAATGCAATCACCAAGACAAACATGAGTTCAAGTGGGCCAATGCCAAAAAGATCCATTTTTTTAAGATATCAGGTGGTTGAAGTTGGATTTGAAAATGCAGCCCGCAGTTCATTTTGGCGAGCAGCTAAACTGCCTAATACGCCATTAACGAACCGAGGACTGCTTTCTGAGCCATAAGTTTTTGCCAGTTCTACAGCCTCATTAATGGCAACTTTGATGGGAGTGTCTTCACTAATAACAAACTCCCATAACGCAATCCGTAAAATATTACGGTCAATTATTGCCACTTGGTCAAGAGGCCACTCAGGCGCATGTTCTGTGATAAGTTGATCTAACGCGTCCTTCACAGGTACAATGCCTAACACAATTTGGCGCACAAAATTGGCTAATCGATCCTCTAGCTTGGTCTCTTCGATGCGACGTTGCAGCGCACTTCCGAGAGCATGCTCAACAAGATCAACTTCGTATAATATTTGTAATGCGACCCCTCGTGCTTTGGTGCGAGGTTTCATTCGGTATCTGATTCTTCTTGGCTTGCACCGTTGGCTGGATAGCAAATATCATCAATATGCACGTTGATTTTTCCTACCTCCATGCCCACCATATCCGAGAAAGCCCGTTGTACTTCCTGCTGAATATTACGGCTAACCTCGCGGATATTAACATTGTGCTTAAGGGCGACATGTATATCAGCATAAATGCGATTATCCTCTATTTTTATGTGTACACCTTCAGCCTGATCTTCCTTGTGGAAGAGGCGGTTTACGCCACTTGATGTTTGACACATGCGGCAGACGCCTTCAATTTCAAGGGCGGTAAGCCGCGCTATCGTTAACAAAACGTGAGTAGCGACGGTTGTTTTTCCAGGAGGTCGAATTGAGTTTGTCATAGGTTTTTTCCGTTCTTTTGCATTATCAATAATAGATCGAAAAACTACATCATGACCATGCCGCCATCGACGCCTATCACCTGACCCGTGATATAAGAGGCCTCATTTGAAGCAAGGAAAGCGACGGCATACGCCACTTCTTCTGGTGTGCCCATGCGTCCCATAGGAGTTGTACTGAGAATCTGTGTTTTTAGTTCTTCGGGCAGCTCTACGGTCAGCGACGTAGGGATGAAGCCTGGGGCCACACCGTTCACGGTGATGCCGCGCGATGCAACCTCGCGTGCCAGGGCTTTTGTCATGCCAATCAGTCCAGCTTTGGATGCGGAGTAGTTGGTTTGCCCGGCTTGCCCGGCTTGTCCAGATACCGAGGTAATATTGACGATGCGCCCATAGCGCTTCTTCATCATCCCGCGAATAACAGCCTTTGAGCAGTTCCAGGGACCCTTGAGGTTAACGTTGATCACGTCATCCCAGTCAGATTCTTTCATGCGCATTAGCAGATCATCACGTGTAATACCAGCGTTGTTGACCAAAATATCAATACGCCCAAATTCTTTTTGTACAGTTTTGGCCATTTCATTTGCTTGCTCAAAATTGGAGACATCCACTTCAACTGCTAGCGTTCGTTGCCCACTCGCCTCGGCAATTTCTTGCGCCGTTGTTTTGGCCAATTCGATCCGAAAATCAGCAATTACTACCGTTGCGCCACGTTGTGCCAATATTTCGGCAATCACCCGGCCGATGCCGCGCGATCCGCCGGTGATCACTGCAATTCTTTCATCAAAGGATGAATTTGTTGTTTCAGACATGATTTCTCCTTACGCGTAATTATACCGCACTAACAGTTGTTGTTTTTAAATATCGGAGCAAAATAATCATAGTGTGCTTTCTGGATCCTTAACCCTATTAACATCCCTGCCTATTCAAAGGGTTACAGTGCCTCCCAAAGAGCTTTGAATTTTTCAAAGTCTTCAGGCGTTCCCAGGGCAATGCGCTTGGTTTTGCGGTTGATGCGTTTCACTAGGCTGGTGAGCACGTTGCCGTTGCCAACTTCAACAAAAGTGGTGATTCCCTGTTTTAGCATGTACTGTATCGATTCAGTCCAACGCACTCGGGCATTTAGCTGTGCTTGCAGGTCAGCACGAATATCATTTGGGCTGGATATCGGGTGAGCGTTGACGTTGCCGATGATCTCGATCTTGGCTTGGCATATTGGCGCGGCCGCAACAGCTTGATTGAAATCCGCTTGAGCGTGCTGCATCAAGGGCGAGTGAGCGGCAATACTGACGGCTAAGCGTACAACGCGTTTTGCACCGGCATCTTTTGCTGAGGCAATTGCGCGTTCCAAAGCGGGTATCGCGCCCGAGATGACAACTTGCCCTGGGCAGTTGTCATTCGCAACTTGTATCATGTCAGCTGCTGCACTGGTTTTGGCGCAGATATCGTCCACGGTGGCGATATCCAAACCTAGAATGGCAGCCATACCTCCCGGGGATGATTCGCCCGCAGCCTTCATTAATTCACCGCGCCGGCGAACGAGTTTCAGCGTTTGCTCAAATTGCAGTGCCTCCGCAGCGACCAAAGCGCTCAGTTCCCCCAACGAGTGCCCGGCCACAAAAGCTGGTTGAAACTCGGGTATTTGGTCTTGCAGCACGCGCAGTACAGCGACGGAGTGCACCAATAAAGCCGGCTGGGTGTTGGCCGTATCGTTCAGAGAATCTTCAGGACCATCCCAGGCCAGTTTTGAAAGCGGGTAGCCCAGAACTTGATCGGCCTCATCGAAAATTTCCTGAGCAATAGGGTAGGTTTTGGCAAGCGCTTGACCCATACCCACAGCTTGTGATCCCTGACCAGGGAAAAGAAAAGCAGTATTTTTTGCATCCATACGCGATATCCTTCTAGGTAACAAATAAAAACCGGGCTACGAAGCCCGGCAATAATGATGTACTTTATTATTAACGCAAAAGAGCCGCAATAGTCACGACTCTTTAATAATTAGTCTTCAACAACGATGACTTCGCGCCCTTTATAATGACCGCAGCTTGGGCAAACGCGGTGTGGTAATCGCATTTCGCCACAGTTGGTGCACTGGGTCAACTTCCTTGGTTTAAGCGCATCATGAGAGCGCCGGCGGTCACGTCGAGCTGATGAGGTTCTTTGCTTTGGCAGTGCCATGGTCTTTCTCCTGCTTGGTATGCTGTAAGTTCAAATATTAAAGCCCATCCACTGGATAAGCGGCTGGATTATACGGAAAGGCGGCTTTTCTGTCAAGTTGTAGATGGCCCGTTTGCGGTGCCGACATGATCTCGGAGATAGGATTCGATTAAACTATCAAGATCGCCATCAAGTACAGCTTCGGCATTGCCTACTTCAAAGTTATTGCGATGGTCTTTGACCATTTTATACGGGTGCAGCACATAAGAGCGGATCTGGCTGCCCCACTCGGCTTTGGTATATTCGCCCCGCAATTCGTCCAGTTTCTCGGCTTTTTCTTTTTCTTTAACCTCTAGTAAACGCGCTCGCAGCACTTTCATAGCTGTATCTCGATTTTGCGTTTGAGAGCGTTGATTTTGGCAGGAGGCCACAATGCCGGTGGGCATGTGGGTGATGCGTACAGCGGTGTCATTTTTTTGCACACTCTGCCCGCCTGCGCCTCCAGATTTGAAAGTATCGATTTTGAGATCACTGGGGTTGATCTCTAAATTGTTAGATTCTTCAACCTGTGGCAGTACTTCAACCATCGCAAAGGAAGTATGTCGTCGGCTGTTAGAGTCAAAGGGAGAGATTCGCACCAAACGATGGACGCCTTTCTCCGAGCGTAAGTATCCGTAAGCATATTCTCCACTGACGGTAATGGTCACGCTCTTTAGGCCGGCTTCTTCACCTAGGGTACTATCAATGATTTCCGATTTATAGTTGTGACGCTCCATCCAGCGCAAATACATACGCTGCAGCATGGCCGCCCAATCTTGTGAATCGGTGCCGCCAGCGCCAGCATGGATTGCTAACAAAGCATTGCCTCGGTCATAAGGGCCAGAAAGCATCGCATTAAATTCGCGTCGTTCAAGCTCAGTTTCGATGACGTCTGTTTCAGACTCCAATTCAGCGCGTAAGGATTCGTCGTCCATTTCTGCGAAAAGTATCGCGTCGCTGATCTGTTCCTGGATTTGGTGCCATGCTGCGATTTCATCCCCCAGGCTCGCCAAGGTTTTCATTACTTTTTGTGCGTGTTTTGGTCGATCCCACAAATTCGGGTTTTTCGATTCTTTATTTAATTGATTGTATTTTTCCTCTTTACTGGCTACGTCAAAGACGCACCAAAAGATTTTGGATTTTGGTCTCACTGACGCGGAGACGGGCGAGCAAATCATCCATTGTTGCCTCGTTATTCGTATACTCTAAACATTTTATTTCACTAGCTATTATATGCAGATTGCGGGAGATCGCCCAGGGTAGATTGGCGGATAAATGCACATAGGTAAATTTACCCCAATGGAAACATAAAAGTTTTCACTCTCAGTGAGAACAAAGTACGCAAGAAAATAATATACGGTAGTTTTTTCAAGATGATCCGTAGTTTGCCATGAAATCTCGTTCCCACACTCCTGTGTGGACACGAGAGGTTTTAAGATTTAGCCCGCTTTAGCGAGCTTGGTAATATTAGCACGGTGGTTCACCGCCGTGCGGGCTCGCCCGGGAATAAATCCCCGCTTTAAATGTACGAAACTCCGCTGGGGCTGGTGCCGCGGAATGAATTTTTCAGCCCCCCTCCCCTCTCATGTCATCTCGAGCCCGCCCCCTCATGTCATCTCGAGCCCGAGGCGAGAGATCTTGCGATCCAACACCTAATCCACCTCACTGTGCTGATCGAATCAACCACCCTTCGTCATTCCTGCGCAGGCAGGAATCTCGTTTCTACTCGCTCCCACGCTCCTGTGTGGACACGAGAGGTTTTAAGATTTAGTTCACCGCCGTGCGGGC
>PVMS01124718.1_pt1 | contig 14821 bp, 10 predicted proteins | sample 1853461 | NCBI WGS metagenome assembly PVMS01 (sample SAMN08582032, study PRJNA380276) | Marine sediment metagenome, whole genome shotgun sequencing project. | isolation source: ocean sediment barecode stripped | collected 2017 | reverse complement strand
GCAAGGCCGGCAACTTGATCTTATGACGATCATGCGCACGAATTTCGACATTGATGTCCGGCGTCCTCGGCGTGATGAGCAAGGCAGCCTCGTCAGCACGGCAAGCGCCCCAACCGAACAACGTGACAAGCAAAAGCGCCAAGAGAGTGAATGACTTCATGGTGGCAAGGCTACGCAACGGCTACCAAAAAACAAGTGTTGCTTATTGCCTTCGACCACGCGTGTGGGATGGTGGTTGAGGAGTGTTTCAGCTGGGGTAGCGTTTGGTTTGTCGCACGGGGCCTGCAGTCGGCGAGTTACTTTGCGAGATGGCTGCCTTCATGAAAAAGGGGCACCCTATGTGCCTCGCTCGCCCGCGACCAATTCTGAAACGACGGCGGGATAACTGAGGACGGCGGTTTCAAAGGAAAAAAGAAAGGAGCCGGAGAAACTGAAATCTTGTTATTCAGCGGGCCGATCCGACACGGAACGGTCTCCGGCTCCCCAACAGACGCGGCACAGTCAAAGGGGAGATGTGCCGCCGGACCATGAGATCCGCTTGTTGCCGGATTGAACGCCGGCAATCGACCGGGGTAGAGCCGTCCGGAGCTCGGGGGGAGAGGTGTCCGGAGGGCGCCTTACCGCCAGTAGCCTTTCACTGACCTTTACAGGTCAGCTGTCAGGATCAATGATTTATGGCCTAAAAGCCGCATTTCAAGTTCGAGCTTGCTGTCGGCCAGCACGCCTGCCAGGGCTTCTGTTACAGCTGCGTCTTGAATGTCATCGTTCGAGATCGTCGAGGTTTCGCTGACAGCTGTCGTCGCGCCGGCGACAACAATGCTGGATTGGGTCGGCGTGGTTTCGTCCAGCAGCAGATCTTCTGCAAGCGCCGCCTGGCCGGTGAGTGCGGAGGCAGCGAGCGCGAGCACAATGCCTCTGTAAAGTTTCGTTTCGCGGTTCATTTGAGCTTCCTATGCTTCTTCGTCATCCCGGTTCGACCGGGTAAGATGAAATGTGATTTCTTATTACCTCTAATGCACAAGCCGTGCCAACATAAGAAAGAGTATAGAAACAATGAGTTATCGTATTTTGGTGTATAACGGAATTTCGTAATAAACGGAATTCCGGAACTAATTTCACGATATTTCGTATATACTCCCGTGATGACCAGATTTGACGACTACTTGTGGCTGTTTCGCAAGGCACCGATGATGGCGACATCAATTGGTGAGGATGGTCTGTATCAGGACGTCAATGATGCATTCACCGAGCGCCTGGGTTACCCGCGCGAAGAAATGGTCGGCCGGCGGCCCTCCGATTTCGTAACGGCTGAAAGTGCGGAGCGGATTGAGGTCGAGTTTCTGCCGATGTTGCGGCGTACCGGCAAGCTGGAAAACAAGCCGATTACATTCCTGACCCAGGCGGGCGAGCCGGTCAATTGCCTGACCAATTCTCTTGTCGAACATGACCCGGATGGCGCGTTCATTCGTACGGTTGCCCTGTACACCGAACTCGGTGACAAGGCGAGAGTTGATCTCAAATACCGGCAGCTCTACCGATCAACGCCGGCCATGCTGCACACGGTCGACGCGAACGGTCTCATCGTCACGGCAACCGATCACTGGCTGTTCAAATTGGGCTATACGCGTGACGAAGTCGTCGGCCGGCCGATATCGGACTTTTTCAGCTATGCATTTCAGAAACGCCTGTCCAGCGGGAAGCTGAAGGAACTAATAAGTGGCGGCGACTTTCAAAATGAAGAACGGCAACTGGTTACCAAATCGGGACAGGTGCTGGATCTTTTGACTTCTGCTGTTGCAGAGCGTAATTCGGCCGGCAAGGTGGAACGCATGCTTGTTGCGTCAAAGGATGTCACGGAACGAAACCGGGCAGAGAGGGCGTTGCGCGCAACGCTGGTCGAGAATGCACGGCTTCGCGAAGAACTCGAACGTGAACGCGACTATCTTCGTGAAGAGGTTAACGTTGCATTGAACTTCGGGCGCATTGTCGGCAAGAGCCCGGCGTTGAAGCATATGCTTGCGCAGGTTGAGGCCGTTGCCGACACCCCGGCAAATGTACTGGTGCTCGGTGAGTCCGGAGTGGGCAAGGAGCTGGTCGCTCGCGCGATTCATGCCAGAAGTCCGAGAGCAGAAGCGCCGTTGGTGAAAGTAAATTGTGCCGCCATACCCAAAGAGTTGTTTGAAAGTGAATTCTTCGGGCACGTAAAAGGCTCTTTCACCGGCGCGCATAAAGATCGTATAGGGCGATTTCAGCTAGCCGATGGCGGCACACTGTTTCTTGATGAGATAGGAGAGATACCCTTCGAGCTGCAGGGCAAACTGCTGCGGGTGCTGCAAGAAAGTGAATTCGAACCGGTTGGAGATGACATTACGCGAAGCGTTGATGTCCGGGTTATCGCCGCGACGAACAGAAATCTCGAGGAACTCGTGGTGGCGGGCACGTTTCGTGAAGACCTGTTCTATCGATTGAGCGTTTTTCCGATCGAGGTGCCGCCGCTGCGAAAGCGGAGAGAAGATGTCATTCAACTCGCTCAACACTTCCTTCAGCAGACATGTCAGGACTTCGGTCGAAAAGAGATGAAGTTGACGCGAGGTCAGGCCGATCAGATACAAAATTACGACTGGCCCGGAAATGTGAGGGAGTTGAAGAACGTGATTGAGCGCGCTGTGATTCTCTCAAAAGGCAAGACATTGCGCCTGGATCTTTCATTACCCGAGAATGCGCAGAGCGTTAGCATGCCAGGCGATACAGGGCACTCATCGAATGAAGAGATGGTCTTCACTGAAAAGCAAATGAAATCTATGCAAAAAAAGAATATTCTGTTGGCGCTCAAGGCAAGCAATTGGCGGGTGTCAGGGAGTCATGGCGCTGCGGAGTTGCTGGATGTGAAGCCAACTACGCTCGCCGACCGAATGAAAATGTTTGGCATTAAAAAACCCACAAAATAGTTAGGTTCAAAAAAGGATTTGAAAAAACCGTATATGCGAACTTCCTGCTTACTGCTCCTTTTATGCTCTTTTCCTGTTTTCGCTGATGGTAGCCTGCCGCAAAACATCAGCAATGCATTGCAGCATCGAAATCTACCGGCCGACAGCCTTAGCATTTACGTGGAAAGTCTGGATACCGGTGAACCTGTTCTGGCCTGGAATGAGTCAGAGCCGCGCAATCCGGCTTCCGTAATGAAAATGTTGACCACGCTGGTGGCACTCGATGTTCTGGGGCCGGCGTATCGTTGGGAAACCAATATCTATGTGCTGGGCGATGTCGATCAGGGCAAGCTGAACGGAGACATACTCATACAGGGGAAAGGCGATCCCTTTCTTGTCACAGATCGTTTCTGGCAAATGCTGCGAATGCTCAGGCAGGCCGGCATAGAAAACATCGATGGCAATCTGCTGCTCGACGATAGTTATTTCAGCGTACCGTTTTACGACGCTGCGAAGTTCGATCATGAGCCGCTACGCGCTTACAACGTCGGTCCCAACGCATTGCTCTCCAATCTGAAAGTCGTTCGTTACACGTTTGAACCCGATCGCTTCAGTAGCACGGTCAAGGTCAAGTTGGATCCCGAGCTTCCGGGCCTGGAGGTGCAGAATCGCTTGAGGATCAGGCAAGGGAGCTGCAGAGGCTATCAACGCGGTATTGCTATATCCATGAACGACGAGATGAATAAAGTGACGTTTAGTGGAGATTTTCCGAGCGGTTGCGCAGTCTATTCAATGGACCGGACCGTGTTTAACCACAATCAGTACACCTACTCACTCTTCAAGTCACTTTGGACGGAGTCTGGCGGAGAGCTGACCGGAGATTGGCGAAATGTTGTAACGCCGGACGAACTGGAACCCGATATCGTTTTTCGTTCATTGCCACTGTCTGACATCATTCGCAAGATCAACAAACACAGCAACAATGTGATGGCGCGTCAGCTGCTGTTAACGTTGGGCGCGGAAGTCAACGGGGCACCTGGAACCAGCGGGTCGGGGCGCGATGTGGTTGTTGACTGGCTCAGTAGTCGCGGACTCTGCACGCCAACGATGAAGTTTGAGAACGGTGCCGGGCTTTCGCGTGACGTGCGCATGACAAGCAAAATGCTGGTTGATCTTCTGCGGTTTGGCTTTGATAGCCGGTACATGCCGGAGTACGTCTCCTCATTGTCACTTTCCGGCCTGGATGGAACCTTGTCCAGACGCTTCCGGAACGGTAGCCTGACAGGAAAGGCGCACATGAAAACGGGCTCGCTGGATCACGTGAGTGCAATTGCAGGCTATTTTCAAGCTGCCTCCGGCAGGCGATTCCTGGTAGCGGCAATGCAGAACCATACCGACATTCATCGCGGTCCCGGGGAGGAAGTACAGGCCGCGCTTCTCAGCTGGCTGGATGCGCAATAAGGTCGTCGTCAATTTGAGACAGCATACGGGCCGCCAAGCGGCACTCTCTGTAGTAAACTGCTGCCTGAATGAGGTCCGTCGGGGCAATGTGGCCGACAACGCTGTGGCAATTATAGGGAGTGCCTGCAATGTTTCTGAAATACGTGGGGTTGTTGACCATTTTCTTATCCGCAACCGTGTCGGCGGAAACAGCATACGTTACGGACAATCTCCGGCTGGGACTGCACCAGGCGCCCGACACCAGCGACCGCGCGTTTCGCACTCTCGAGAGCGGGCAGGAACTGGAAGTTCTTGACAGAAACAGAAACTTTGCTCACGTGCGACTTCCGGACGGTGTGGAAGGTCATCTCAAAGCAGCGTATCTCGTGTTTGACAAACCCGCGCGGCTTATTGTTGCTGAAACCCAGGCTAGAGCTGAGCAGCTGGAGCAAGAGCTTGCCGAGACTCAAGAGGCGTTTGCAGTACCAGGGGCGACAATTGCCACGCTGAAGCAGGAGCTGGGTCAGAGCCAGGCGCAGCTTGAGTCGCAAACAGAGCAAGTTGCAGAGCTAACGGCTGATAACGAGAAGTATCGGAGTCGCCACGACCAGTTCAAATACAGTCTGCCGTTGTTATGGGTCGCCGGCGCGATGACTGTTTGCCTGTTATGCGGATTTCTCGGCGGTTTGTGGTGGATAGATCGTAAAAGCCGGAGTCGCCATGGTGGATTTCGCGTCTATTAAGATCGCTTCGCTTCTAAAACGCTTCAGTCAATCAGGCCGCAACCGACAGGCTGTCACCGGAGCCATTACGCAACGGTAATTCGGTGTTGGAAAATATCGCATCTACTTCCTGTTGACGCTGAGCGACAGTAGCAGCGCGCAACTGCGAGTCGCTGATGTGTGGCGCGAACAGAAGCATGAAATCACTCATGTACTGTCGCATCGGGACATTCTTCCGGAAGCCGACCCAGGTTGTGCTTCGTGGAAACAGTCCAGGCGCATCCAGCGTCGTCAAATCAGCGCTGTCGGTGGAATGAATAGCCATGCTTGCTACGATGCCAACTCCCAGTCCCATACGAACGTAGGTCTTGATTACATCGGCATCCCGGGCAGTAAAGACGACGTCAGGCCTTAACCCGTGCTCGGAAAACGCTTTTTTCAATGAAGACTCGCCACCAAAGCTAAAGACGTAACTGACGAGCGGATGCTTCGCCAGTTCCTGCAAGGAAATATCCTGATCCAGTTTTGCCAGCGCGTGATCATGCGGGACGAGAATCTTTCTATCCCATCGATAAGCGGGGATGAGTAACAGATTGCTGAATAACTCGTTCGAACCGGTCGCAATCGCAAAGTCGATATCTCGGGACGCCATCATCTCGGCAATTTGCTCCGAGGTTCCCTGGTGCAGATTAAGACTTACTTTCGGATAACGCTCGCGGAACTTTTTGATTATCGGCGGCAATACATAACGAGCCTGGGTGTGGGTGGTTGCGATTGACAACGTACCTTCTTCTTCCCGGTAGTATGCATTCGCCAGGCAACGAATGTTTTCAACTTCGCCCATAATAATCCTGGCGCGGTCAATTACCTTTTCCCCGGCTCCGGTAACCTGCTCGAGGCTTTTCCCCTTGCGCGAAAACAACTGCAGGCCCAATTCTTCTTCAAGTAATTTGAGTTGTTTGCTGACCCCTGGCTGAGAGGTATACATGCGCTCAGCCGCTGCGGTGATGTTGAGACCGTTGTCGACAATTGCCAACAGATACTTTAGTTGCTGTAGCTTCATAACAGGCAGAGTGTCTGAAATCCCCCGAGGTATAAAACGTAGACAACGGTTTTGCATGAACGTTTCAGAAATGGTGAAAACTTTCCTCGAAGAGGCGGATTTCTCGCTAAAACGCCAAAAAGTGTTGCAAAAGTGCCTCATATAACGTCAGGATATATGTGCGAGAGTTGAGCCGGAGAGTATAAAGAAAGCATCAGAACAAAATGGCATCACGCCGTGCCGCACAGATCTTTGACAACGAAGGACCAGCTGGCGCAAATTGACAGGTAAGTCTGCAAAAAAATCAGGGGGCAGGAAAATGATCTACAACAACATCCTCGACACGATCGGAAACACACCGATAATAAAGCTTCACCGAACGGGTCCATCGCATGTCGATCTTTACGTCAAGGTCGAGTCGTTTAATCCGCTGGCCTCGGTCAAAGACCGGCTGGCTTACGCCATTGTGGTTGACGCCGAAAAGCGTGGCCTTCTTAAACCTGGACAGACGATTGTTGAGGCAACATCCGGGAACACCGGCATTTCGCTGGCGATGGTTTGTGCTGCCAAGGGCTACAAATTTGTTGCGACGATGGCTGATTCATTTTCAATCGAAAGACGCAAGATAATGCGTGGCATGGGTGCCAAAGTGATCCTGACGCCAGCCGCCGAGCGTGGTACTGGCATGGTCAAGAAAGCTGAGGAACTCGCCGAGAAATATGGATGGTTTCTGGCCCGGCAGTTTGTAAACCCGGCGAACCCGGAGTACCACCGCAATACGACCGGACCGGAAATCCTGAGCGACTTTGCAGGTGCGCGGCTGGACTACTGGGTAACCGGATATGGCACGGGCGGCACGATGACCGGTGCGGGCGAAGTTATCAAACTCGCCAGGCCGGACACGAAAATTGTCGCCACGGAGCCAGCCGGCGCAGCATTGTTGGCCGGTGATGAATGGCAGCCGCACAAGATTCAGGGGTGGACTCCGGACTTTATTCCGGAGGTTCTGAATCGTGAGGTGTTTGACGAACTGGTGCCCGTGACGGACGAGAACGCCATCGAGGTTGCTCGCGCCCTGGCAGTCGATGAAGGTATTTTTGCCGGTATCTCATCCGGCGCAACATTGGCAGCAGCATTAAAGATTGCCGAGAAGGCGGAGAAAGGATCAGTCATTCTCGCCATGCTGCCGGATACCGGAGAAAGGTATCTCAGCACACCGCTGTTTGAGGGCGTAAACGAGGGCTCGGACGACGAGTGGCTCGATTCGCTGGGGTAGGCCGGGGGTGGCTTGCGAAAGCATGCGGCGAAAAATGCTGGCGCGTTGCTGATATTGATGTAATTCGCTGATCAGGAAGAAATTTCCGGGGTCGTTGATCTGCCCATTCGAGACGCAAGTCACAGCGGGTAACGGTTTCACATGGCAAGATTCTCCGCAATCATGAGCGCTTGATCATATCAGGCGGATTGCGGAGTCCTTTTGCCCATGTCGGCCGAACTGCACGATCTGATTACAAGAAAGAACATTGGGGCTGCGAAGGGTCTTTTGCATTCGCTCGTTCCTCGCGCGCAGTGTTTTTGTTTCTATGGGCTGTCCCGCGATTGCATATGGAGCAGCGACGGTGCCGACGACTACGAGGTCGACAATTACATAGCGGACTTGCCTCCGGACATCGTTGCGGGACTCGTACCGGATTCAAACCTGCTGCGTCGCACGCTAACCTCCGGCCGAACCCTGCTGGTGCTACCCGTCTATGGTGAGCAAAAAGACGGACTCGGACTGCTCGTTGCCGTCTTCTCAAAAAATGCGGGCAAGTCGTCGTGGTTCAATCCGAGCCTGCTAAAGAGCATCTTGCTGCCCGCCATCGAGGTTATCGGCGAAAACCTGCGATTGAATAACAAGCTGTCGCTCGCAACAGCAAAATCAGAGCAGGCTGAGGAAGAGCTAAATCTCGTCTATAAAGTTGATGAGAAAATTCACGGCACATCACGCAGTCACGCCAGCCTCGCTCAACTCATAGGTCAAAGTGGCAGGTTTCTTGGGATTGCGTATAGCGTACTGTTGCTACCGTCGAAGCGTATTCGTATCAGTGCGACCCACTCGTCCTGGAAAGCAGTTAATCGAAAGGCAGTCGACAAGTACATAATTGATTCTTTGTTCGCTCGCCTTGAGGGTCAGCGCTCTCCCGCTGTATTCGAAATCCCCACGGTCGCCGGTTCGGACAATATTGCAGATCAGGGATATCAGGCGATTCTCTGTCCGCTGACTGATAGTGCCGGAAATCTCGAAGGTGTGCTGGCGCAGCTCAGTCGCGTGGACGATAGCAAGTTCAATCATTCGCACCTGAGATTCATGGCGCATATCGTCCGCAAGGTAGAATACGTCATCGAACAGTCCTTCGATTCGATGACCGGGCTAATGAACCGCTCGGGCTTCGAGGCGCAGCTGCACGAATCAAAGCAGGCGTTGCAGGGCAAGGATGATGCCCATCACATAATCTATTTTGATCTCGATAATCTGCAGCTCGTCAATGATACCTTCGGTCATGACGGTGGCGATGAAGTCATTATGCGTTTCGCCCAGATGCTGGAAGAAGTGCTGCCTAAAAACGCCGTTGCCACGCGTCTGACCGGCGATGATTTCGCTATTTTGCTGACGCATAGCAAAGTTGAGGAGGCGCTCGACCTGACTGACCAGGTTCGCAAAGGCGGCGATAAATTGCGTTACTTGCAGGGCGACAAATCGTTGCAGGTTACTTTCAGTATCGGAATCGCGCCGTTCGATCTGAAGGCAAAAGACGGCACTGAAGTCGTTACTGCCGCGCGGTTCGCCTGCGATGCTGCCAAAGACCATGGGCGCGACCGGGTAGAGATTTACGACCGTGGTGATCAAAGCATTATTCGTCGTTATGACGATATGCACATCGTCTCGCAGATACAGAACACGCTCGACTCTGATGGTTTCGATCTGATGGCCCAGCCGATTGTTTCGCTGGCTAACGACGACCATCAGCAGCGATATGAAATTCTGCTGCGAATGAAGGATAGCGCTGGCAATAATGTGCCCTCGGAAACGTTTTTCTCCGCTGCAGAACGATACCAGATGATGCCGCAGATTGATCGGTGGGTGGTATCGAGGACACTGGCAAAGCTAACCGAGCATCGCGATTATCTGAAGAGCTCAGGAGCGAGTTTTTCGATTAACCTGTCGGGCCAATCGCTCGGTGACGATGAGATTCTCAACTTCATTGAAGAAGAAATAGACAGTACCGGAGTGCCGGCCAGTTCGCTGTGTTTCGAAGTGACGGAGTCGGCGGCGGTATCGAATCGGCGCAAAGCACAGGCGTTTATCAACGCTTTGAGAGAGCGGGGCTGTAGATTCTCGCTGGACGATTTTGGTGCGGGGTTGAGTTCATTTGCCTACCTCAAGAATTTCAAAGTTGATACGCTGAAGATTGATGGCAGCTTCATCAGGGACATCGTCGACAATCAGATCTCTATATCAATGGTTGCCGCCATTACGCAGGTTGCAAAAGTCATGAAACTTGAGACGGTCGCCGAGTACGTGGAAAGCAAGGCGACCATCAAAATCATCGCAGAGCTTGGTGTTGATTTCGCCCAGGGCCATGCGGTTGGCAAGCCGACCCCGTTCGATTCTGTCCTCGCGACCCTGGCGAAGCGGGCCCAATCGGCCTGATTGGCCACAAATCTGTTCCCCGGCTGGTCGCAATAAGCGCGTGAGGCAGTAAACTTGCCGCAATGGCAGTCCAGCTACATGCATCGATGCGGCAAGTGATCGACACCCTCCCGGATTCACTGCAAACGGCAGCAAATCTTGCGTGGGAGCGAATCTGTGCACAAGTCGATCCCGGTAACGGAGATCTGTCACAGGAGCAACTCGCAGTATTCGCCCGAATGCTCGCGTGCAGCGACTATGCCGCAGACGCAGTAAGGAAGCACTGGCCGTGGTTTCACAGCGCCATCGCGAAAGGGAAATTCACAAAACCTCCAGAGACAGGATTCACGCTGCCAACCGCCGCAAGCGATGAAGCCGTCGCAAAAAAACAGCTGCGCCAATACCGGCATCGACAGATGCTCCACATCTTATGGCGCGAATACGCAAACACGGCCGGACAGGGTGAAACCCTCGCAAGCTTGTCAGCGCTTGCGGACGAGTTACTGCTCGCCGCTCGCTCAGTTGCAGCAGAGTCGCTGGAGGAACGCTTCGGGACAGCCGTCAATGCCAATGGGGACCGGATTCCCCTGGTGATTCTGGCCATGGGTAAGCTGGGCGGATTTGAGCTCAATTTTTCCTCCGATATCGATATTATTTTTTTGTATCCGGAGGATGGCGAAACAAATGGGCAGCGAACGCTGAGTGCAAACGAGTATTTTATTCGTTTCTCGCGGCGTATCGTAGGGCTGCTTGACGATAAAACCGAAGATGGCTTTGTCTATCGTGTCGACACCCGGCTCAGGCCGTTCGGCGAGAGCGGGCCGCCGGTTGTCAGTTTTTCATCCCTGGAGTCCTACTTGCTGCAGCATGGCCGCAGTTGGGAGCGATACGCATACGTCAAGGCACGGGTAGTCGGTGCTGAGGAGAGTAGCGACGTTGCAGGCGAACTGCTGCATAGCATGATCGAACCTTTCGTGTATCGGCGTTACCTGGACTTCGGTGTGTTTGAGTCGTTGCGTGATATGAAGGCGATGATCACCGAGGAGGTTCGAAAGCGTGAGCTTGCCGACAACATCAAGATCGGTCCGGGCGGTATTCGCGAGATCGAATTCATCGTGCAGGCGCTGCAGCTTGTTCGGGGCGGCGGCAACGGAAAACTGCGTCGCACGGAACTGGAGATTGCGATGCAGGAACTGGATCACAGTCGATCGCTGCCTGCCGAGAGTATTGAAGAGTTGACGGCGGCCTATCGATTCCTGCGAAGGCTGGAAAACCTGGTCCAGGCAATACGCGACCAGCAGACGCATGACCTCCCGAAAGACAGCATGGATCGAGCACGTCTCGCCCTGGCGATGCAATTTGATAGTTGGGATTCACTTGCCGCTGCGGTGTCTTCGCATCGGGCGAATGTGAGCCGGCACTTCCAGGAGGTCGCCTTTTGTGCACAGGGAGAAAGCGCTGCAGCCGAGCCCAAGAACCAATTTCGCGCGTTGTGGGATGCGCTGGCCGATGAAGTATCGTGGTCCGTGCTATTGCGAGAGCAGGGATTCGACGATGCAGAGCATCTTGCGAAGGTACTTGTGGCGTTTTCGACCAGCAGGCCGGTACAACAACTAAGCTCGTCCGCCCAAAAACGGCTGCAACTTTTTGTCCCGGGATTACTGGCCCTGCTGCAGGCGAGACAATCGCCGGAACAAACCTTGCAACGCGTGCTGAATATCGTGTCCCGGGTCTTGCGCCGCAGTGCCTATATCGCATTGCTCAACGAAAACCATGCAGCGATGCAACGCCTGGTCGAATTGTGCGAACGAAGTGAATACCTGGCCGACGAAATCGGGCGTTTCCCCATGTTGCTGGACGAAATGCTCGATCCAAGGCTATTTTCGGCAGCGGCTTCCTCCAGCGCGATGCTATCCGATGTGTCCGATCGATTGCAAAAGGTCGCTGAATCGGACAGTGAACATCAGATCGAAATACTCAGCCAGTTTCAGCGAGCAACGCTTTTCAGGATAGCGATCGCAGATTTCAGCGGCGAGATGCCGATAATGAAAGTCAGCGACGCGCTGACAGACCTCGCCGAGGTGGTTCTGGAACACACATTGGAACTTGCGTGGGCGGACATGGTGAGCAAGCATGGCGAACCGTCGTTTGTGCTTGACGGCGTTCACCGGAAGGCGGGCTTTGGCGTGATTGCATACGGCAAGCTTGCCGGAATGGAGCTTTCATACCGATCGGATCTGGATCTCGTGTTCCTGCATGACTCTGCCGGCGAGGACCAGCAAACGGACGGTGCCAGGCCGCTGGAGAACAGTATGTTCTTTGCGCGCCTGGTACGACGGCTCGTACATTTTCTGACGACACAAACCTCGTCCGGCGCGCTTTACGAAGTGGATACCCGGCTCCGCCCGAGCGGCCGTTCCGGTCTCCTGGTGACCAGCGTTGATGCATTCGAGCGTTATCAACTAGAAAATGCCTGGACGTGGGAGCACCAGGCACTGCTCAGAAGTCGCCCCATCGCGGGCAGCGTACGCGTGAACCGTGAGTTCGAGCAGGTACGCAGCGATATATTGCGACGTCGCGTTGACAAGGAAAAGCTTGTCGATGATGTCAGACAGATGCGGGCACGCATGCGAAAGCAGCTTGATAAAAGCTCGGGTGATCAGTTTGACCTGAAGCAAGGTCGTGGCGGCATCACCGACCTGGAGTTCCTGGTGCAATACCTGGCGCTGAAGAATGCCAGCGATAGCGAGGCTGTTATCCATTATCGTGACAATATCCGGCAACTCGGCACACTCGGTGCGGCCAATTGCCTGCCACAATCGGATGTGTCGGAGCTGCAGGATATCTATCGCGACTATCGGGCGCGGCTGCACCAGCTCGCCCTGGATCGGGCGCCGCCACTTGTCGATGGCGGTGAGTTCATGAGTCAGCGGCAATTCGTCATCACGATTTGGCAACGGGAATTGGGCCGGACCGAGGGTGGCGACTAAGCGGGTAGTGGGGCACGCTGCATACGAGCCGGGAATATCTGATCCATTTGGCGAAATTCGCGGGTATAATTTCGATCCTCGACAGAAGCGCTAACTGGTGACCGAATTGGCAGCAAAAGCAGGAACCGTGGATCAAAACCTGATCCCGGCGAATTCCCAGCACAGATACGAAATTCACAGCAGGGATCTACCGCTGTCGTGCCCGATGCCCGGCATGTACTTGTGGAATTCCCATCCGAAAGTATATTTGCCAGTCGAGGAAACCGGTGAGGCAAAATGCCCCTATTGCGGTGCCGAATACGTGCTGACGGCGGCTGAAGAATAATGCATATCATCACTGGTGGGGCCGGCTTTATCGGTAGCAACCTGGTTCGCCTGATTGGCGAAAAAACAGGTGATGACATAGTTGTTGTTGATGATCTCCGCGATGGTCACAAATTTGTGAACATCGTTGACCTGCGTGTTGCGGACTACTTTGATGTTGAAGAATTCGCGACCTTGCTCGAGACCGATCCCGGTTATATGAAAAACGTGCAGTCGGTGCTGCACCAGGGAGCCTGTTCGACGACCACCGAGTGGGATGGTCGCTACATGATGCAGAACAACTTCGGATATTCGAAGATGCTGTTACATCATTGCCTGGATAACAATATTCCGTTCCTGTACGCATCATCGGCGGCGGTTTACGGAGGCGCCAAAGCATTCGTCGAATCTCCGGAAAACGAATTACCGCTGAACGTATACGGCTATTCGAAGTTGCTGTTCGATCAATACGTTCGACGAGTTTCGCTTGCGGCCGGGCAACAGGTCGTTGGCTTTCGATACTTCAATGTTTACGGGCCGCGCGAGCAACACAAAGGATCAATGGCCAGTGTTGCCTTTCATTTCAACAACCAGATCCAGGAAAAGAACGAGGTGCGCCTGTTCGAGGGAACCGACGGTTACGCTGACGGTGAACAGCGTCGGGATTTCGTGTTCGTTGACGATATCTGCGCGATGAATCTGTGGTTCCTCGAGCATCGCGATGTCTCCGGGATATTCAATGCCGGCACTGGCAAGGCACAGAGCTTTAACGATGTCGCCGATGCGGTCATCGCCTGGCATGGGAAGGGCAAGAAGACCTATATTCCGTTTCCCGAACATCTGAAAGGCACTTATCAAAGCTACACGGAGGCTGACCTGAGCAGTTTACGCAAAGCGGGATGCGACATTGAGTTCAATGACGTCGGCTCAGGCATCAGTTCTTACCTCGACAAGCTGGCCGGATAGCCAAACGGACAGAGCCTTGAACAAGGAGCGCATTCTGGTTGTTGGCCCATCATGGGTGGGCGACATGATCATGGCGCAGTCGCTGTTCAAACTGTTGAAACAACGCCAGCCGGAATGTCTGATCGATGTGCTGGCACCGCAATGGTCGCTGCCTGTTATCGAACGAATGCCGGAAGTGCGGCAGGGTATTGGGGCAAACGTTTCGCACGGCGAATTCGGCTTCGGCAAAAGGCGGCGCCTTGCTCGCCAACTGCAGCCAAATCGCTACGATCGTGCGATCGTGTTGCCGCGCTCGTTCAAGGCAGCGCTGGTTCCGTGGTTTGCGAGCATCCCCCGGCGCACTGGCTTCCGCGGCGAAACACGCTATGGCCTGATTAACGATATGCGTGAGATGGACAAGCAGTTCCTCGACCAGACCGTGAAAAGATTTATTGCCCTCGGGTTGGACAAGGGCGAGCATCCTGGCCCACCGCTGCAGCCCGAACTAAGGTTGTCACCGGAAAATCAGCATGCTGCGATGAAAAGATTACAGCTGCCGGCGGACGAACCCGCTGTCGCACTAATGCCTGGCGCCGAATATGGGCCGGCCAAATGCTGGCCGCTGGAATCCTACGCGGCGCTGGCCAGACTGCTGGATGAAGCAGGTTATACGGTATGGGTATTGGGGTCGGCCAATGATGAAGCGGCTGGACAAGCCATTGCCGCGGCAAGTGCGGCCCGAAATTTGTGCGGCCAGACCAGTCTTGAAGATGCGATCG
>PVMS01097728.1_pt1 | contig 14824 bp, 12 predicted proteins | sample 1853461 | NCBI WGS metagenome assembly PVMS01 (sample SAMN08582032, study PRJNA380276) | Marine sediment metagenome, whole genome shotgun sequencing project. | isolation source: ocean sediment barecode stripped | collected 2017 | reverse complement strand
GGCACCACCGATGCCGACAACCTCACCACCCTGTGCTGGTACCACCACCACGTCATCGTCCACGGCGAAGGCTACGAAATCGACCCCAACACTCCACCCTGCCGAAGACGCTTCCTCCGCCACGCGACCACGACCCGCCCTGACCGGGTCGGGTAAAGACGCTCGAGTCACTCGCCCACCCTCCAACCTCGCACCGTTCACAACACTCCAAGAGAAGACGATGTGCCGATTCGGCGCGCCCAATCGTCCAGCACCATGCGCGTGACTTGGCTTCAGCCAGCGTGGACCATGTCCACGACGGGTTTCATTGCTTCGATCGCTCGGGGTCCTTTGGGCCATACGTCACACCTGACCTCCTCAAAGCCGAGCTCTCCGAGACTGAGGATGTACTCGGCGATCTCCTCGGAGGTCCCCGTCACGGGATTCTCCATCTCAAGACCATCGGCGCTGCTGGCACCGCTGCCGAAGCCCTCTGGGACAACGGTGTACACGTCAAAGGTGTGCCCCAAGGTTGCGGGATCGCGCTCCTCGGCTTCACAAGCCTGCTCGAGTCGCGCGACGATCGGACCTAACCGAGCTCTCACCTGTTCGACGGTCTCGTCCCAACCCCACCAATTCCAGGCATCTCCGTATCGAGCCACCAGCTGCAGCATCTTTGGTCCACCCGCGGCGATATTGATCGGCGGCCCTTGCGGCCTCGGGCCGCGCAGCACCAACTCGGCGTCCTTGGCCGAGTAGAACTCCCCTTCGAAATCGATCGCCCCGTTCTTGAGGAGCCCATGAATGATCTGTATCGCCTCGGCGAACCGCGAGTAGCGCCGGTCGGTTGGGAAGCCGAACGCCTGGTAGTCAGAATCCTCCGTGTTCCCGGCTCCGATGCCGAGTACGAAGCGGCCCCCTGAGATCTCATCGAGCGTGTCGGCGATCTTCGCCGTCATCGCCGGCGAGCGATACGGAGAGTTCATCACCGACTGGCCCAGGTTGATCCGACCAGTCGTCGCCGCCAACGCCGCTGCGATAGACACCGACTCCCACACGCCATCGGTCGCCTCTTCACCTCGGTACAGCAGCGCATCCTCGAACACGAACATGTCGAAACCCACGTCCTCAGCCAGCGATGCGCGCTCGCTGATCGATTTCCACGCTGGTGGCGGCGGGCCGCCAACCGGTCGACCGTGCAGTTGGTTGATCAGTCCGATCCTCATGCGACGACCCTAGATGCCACGATCCAGAGTTGTCGCAGACAGCGCGCTCCCAAACGGCACAACCCCGATCACTCACTATGCGTGATATCGCGAAGCTGGCCAGACGAGGCTCTCCGACCTCATTGCCGATTCGGTCTTTCCTACGAGCGTCGAGCGCGTGCTGTGGCGGTTCCGAGTTGGGTAGCGTGGTTCAGTCATTGATTGGATCTGGAGGCAGTGGAGGATGTTTCGCGGAGTCTCTGTCGTCCTAGTTCTGGTATGGGCGTTGTTTAGCTTGGGGGTGCAGGCGGCTGAGGCGACGTGGTCTGTTGTCGGGGTGGATCCTGAGACGGGTGAGGTGGGAGTGGCGGTGGCGAGTTGTGTCGCGTCAGAGGTCACCGTGGTTCCTGTGCTTGTGCCGGGCGTGGCCGCTGCTGCATCCCAGGCGAACCTCTCGGCTCCGTCGGGAGCGCGGCTCATTGAGGCATTGGAGAGTGGAGCCACTCCTCAGGAGGTCATCGAGTCGGTTGTCGCTGCCGATGATGCGCCTGATGATCGACAGTTCGGTGTTGTGGTTCTGAATGGTGGAGGGGCGGGTTGGACGGGATCGGACACTTTCGATGTGGCTCTTGATCGTCGCGGGTCGGGCGGTTCTGTTGCGGTTCAGGGCAACATCTTGGTGTCTGAGGATGTTGTCGACGCGGCGATTGCCGCTTTTGAAACTGCCGATGGGGAGCTCGCTGATCGTTTGCTTGCTGGCCTGGTGGCCGGTGCCGATGCGGGCGGCGATTTGCGATGTGGCGATCAGACGGCGACAGCTGCAGCGTTGATCGTGGCTCGACCCGGCGACGAGAGCTACGCGTTTACGGAGGCTGGAGCGCTTGGCGTTGACCCCGAGGATGAAGCCGTCCCGTCGGTGTTCATGTCGGTCTTGGTAGCGGAGGGAGGTGAGCGTGCTCCCGATCGCCTGCTCGAGGCCTGGCAAGACGCCGATCAGTCATCAGGGTCGGTGGTGGTGCGAATTACCGAAGGTACCGATACCTCCGGGCAGGTAGCCGGGAGGGGTGAGCTCATCTTCTTTGGTGTTGTGGTCGCGTTGGGAGTGACCGGCGTCTGGGCGCTGGTGCGGTCGCGGCGCCGTCGCGCCGGTTAGGTTCGCTGTGCTGCGAGTTGAGCTTCTTGCAGCGCGGACACGATCACTTGCGGCTTCCACGTCGGTGTGCGCTCTCAGCCTCAGTCGGCGACGCGAGCAACCTGGTCCCCAACCCTCGATCCTGGCTCACTCGCTCGGCCACATGGCCTCCACGAAAGTGCGCAGGGTGGCGGCCAGGTTTCCGTTGTCGGCCGGGGCGGGGATGAACAGCACCGAATCGCGCCGTACCGACCCGGGGGCCAGCCGCTCTAGGCGCACCTCCTGGGAGGCCTTGAACGTCACCGGGGAGATCCGCACCTCGTTACGGAGCTTGACCAGCTCCTCGATCCCGGCCCCGGATGCGGCCACCCGCAGCCGGGCCACGTCGATGAGGGCGTCGGCCTCTGCGGGGAGCGGACCGTAGCGATCGAGCCACTCGGCGACCACATCGTCCACCGCCTCCGTGGTGGAGGCGGCGGCCAGCCGCCGGTACCCCTCGAGCCTCCCGTCGGCGTCGGGGACGTATTCGTCGGGGAGGCGGGCGTCGATGGGGAGATCGATCCTGATGTCGATCTCCGGCTCGTGCTCGACCGGTGTTCCCTTCAGATCGTTGACGGCGTCGGCGACCAGCTCGGTGTACAGGTCGAATCCGACGGCGGCAATATGACCCGACTGGGTCTCGGACAGGATGCTGCCGGCGCCACGAATCTCGAGATCCCGCATCGCCAGCTCGAAACCGGAGCCGAGCTGGGCGAACTCCCCAATCGCTTCGAGCCGGCGGTGGGCGGTCTCGGCGATTCGCTCCTCCGGCGGGTGGAACAGGTAGGCATAGGCCCGCTGGCTGGATCGTCCCACCCGGCCCCGCAGCTGATACAGCTGGGCGAGGCCGAGGCGGTCGGCTCCTTCCACGATCAGCGTGTTGACCTGGGGAAGGTCGAGCCCGGATTCGATGATGGTCGTCGCCACCAGGACGTCGTACTCGCCGTTCCAGAAGTCGAACATCACCTGCTCCAGCTGACCCTCGTTCATCTGCCCGTGGGCGACGGCGAAGTGGGCGTCGGGTACCAGCTCTTGGAGCCGGGCGACCGCATGGTCGATGGACTGCACCCGGTTGTGCACGTAGAAGACCTGCCCCTCGCGCAGCATCTCGCGGCGAATCGCCGCCGAGACGGCCTGGGCGTCGTACGGGCCCACGTAGGTGAGGATGGGGTGGCGATCTTCCGGCGGCGTCCTGATCTGGCTGACGTCCCTGATCCCGGTCAGCGCCAGCTCCAGGGTGCGCGGGATCGGGGTTGCGGTGAGGGCGAGGGCGTCCACCGAAGAACGGATCACCTTCAGCTTGTCCTTGGCCGAGACACCGAAGCGCTGCTCTTCGTCGACGACGAGCAGCCCGAGATCCTTGAAGGCGACGTCGTCTGAGAGGAGCCGGTGAGTGCCGACCACGACGTCGACCGAGCCATCGGAGAGCCCGCGTACGACGGCGCTCTGCTGGGCGGAAGTGAGGAACCGGCTCAGCATCTCGACCCGGATGGGGAAGGAACCAAAGCGCTCCTCCATGGTGGCGAAGTGCTGCTGGGCGAGCAGCGTCGTCGGAACCAGCAGCGCCGCCTGTCGCCCCTCCTGGACGGCCTTGAAAATCGCCCGAAGCGCGACCTCGGTCTTGCCGAAACCGACGTCACCGAAGATGAGCCGGTCCATCGGCAAGTCGGTTTCCATGTCGGCCTTGACGTCCTCGATGGCCGCCAGTTGATCGACGGTCTCCTCGTACGGGAACGAGGCTTCGAACTCGCCCTGCCATGGGGTGTCCGGCTCGAAGCTGTGACCCACCGCCGCCGCCCGCTCCCGGTGCAGCGCGACCACGTCCTCGGCGACGACGGCGACCGCCTTTCGCACCTTGCTCCTGGTCTGTGACCAGTCCGTCCCACCCATCCGGGACAGCCGCGGGCTCTCACCACCGGTATACCGGCGCACCGCGGCCAGCTGATCGGTGGGGACGTAGAGCCGGTCGCCGGCGGCGTACTCGACGAGCAGGTACTCGCGGGCGGCTCCGGCCATGTCGCGATGCACCAATCCCTGAAACCTCCCGATCCCGTGGTGGTGATGCACCACGAAATCGCCGGGCACAAGGTCGCGATAGGCCTGATCGGTGCGTTCGCCCCGTCCCACCCTGATCCGGCGATGCGAGCGTCGGCGCCCGGCGATCTCGGTCTCGCCGACGACGCCGGTGCCGATGGCAGGGAACACGAACCCCTGATGGATCCCGACGGGCAGGACGGTCGGGACTACCTCGTCCAAGGCGTCGGCAACCGGAAGGCCCACACCGGCCTCAGCCAGCACGTTGGCGACACGATCGGCGGCGGGCTCGCCGTCCATGGCGACCACGATGTCGACGCCGCGCCCGCTCCATCGGTTGATGGCACCGGCGATCGAATCGGGATCCCCCTGGGTACCGCCGAACGGGCTCGCCTCGTACCCATCGTCCCCCGGTCCCGATGCCAGCGGTGGCGCCGCCAATGCCTTGGCGGTGTCGAGCTCCAGATAGAGGGGCGGATGATCGCCCGCCTCCGGTGCTCCCGTGCCCCAGGTCGGGGCCAGCGCCTCGGCCAGGTCCTGCTCCTCGGCGATGAGCTCGGCAGCCCGATCACCGGCTCGGGCCGGATCGAACACGACGGTGGGCACCGCCGACTCGTCAAGCAGCGTTCGCGGCGGCGTCAGCCAGGGAAGCCATGATTCGATGCCGGGAAACGAGATGCCCTCGGCGATCCGCTCCCACGTCGATGCGGCCCATGGGGCCGATCCGGCGAGCGCGGCCGCCCGGGCACGCATCTCGTCGTCGATCAGCAGCTCGCCCGCCGGGTAGATCTCGACCTCGGCCTCCGAAGCTTCCGAGCGCTGGGTGCCAACAGAGAATCGCCTGATCTCCTCGATCTCATCGCCGATGAAGTCGAGCCGGACCGGGTGCGCCGCCTGGACCGGAAACACGTCGATGATCCCGCCGCGTACCGCAAACTCTCCATGACGCTCCACGCGGCCGGTGCGCTCGTAGCCGTGGGCAACCAGGCGGTCGACGAAGGCGTCGAAGCCCCCGGTGACCTCACCGGTGCCGAGCAGCACCGGTGCCACCGACGTCGGGCTGAGTCTCTGCATCGCTGCTCGCACCGAGGCAACGACCACCACCGGCTCGTCTGTGGCGAGGGCGTGTCTGGCGGCGACGCGATCGGCCATCGTGACCACGCTGGGCGAGACATGCTCGAATGGCAGGGTCTCCCACGCCGGGAGGTGTAGGGCGGGGCCGAAGAGGGCCACATCCTCTGCCAGATCCTCCGCCTCGCGCTCGCCGGGGACGACGGCGAGGATCGGACCTCCAAGCCGGTGCGCACTGCCGGCGAGCACCACGGCCCGAACCGGCTGCGGGATAACGAGCCTCCCCTCGAACACCGGGACGAGGTCGCGGCCGAAGCGATCGAGGACGGAGCTGAGCGGCGCTGGCACGATCGAAAGGGTACCGAGAGGGAGCTACGTCTTGTCCCGCTGCGGGGAGAGGACGGCGCGGAAGCGGCTGAAGTAGTCACCGGCCGAGACCAGGGTGACGATGACCGCCACTGCCATCAACCACTGGTCGAGTCGCCACGGACCGATGTCGACGTCGAGATGCAGGATGGCAAAGGAGATGGCGGTGAACTGGATTGCGGCTTTCGACTTACCCCAGGCGCTTGGCGGCACCGTGGATTGATCGAGAGCAGCGACGCTGCGCAGCGCCATGACCGCGATCTCCCTGGCGATGATGAAGAAGGCCGCCCAGGTCGAGGTGGTGCCGATCTCGACCAGGGCGATGAGGGCACCGGTCACGAGCACCTTGTCCGCCAGCAGATCGAGGAACCCGCCGAGGGTGGTCGTGATCTGCCAGCGCCGGGCGAGATACCCGTCGGCATAGTCGGTGAGCGAAGCGGCCACGAAGACGATGACCGCGGCAATCCGCGCCGTTTCGTTGTCGGGCGAGGCCAGGATCAGGAGCATCGCCACCGGGGTCGCCAGCAGCCGGACGATTGCCAGCACGTTCGGGATGGACATCGCCATGGATGGTACGCGGCTACGCCACCCAGTCGAGACTCTTCGACACCGCCTTGAGCCAATCGGCGTAGTAGCCCTCCCTCTCGGGCTCCGGCATCGCCGGCTCGAAGGTGCGATCGATGGCCCAATGCGAGCGCAGCTCGTCGAGGTCCTCCCAGAATCCGACGGCGAGACCGGCGGCGTAGGCAGCGCCGAGCACGGTAGCCTCGTTCACCTTGGGGCGGACCACAGGAATATCCAGGATGTCGGCCTGAAACTGCATGAGCAGGGCGTTGACCACCATCCCCCCGTCGACCTTGAGCGACGCCAGCGCCGAGCCGGCATCGGCCTCCATTGCCCGCAGCACGTCGCGGGTCTGATAGGCGGTGGCTTCGAGCACTGCCCGGCCGAGGTGGCCGCTGTTGGCGTAACGGGTGAGCCCGGCAATCACGCCGCGGGCGTCATCGCGCCACCACGGGGCATACAGCCCGGAGAAGGCAGGGACGAAGTACACGCCGCCGTTGTCGTCGACGCTTCCGGCCAACCCCTCGATCTCTTCGGCCGAATCGATCAGGCCCAGGTTGTCCCTCAGCCATTGCACGCCGGCGCCGGCAATCGCGACCGAGCCCTCCAGGGCGTACTGCGCAGGACGGCCCGCAATCTGGAAGGCGACAGTGGTCAGCATGCCGTTGGTCGATGGCACCGGATCGACTCCGGTGTTGAGCAGGAGGAAGCAGCCGGTCCCGTACGTGTTCTTGGCCTCCCCCGGCCCAAAGCAGGTCTGGCCGAACAGCGCGGCTTGCTGATCGCCGAGGATGCCGGCGAGGGGAGCGTCGGCGATGCCGGTGGGGGCAATGACCCCCGACGAGGGAACGATGGTAGGGAGCATGGGCGCCGGTACGGCGAAGGCGGCGAGCAGGTCGGGCGACCAGTCCAGGGTTTCGAGATCCATGAGCATGGTGCGGCTGGCATTGGTGACATCGGTGACATGCGCGCCGGTCAGATTCCAGGCAACCCAGGAGTCCATGGTTCCAAAGGCGATCTCACCGGACTCGGCGCGGGCCCGCAACTCGTCATCCTGGTCCAGCAGCCAGCGGATCTTGGGCCCGGAGAAGTAGGTGGCGAGGGGAAGCCCGGTTTCGGCCCGGAACCGGTCGATGCCCTCGGTACCGGCGAGGAGCCGGCACAGCTCTGTGGTGCGGGTGTCCTGCCACACCAGGGCGTTACCCACCGGCTCGCCGGTTTCTCGCGACCAGAGGACGGTGGTCTCGCGCTGATTGGTGATCCCGACCGCAGCGATCTTCGCCTCGGGTACCGAACCGACGGTGTCGGCCACCACCGCCTCGATGTTGGCGCGAATCTGGGCGGCGTCGTGCTCCACCCAGCCCGGCTTTGGGAAGATCTGCTCGTGCTCGAGCTGGCGCATGGCCACGATGGCGCCGCGGTGATCGACGAGGGCGCAGCGCGAGCTCGTCGTACCCTGATCGATGGCGGCGACGAACTCGGTCAACGGCTCCTCCTAGTTCAACTCGCCCGCCCGTTGCCGGGCCGCCTCTCCACCTTCGTTGGCAAACACCTCGGCGATCAGGGCGGCTCGGATCAGCACGTCATCGATGGTGTCGCGCTCGACCTTACTGAACCGCTGCAACACGTAGTCGGCGGGATCGACCCCGCCGGGCGGCCGGCCCACGCCGATCTTGAGACGCCAGAAGTCTTCCGACCCGAGCGATCGCACGACCGAACGCACGCCGTTGTGCCCACCTCCACCGCCCCCGTACTGGACCTTCATCTTGCCGAAGGGCACATCGATGTCGTCGTGGATCACTAGTAGCTCGTCCCCGCCTACCCGGAAATAGCGAGCGAGGGGTTGGACGGCCTCCCCCGACTGGTTCATGAACGTGCGGGGGACGGCGAGCACGACGCCGCCATCACCGAGCTGTGCCTCGGCGACGTCGGCTCGGATACCGAGGCGGGCCCGCTTGAACTTCTGGCCGGAAGCGATGGCCTCGATCACCTCTGCACCGAGGTTGTGACGGGTGCCGTCGTATTCGGAACCGGGGTTTCTCAGACCGACGATCAGGCTCGCGGTCACCGTAGCGGTCAGCCCTCGTCGGCGGTGTCTTCGCCGGCTTTGCCCTCTTCGGCCTCGGCCGCTTCACCCTCGACCGGCTCGGCTTCCTCGCCCTCTGCGAGCTCTTCACCCTCGAGCAGCTCGGGCTCGGGCTCTTCCTCGGCGGCGGGCAGCAGCACGGTCACCAGAGGACGGTCGACGTCGGTGGTGTAGGTGACGCCTTCGATGGACGGGAGGTCCTCGACCCTGAGGGTGTCGCCGATGCCCAGATCGGTGATGTCCACCTCGATGCTCGAAGGGATGACGGCGGGAAGGGCCATCAACATGACCGAGGTCTCGATGGCCTCGACGAACCCGCCTTCCTCACGCACACCGGCGGGGACACCGACGTACTCGATGGTCACCTCGGCCTCGATTTCAACGTCGAGCGAGACCTGGATCAGGTCGACGTGGATGATGTCACCGCGCACCGGGTCGCGCTGGATTTCACGAGCGACGGTCAGCACCTCGCCGCCGCCGTCGACAACGACGTTGATCAAGGCATTGAGGCCGGCCTCGGTGTGCAGAGTGGCGCCAAGCTCCCGACCGCTGACGCTGATCGAAATCGACTCCAGGTCGGTGCCGTACACGATGGCGGGAACGCGCCCCTCGCGCCGCATCCGGCGTGCCGGTCGGCTTCCCGAGGTCGTGCGCTCCTGCGCGCGCAGCGTCTCCTGTTCCATGGCTGGGCTCCTCGACAGATCTGAAGTGGCCCAAGTGTAGGCCTCGGCGTTGGCAATCCTCAGCCGGGAATGAAGTCGAGGCGAACCGATCGAAGGGGATTGTCGGCATTCGGATCGACCAGAAGCACCGACTGCCAGGTCCCCAGCACCACACGCCCGTCCTCTACCGGGATCGTGACCGACGGTGAGACGAACGCCGGGAGCACATGATCCGCACCGTGACCCTCAGCGCCATGACGGTGCCGGTAGCGGTCATCGAGCCGGGGAAGGATGGCGTCGATCGCATCGATGAGGTCGGCGTCACTGCCGGCGCCCGTCTCGATGATGGCGATCCCGGCGGTGGCGTGAGGAACGAACACCGACACCAACCCGTTCCCCTTGCCGGCGACGAAGGCGCTGACCTCAGGGGTGATGTCGAACGTTCCCCGGCTGCGGCCCGTTTCGACGGTGAAGGAGTGGGTGTTCACGGCATGACCCTATCGGTCCCCGGCGCCGCGTAACTCGAGGGCGCGCCGGTAGGGACGGATCTCGATCAGCTCGCCGGCGTCGAGGCGAGCGCTGATCCGCTGCCAGAAGCCGGGCTCGAACAGATCGGAGTGAGCCTCGTCGATGACCCGGCGCAGCTCCGGTCCCACACCAAGGAAGCGCTTGAACTCTTCGGGGAAGACGTCGTTGGGCCCGATGCCGAATGCCGGCGTCTCGCTGAGCTCATCCTGTTCGGGGAGGCGGCGAAAATTGCACTCACGGATCTCGGCGATCTCGTCGTAGTCGTAGAAGACGATGCGGCCCGCGTTGGTGACGCCGAAGTTCTTCATGAGGAGGTCGCCGGGAAAGATGTCGGTCGCCGCCAGGTTCTTGATCGCGTTGCCGTAATCGACGACCGCCCGCGCCGCGGCGTCTGCGCTCGCATCACGCAGGAACAGGTCGAGCGGGGTGACCCGTCGCTCCACGTAGACCCGGTGCAGCGTCACCGTGTCGGCGGTCACGGTGACCGAGCGCGAGGCGTCTTCGCGGAGCTCGTCGAGAAGAGCGGGCTCGAACCGGTCGACCTCGAAGACCAGGTGATCGAACACCTGAGCCTCGATGAGCCGGCCGGCGCGATCGTGACGGGACACCGCCCGGTACTTGGCCCGCACCTCGTCCGGGGTGACGGTCTTCTGCGGGGGAAAGTGATCGCGGATCACCTTGAACACCGACTCGTGGCCGGGGAGGGTGAACACGATCATCACCAACCCCGGAACGCCGGGGGCCGTGGTGAATCGGTCGGTCGAAGAGGCGATGTAGCTCGCCAGATCCCGATACAGCTCGGTCTTGCCGTGCTTGTAGAAGCCGAGCGCGCTGTACAGCTCGGATGATCTGCGATACGGCAGCAGCCGACCCACGAAGCGGACGATCCCGGCGGGATCGAGGGTGTGGACGACGAAATCGGCCCGGGTGTAGGAGAAGAGGATGGACAGGTCCTCCTCCCCGGTCAGAACCGCTCGGATCGTCAGGCCCCTCCGCTCGTGGGACAGGGCGAACACCAGGGGCAGCACCACCCCGTCGGCGTGCATGGTGCCGACCAAATAGGCCCCCTGTCCCCGGTAGAAGGTGGCACTGATCATCTCGACCCGATCCGGGGTCGGCCCGAGACCCTGCTCGGTGAGCGCCCCCCCGATACGGGCAGCCGCCAGTTCGACGTCGCCTCCGAGGTCCGACCAGGTTGCCTGAAATCGGTGATCGCGGATCACGGAGCGAACCAGCGACTCGGTGGAATCGGGTTTCTCGTAGGACACAAGGAAATCCGTCGTCGATGGCATTGCCGACGGGGCCTGGAGGAATTCGATGGCGGGATCGACTCCGACGGTGTCGAAGATCCGCCGCGTCACCGAGTTCCAGAACGTCTCGGCAATCTCGACGTCGCCGCGCCCGGCGATGAGGGGGCTGAACGACTCCCTGGCCTCGGTCCAGACGGCCCGCTCTCTCAGGCCCGGGCCGAGGAGCTCGGTGATGACGTCGACCGCTACCGTCGTCTCGGTGTCGTAGCGGTCCCTCCGCTCCAGCGCATCGCGGTGCAGCGCCCTCCAGTCGCGGGCTTCGAACCGCTCCCTTCCGCGACGGGTGATCGCGATGAAACGCCGGCGCCACTCCACGAACGGATCGAAGACGGCATGGGCGACGCGCAGAGCGGCTTGGCTCTCGGTCAGATGTTCTCGCCCCGGAAGATCTCGCTCACCGAGGCGTCGGTGAAGATGGCATTCATCGCCCCGGCGAGGATCGGGCCGATCGACAGCACGGTCATGAAGTCGAGGTGGGTGGCGTCGTCGGGCACCGGGAGGGTGTTGGTGATGACCAGCTCGTCGATCGGTGCGTTCTTCAACCGATCTACCGCCGGTGGTGACAGCACCCCGTGGGTTGCCAGCACCCGCACCGAGAGTGCGCCGCGCTCCTTGAGCAACTCGGCGGCGCCGGTCACCGTTCCTGCCGTGTCGATCATGTCGTCGACGATGATGCAGTGACGATCCTTCACTTCGCCGACCACCCACAGCGTCTCGGACTCGTTGCGCACATCCTCCACGCGGCGCTTGTGGACGAAGGCAACGTGAGCGTCCAGATGAGCGGCGAACCGCGACGCCAGCTTCACCCGCCCGGCGTCGGGGGACACAATCGTGGTCTCGCCCTCGATCGTGTTTTCGATGTAGTCGGCAAACAGCGTGATGGCGGTGAGGTGATCGAAGGGGGCGTCGATGAACCCCTGGATCTGGCCGGTGTGCAGATCGACCGAGACGATCCGGTCGGCGCCGGCCTGCATGAACAGGTCTCCCACGAGCCGTGCCGAGATCGGTTCCCTGGGCCTTCCCTTCTTGTCCTGGCGGGCGTAGCCGTAGAAGGGGACGATGGCGGTGATCCGCTTCGCCGAGGCCCGCTTCAGGGCATCGATCATGATCAGCTGCTCCATGATGTGGAAGTTGATGGGGTCGGCGTGGCTCTGGATCACGAAGCAGTCGGCGCCGCGGACGCTCTCGGTGTAATGCACGTAGATCTCGCCGTTGGCGAAGACGGACAGCTCTACCCCGCCGAGGGGCACGCCGAGTATGTCGGCGACTTCGTGAGCGAGGGGCTCGTTCGCCGAGCCCGAAAAGACCATCAACCGTTTTCGGCCTGCCAGCTCCATCAGCTGCCCTCCATCAGCTGTCGGACTCCTCAGCCGCGCGGCGTTTCCGGCGCTCAGCGTAGCCGGAGATCTCCTGTTGCGGCGAACGCTCAATCGCCAGCGCACCGGGGGCGACGTCCTCAGTGATCACCGACCCGGCGCCGGTGTAGGCGTCGTCGCCGATCTCGACGGGGGCGATCAGCATGGTGTCGGACCCGATCCTCACCCGGTCCCCGATCTTGGTGCGGTGCTTGTGGTAGCCGTCGTAATTGACGGTGACGGTGCCGGCTCCCAGATTGGAGCCTTCTCCGATCTCGGCGTCGCCGACATAGGCGAGGTGCGGCACCTTCGAGCCCTTGCCGATCGTCGAGTTCTTGATCCCGACGAACTCGCCGGCCTTGGCGCCCTCCCCGAGATCGGTCCCGGGGCGCAGATGGGTGAAAGGACCGACACTGGCGTCTCGTCCGACCACGGCGCGGTCCAGCACCGCCCAGCGCACGGTGGCCCCCTCGGCGATGGCGGTGTCGGTTGCGTGGACGTTCGGCCCGACCTCGGCGTCGGCGCCGACGGTCGTCTCCCCCACCAGGTAGACATCGGGATAGATCCTGGCCCCGGCGGCGACCGAGACCCCGGCATCGATGTAGACCCGGTCGGGATCCAGCATGGCGACGCCATCCTCCATGAGTTGGAGGTTGATGCGGCGCCGCAGCTCGGCGCCGGCCGCGGCGAGCTGGGCGTGGGAGTTGACCCCGAGGGCCTCGGTCTCGTCGGTGGTGACGGCCCCGACCTGGTCGCCCGCACCGGCGAGGAGCCAGACCACGTCGGTGAGGTAGTACTCGCCCTGGGCGTTCTCGTTGCCCAGCCCGGCCAGGGCCGTGTCGAGCCGCTTCCGCTCGAAGGCATAGACCGAGGTGTTGACCTCGTTGACCGCACGCTGCTCGGTTGAGGCGTCGCCGTGCTCGACAATGGCGGCCACCGTGTCACCGTCCCGCAGCACCCGGCCGTAGCCGGTTGGATCCCGCATCACCGCCGACAGCACGGTAGCGGCGTTCCCCGAGTCGGCATGGGTGTCGAGCACCGACTGCAGGGTGACCGGCGACAGCAGCGGCATATCGGCCGGGACGACGAGCACCGTCGAGACGGCGTCGGTGAAGCCCTCGAGACCGGCTCTGACCGCGTCCCCGGTACCGAGCTGGGGCTCCTGGAGGATGTGCGCCGCATCATCGGGAAGGGCGGCGATCACTGCCTCGGCCCCGTCGCCGACGACGACCACCGTCTCGCGGGCCTGCAGCGGCGCCGTGTTGTCGAGTGTCCACCCGAGCAGGCTGCGGCCGGCCGCGGCGTGGAGCGCCTTGGGGAGGTCGGATTTCATCCGGGTGCCTTTGCCGGCGGCGAGTATGAGAACGCCGAGCGTCATGGGTGTTGTATCGGACATCGCTGGGGGGACAGGACTCGAACCCGTACTGGATGGACCAAAACCACCTGTGCTGCCGGTTACACCACCCCCCAGAAGGGGCGCCTAGAGGTTAACGGTCCGCCTCGGTTGACTCGTACCGAGACGTATTACGTAAAAGAGACGTATTACGTATTACGTATTACGTATTACGAGACGGCTGGTCACCGGTCACTCGTCACTGGTCACTGGTCCTCCAGGATCCGCCAGGCGTGGTCGATCGGCGAGGCCGCTCGCGCCGCTCGCGCCGTGGCGGGTGCGGCGGCGACGGCGTCTTCTGCCTCGTCGATCGTCGAGAAGTAGGCGAACAGCGCAGAACCGCTCCCGGTCATCGCCACCGGGACGCCCCAGATGCTCTCCAGCTCGGCGCGCCAGTCATCGATCTCCGGAGCGATCGACACTGCGGCGGGATACAGGTCGTTGGCCAGCGGGGCCAGGTCGCGCAGCGTCGGGGGGAGGGCGTCGGCCGGGAACACCGGTCCCTGCGGCCCGTCCAGGTCATCCCAGGCGGCGTACACCGCCGGGGTGTCGAGCGACAGGTCCGGGACCACGATGGCGAGGGCGAAGCCGGTGGCATCCGGCTCCGGTTGGACGAACTCGCCGATCCCGCCGACGATCGCGCTGCCCCCCACGAGGGCAAAAGGTACGTCGGCGCCGAGGTCGACGGCGAGACGGCGGACCTCCTCGAAGGGGACGGCGAAGCGTCGCGAGGCGAGGATGAGGGAGGCGGCGGCATCGGCGCTGCCCCCGCCGAGCCCGGCGCCGTCGGGCACCGACTTGTCCACGGTCACCCGCATCGGGGCCGGTGTTGAGGCCAGCAGGCGTACCGCATCGGCGGCCCGCCAGGCCAGGTTGGTCTCGTCGTCGGGTGCGTGCCCTCCGGTGACGACAACCTCATCGCGCTCCGCATCGCCCAGGCCGATCTCGTCGGACCAGTCGATCGATTGAAACACGCCGCGGATGGGGTGATAGCCATCCGGACGCGGCGGTTGCACCTGCAACGCCAGGTTCACCTTCGCGTTGGCTACGGCATTCACGACGCCACCTCCTCCGCCAACCGGACGAACCCGAGCGGTTCC
>PVMS01013919.1_pt1 | contig 14826 bp, 13 predicted proteins | sample 1853461 | NCBI WGS metagenome assembly PVMS01 (sample SAMN08582032, study PRJNA380276) | Marine sediment metagenome, whole genome shotgun sequencing project. | isolation source: ocean sediment barecode stripped | collected 2017 | reverse complement strand
TGTGGCACGCCGTTCTTCCGAGCGCGTAAAAAGGAAGACGCCTGGGAAAAGGGGTACGAGCCGTTTCATGCGGTCGAATGCCGCGTCGGGGCCGTGGAGATTGCTCCTCGGTCGAGCCGCCCGTTCGTCGTCGCAAACCTGAAGGCCTTCAGGGAGCTATCCGGGGAGCTCCTCACTCCGGGAACCTACCGCTTCGAGGTAACTTTCACCGACGGGAACAAGAGCTTTCGCCACCACGCGATCGTGTACTCGGGGGAATTCGACCTGGTCGCGAAGTTCTCCAGGCGCTAGAGCGGTCTAGACCGGTTCGTCTTCGACCTCGAGAAAGCAGACGCTGAACCAGTCGTTCTCGTCACTCCAATGTCGCGTGAGTCGAAATCCTGCGGTCCGAGCCATGTCTTCGAACTGCTGCAAGTCGTACTTGTGAGAATATTCGGTGAGGATGTGCTCACCGGCCGACAGCGCGACCTCGGTGTCTCCGATCCGGATGGATTGGTCGATCTCGCTCACCAGCCGCATCTCGATTCTGCCTTCGCTCTCGACGTACGGCGCGTGATGACGGAATGTGCTCAGGTCGAAGTCGGCGCCACATTGGTTGAGCCGGCGCAAGATGTTCAAATTGAACGCCGCGGTGACGCCGAGCGGGTCGTTGTACGCCCCCTCGACGACCTTCGGGTCCTTCTTACGGTCGATGCCGACGAGCAGGCCGCCGCCCTGCCCTACGAGGTCGGCAACGCGTTCGAGGAAGGACACCGCTTCATCGTGAGTGAAATTCCCGATCGTGCTGCCAGGAAAGAACGCAACGGTGCGAGAGCTCGGACGGTGCGGGCGCGGCAACCGGAGCGGCTGAGTGTAGTCCGCACACACGGCAATCACTTCGATGTCGCCATATCGGTCCGCCAACTGATGCGCAGACGCCTCGAGTGCGGCCCTGCTGATGTCGATGAGAACGCAACCGCTCGGATCGATCAACGCATCGAGCAGCTTTTGGGTCTTGAGCCCGACGCCTGAACCGAACTCGACAAGAGTGGCATGTGGGCCGATCGCTTCGGCCATCTCGTGGACGGTTCGGCTCATGATTCCGAGCTCGGTACGCGTCGGATAGTACTCGGGAAGCTCAGTGATCGCCTCGAAGAGCCGCGCGCCCAACGCATCGTAGAAATACTTGCACGGAAGCGCTTTTTCGGAGCGACGGAGCCCTTCGACCGCCTCCGCCCGGAGGTCACCCATGTCCGGGTGAAGGTCTACGATTCGAACCCGCTCCCGAGTGCTCAATGGATCAAATGCAATCATCGACTCAATCGCCATCCCTGGCCAACCGGATGCCGCTGAACTGCCAACGAGCTTCCGGTGGGAAAAAATTTCGATATGTTTTGCGCGCATGGCCGGCGGGGGTCGCGCAACTGCTGCCTCGCAATACGTATTGGTTGCACATGAACTTGCCGTTGTACTCTCCGAGCGCACCGTTCCCGGGCCGGTAACCCGGGTAGGCCGAATAACTAGAGCTCGTCCACTGCCACGCTGCGCCGTATGGGCTTGGAACGAGAGGATGCATCGATACCGCGCGGCCGCACAGGGGTGCGGGCTCCGGCTCGGCGGTTGCTGCCTCCCATTCCTGCTCCGTCGGCAAGCGGGCGCCGGCCCAGCGGGCGAACGCGTCGGCTTCGTAATAGCTCACGTGTGCCAGAGGCTCGCGGCCTCGAATTGCCTCCCGGCCGTGAAGGGTGAACGCGCTCCAGCCTCCATGGTCCTGGCGCCAATACTGCGGGGCCCGCCAGCCATGGGTCTGCACTGCATGCCAGCCCTCGCTGAGCCACAGCTCCGAGCGGCCGTAGCCGCCGTCGTCGATGAACGCAAGGTACTCGCTGTTGGCGACGAGGCGTCGTGCAAGCTGAAAAGGGTGAACGAGGGCGTCGTGAACGGGACCTTCGTTGTCGAAGTGGAACAACGCCGGGTCGCAACCGATTCGAACGATACCGCCTGCGTGATCGGACCACCGCATCGCGGGAACCGAAGCGGCATCCTCAGGCTGGGTTCGCTCGTCGGCATAGGCAGGGTCGAGAGGGTTGCACGACAACAGATGCTTGATGTCCGTGAGGAGCAACTCCTGGTGTTGTTGCTCGTGATGAAGGCCGACCTCGATGCGGCTGAGGAACTCCCCATCGAGGTTGGAACCGAGCAGATCGAGGACGGCCGCGTCTACGCGTTTACGGTACTCGGTGACCTCGTCGTGACCCGGCCTCGTCAGAAGCCCGCGTGACGGGCGGTGGTACTGCTCGCCCACCGCGTTGTAGTAGCTGTTGAACAGTACGGCGTACGGCTCGGGCGAAAGGCCTTCCACGCCGGCAGGGCCAAGCACGAACGTCTCGAAGAACCATGTCGTGTGCGCGCGATGCCACTTCGTCGGACTCGCGTCCGGCATGCTCTGTACGCACTGGTCTTCGACCGACAGAGGCGCAGCCAGGGCTTCGGTTTGCGCGCGCACCCGCTCGAAATCGCCCGTAAGACCATCATGCACGACCTGAGCCTTCATACGTACCGCCTTAGACGGGTCAGAGCGTTGGTGTTACCAAAAAGCTGGGCAATCGTCACGGACTATCGGCCCGAACGCATCGAGCACTATTCTGGCCCGTCGTAGCGCGGATGTTAGGCTGTCGAGCGTTCCTGGAGGGTGGATGAAGGAGCAACGTTGACTGCGAAATCAGCAGAGGGGCGCAGGGCTCTTGGCGCCTTTGCCGGCTTGGTCGTAATTGTCGCGCTCTTTTACGCCGTCGGCGACGCCCACTATTCGGGCTACGCGCTCGCTCTCGGGTCACCCGAAATGCCGTACCGCACGACCGTGTCGTTCTTTGCGCTGATTGGGGTTTACGGGGCGGCGTTCGCCTATCTATCGGCTTCGCTCATCCGGCGCACGAGTCAGGCCGCGCACGGAGTGGACGTGGGCGACACCGGCATCCTTCGGCGCTGGTTCGTTCCGCTGGCCACGCTTGCAGCGTTTGCGATCCCTTGGAACCTCCGAACCTTCGTTCTTCATGGCGCCCCCCTCACCGACGACGAAGCCGCCTACCACCTCGCAAGCCAGATCGTTGCGAGTGGACGAGTCGTGGCGGAGTCTCCACCGTTCAAGCTTTTCTTCGATCGCGCATTTCTGATCAACGACGGGCGCTTCTTCACACAGTACTTTTTGGGATGGCCACTGCTGATGGCGCCAGGAACGCTCCTCGGGAAACCCGAGTTGATGAACCCGCTCTACAGCGCGCTGACGATCTGGCCGCTCTACCAAATCTTGGTGCGAGTGGCAGGAGCTCGCTGGGCGCGGCTGGGAGTGTTTCTCTGGCTCGCGTCGCCGTTCTTGATGTTCGGCGCCGCGACGCTCATGTCTCACACATCATGTCTGATGGCGCTGACCTGGGGCATGTACCTCGTGCTTCGCGCGGGCGATGAGGACGCGCCGCTGTGGTTGCATGGGGCTGTCGCCTTCTGCTTCGGGATCGCGTTCTGGGTTCGTCCGCTATCGGCCATTGGCATTGGAGCCTTTCCGGTGATGTGGTGGGCGTGGCGGCAACGCGGAGCGCCAGGCCAAGCCTCGGCCTACGCTGTCTTTGCGAGCGTTGGCGCCGTGATGGCCGCCGTTTTCCTGGGCGTGAACTACGCACAAAGCGGATCGGTATTCAGCGTCGCCTACAGCGAAGCCCTCCGATATGCGGACGCCAACGGCTACCGCTTTGCGCTTTGGGACTCTGCACCCGACGTCGACGTCCCCAACATCAGCGTCGGTGAGTTCCACACGCCGGGAGTAGCGATTTTTCGTTTGGCGTTCACCGGCTTCGGGTTCCCAGGGCCCCTTTTCTTGGCCTTGATCGGTGCGGGACACGCTCAGGGCGCACTCTTCGCCGGTAGTGCGATCGGCTTTCTCGCGACCATGCTGCTAACCTCGTCGGCTGGCGTCGATCCTTTTGGCCCCGTGCACGCCACCGAGCTGATGTTGCCGGCGGTCGTCCTCGTAGTCTTGGCTTTCGCGCGAATCGAGGCCTGGGAACGGCAGCGAGGGGAGAGCAACTCAGTCGCGATGAGCTGGACGCTCGCGCTCGCGGTGGGGCTCGTCCTTTCGAACTTGGTCCTCTATGTACCCAAGCGCGTTCAGGCACTCGAACGCATGGGTGAAGGAATCGCGAGGCCGTTCGACACGCTTCGAGATTCAAAGATCCACAATGCGGTCATCTTTGCTCCGCGCCCCTTCATCCGACGCTGCGCTACCGGGTTCTCCGGGAACTACGTCTTCTGGCGTCCGATTTCCGACCCCGAGCTTCGAGACGACATCATATGGGCCAACCACATCACGTTGAAACTGGACCGCGGGCTGATGCAGGCGCACTTTCCGGACCGCACAGGCTACGTCATGGGGTGGCCGCGTGACGGCTGCCAACCTGTGCTTCTGCCCCTCGAAGCAGTCGGTCCCGCGTTTCCACCCGGTTTGGTAGGGGGAAGCAAGGACGTTTCGGATCTCGATCTGGCCCTCCAGCAAGCAGGAGTCCTGCCCTGAGGCGGGCGCCGATCGACGACGGCAGAGTCACCCATGCGCGAAAGCTGTCTTAGCCACCATTGTTCGCTACCCTGGACGTGACGGGGGAGTGAGAATTGCCGAACGAGGACAAGCCGCGCAGGTGGGGCGCGATTCTGCTGGCGTCGACGGTTTCCGTTGGCCTGCTAGTGCTTCTCTTTAGAGGGATCGACCCGGCGCGAGTGCTGACGGAAGCCAAGAAGGTAGACCTTCGGATATTCGCCTGGGTCTACGTCTTCCGCGCCGTGGGCTTCTTCGCGCTGTCTTGGCGGGTACGCGCGATCGCGCGACCCATGCACAGGTATCAGTGGAAGGAAACCACCCGCGGGGTCTTCGCGGGCTACTTTGGCAACGCCGTACTGCCCGCTCGCATCGGTGAGCTTCTGAAGGTCGGATACCTTTCGCGGGTAGGCCCGCCCTCCCCGACCGCCTGTCTTGCATTCGCCGCGGTCGAGCGAGTGCTGGATCTGCTCGTACTTTCGTTCATCGCAATCTGGATATCCCTCATCACACTGAACAAGCAGGCGGGCGATAGCATCGTTCTTCTATCGTTGGCGGCGGGGACGAGCGCGGTGTTCCTCATCGTCCTTGCTCGCAAGCCCGAACGAGTCGCGGCTATCGCCAAGGGCGCCGTGGGGCTTCTCGGCGCACGCGCCGACGCATTGATCAGTCCTCGCATCGAGAAGTTTCTCGAAGGGTTGTCCGCGCTCGACACGGCGCGACAAATGGTCCCCGTCGTCCTGTCGACTTTGCTCTACTGGGGCCTGAGCATAGCTTCGATAGCAGTGTGGCCCCTCGCCTTCGGACTCGATTTGGTTTGGTACGCGCCCCTGGTTGTCCTGGTCTTTCTCGCACTGGGGACAGCGATCCCCTCCACGGCAGCGTTCGTGGGCACCTATCACTACGCGGCCGCTGCGGGACTGCACTTGATGGGTGTGTCCCGCGAGACGTCGGTGGCGATGGCCATTTTCGTTCATGCAGCTACTTTCATTCCGTGGACGATCGTCGCCGGGCTCGCGATCATGGTTCCACTCTGGAAAGGCGACTTGGCTTCGCGACCGCTACGTGCTTCGAGCTCCCAGCAGCCATAGGTCGAGCAGATCTGCGATGTCACCGATCCATCGCTCCGCTTCGTATTCGGGTTCGACCGCTCGGCGCGTGTACATGCGATCCGTGCGGCGGAGCTCGATGGTGTGCCAACCACGGGTCCTAGCTGTCACGAAGTCTTTCTCGACATTGTCGGCGACGTAGACGTAGCTGGCCGACCCGAAGCGCTGCTCCAGCGCTTCATAGCCCCATGGAGAAGGCTTCCATGTTGCACGGCCGCCGCCAGCGTCAGTCAGAATGACAGCGTCAACGAGCGCATCGAGGCCCAGGGCATCGACCTTGTTCTGCTGAACTTGCGACGGCCCGTCTGTGAGCACCGCGACCGACATACCCGCCTCTTTCAGCAGCGCGAGCACCCTTCTCGTCGAGTCATCGAGCGAGATGGCCGGTACGTGAGAGCGGTACACCTCGACGAGCTCCGGGACGAGCGTCGCCGGCAGCCCGTGACGCGGTAATAGCTCGTCGAAGATCGTGTGCCGGCAGCCAGCTTCGAGCAGAGAGAGCATCTGTTCGGCGGCGCCAGGCACCTTCCACTTCGCGCTCAGGTAATCACCCGCGGCTCGTAGCCCGCTTCGCGCGTAAGCAAGCTCCGGATACAGAGTGTCATCGAGATCGAAAACGGCGACGTCAGGGCGCATCGATGATCACGTTGTGCCAGCGGCGGTAGAGCTCCATGCCAATTCGCGGTACGGCCGCGCCAGGCCACGCTGCATCGCCGAGCCACGCGAGGAGAAGCTCGGGTGCCTGAAGCCCGGCAGCGAAGGATAGGCTCATCGCGCCACCGAGTCGGGGGTTGAAGTCGAAAAAGACCGGGCCGCGTCCGGGTACGAGCCGGCACTGGACGTTGAAGAAGCCCTCTACGCGAAGACGAGCGCACAGCTTCTCGAGGCCCGATGGGATTTCCGTGGGCACCTCCACGACCCGGCTTCGCACCGCCAGCCCTCCGCGCACCTCGTCGCGAGTGCGAGCGATCAACTGCTCGATCTGGCCACCGTGGCTCGCGAAACCATCGACACTCAGCTCTGGACCCTCGATGACTTCGGTGAGGACTGAGTCCGGTCGACCCAAGCGCTCGAGCGCGTCGCGATCGGTGACGACCAGCGCGTCCCTACTGCCTGAGCCACAATCCGGACGGGCGAACACTGGATAGGGACCCTTCGCGGTACGTGACGCTGGAGCGTCGAGCCCAGCATCCCGAAAGGCCTGCGCCAATTTTCGCTTGGAGGCGCAGATCTCGATGCACTCGGAGTCCGACACCAACACGCGCAGGCCGTTCCCTTCGAGGACTCCACGGTGGGTTGCTGCGGCACGAAGCTCCGGCTCCATGACCGGAATGAACACCCGTGACTCGTGCTCTTGTGCGTACGACGCAACGCATTCCCCGTAGCGTACGGCGTCGGTTCCGGCAGGCAGCTCCACATCGAGGTCGGCGAGCCCGAGGCCGCCGTGGCGCCTCTGCAGATCACCGCCCACGACCCGCCACGCGTGAGATGAATCTGCGCGCAGGGCATGGACGAGGTTCTGGGCAGCCGTGCTTCCCATGCTCCCCACAAGAACGTTCACCGGACTGGGCGACGCGATCATCTAGCCGGCCTCCTCGATATTGCACCGCTGCAACACCTCCGACGCGTCAAGTCGGTCCATGTACCAGGCGCGAGGAGCGAGCCATGGCGGACGGGCGTTGCCAAACAGTGCGACGTCCATACCTGCGGCCGTGGCCGCAAGCCAACCGTCGTGGGAATCCTCGATGGCCAGACAGCGATTCGGAGGCACTCCCAAGCGCTGGGCCGCAAGGTTGTATCCTTCGGGTGACGGTTTCGGCGAGGAAACGTCGCCGCCTGTGATGACAACCTGAATCTGATCTGCAACGCCCATACTTTGCAGCCAAACGTGAGGGGCAAGGCTGTTGGTGACAACTGCCATGGGGACCTCGGCCCGAACGAGGGCCGCCACCATCTGTCTCGCGCCCTTCATACTGCAGTCGCCTTCCCGTTCGAGGAGTCGACAAAGCGCCCGCGGCTTGGCCTCTGCGAGCCTTCGCTTCACCTCCGAACCTGCCATCGGAAGGGCAATCTCGATGACTCGCGACCGAGCGGCACCCCCCAGCACGGCTTCACGCGCAACGCCAGAAAAACTGAGCCTCGCCTCCTCGAAAACCTGCTCGTATGCGCGGATGTGGAGACCGGCAGAATCCACCAACACACCATCCATGTCGAAAAGGACGGCGTATGTCGTCATCTTTCGTTCATCCAGCAGTTAGTATACTTTGGAGCCAACAAAGGGGGGGAATTCTTGGGCTCGAAACTACTAGTGACGGGGGGTGCGGGGTACATCGGGGCGGTGCTCGTGCCGGAGCTCATCGACGAAGGCTACGACGTCACGGTGTTGGACGCTTTTCTCTACGGAACGGATCCCGAGGTGGACCCGATGGTCCACGAGCGATGCACGAAGATTCGCGCGGACATTCGCGATTTCGACAACGTGAACGCCGTCTTGGCAGCAGACGAATGGGACACGGTAATTCACCTCGCTGCAATTTCGAACGACCCCAGCTCGGAACTCGATCCGCAGGTTACCGAAAGCGTCAATCTGGACGCCGTCAAGCACCTGATGAACTCGGCCAAGCGGCACGGGGTGAAGCGTTTTCTCTACGCCTCGTCGGCGAGTGTGTATGGGGTCAAGGGAACCGAGAAAGTCACCGAGGATCTTCCTCTCGATCCCATCACGATCTACGCGAAATGCAAAGCAGAGGGCGAGACCATTCTCAACGGCTTGGTCGACAGCGACTTTGTCGGGGTGTCGGTTCGCTCGGCAACAGTTTGCGGGTACTCGCCGCGCTTGCGACTCGACCTGACCATCAACCTCCTGACCGATCAGGGGCTGAAGGACGGGCGAATTCGCGTGTTCGGCGGAGATCAAATGCGCCCGAACGTCCATGTCCGCGACCTCACGGCGTTCTACCGCACGCTGATCACCGCGCCCGCGGACAAGATCTCCGGCAAGGCGTTCAACGTCAGCCGGGAGAATGCCTCCGTCATGGCGCTCGCAGAGATGATTCGAGACGAGCTCGACCCCTCGTTGCCGATCGATACAGTTCCCTCGAATGACCCGCGCTCCTACCATCTGTGCGCGGACCGTGCCCACCAGGAGCTCGGGTTCGAGCCACGATACGCGCTGGTGGCCGCGGTGAAAGAGCTCAGAGACGCCTATCAGACCGGCAAAGTTCCAGATAGCGAATCCGAGATCTACCGAAACGTGGCCTGGATGAAGGCGCGGCCCGAGGTGTGGCGGTCCATCGCAAAGTTCAGCGCATGACGGCGATCCCGTACGTCGACCTGGTGAAACAAAACGAGGCGTTTCGTCCGCAAATTCTGCAGGCGGTGGACCGCGTGCTTCAGCACGGGCAGTTCATCAACGGTCCTGAGCTGGCAGAGCTCGAAGGCATGCTGGCCGCCAAGCTCGGCGTTTCTCACGTCGTGGGAACGGGCTCCGGAACCTCTGCGCTCACCTTGTCGATGCGAGCGCTTGGCATCGGGCCGGGCGATGAAGTCATCACGGTCGCACACTCTTACGTCGCGACTGCCACGAGCATTCAGCTGCTCGGTGCGACGCCGGTGTTCGTGGACATAGATCCGAAGACCGCATTGATGGACCCGCAGCAGCTCCCTGCCGGTCTGTCAGCGCGCACCAAAGCGGTAATTCCAGTGCACCTGGGCGGTGTCGCGTGCGACATGGACCCCATTGCGGCGTTTTGTGAGCAGCATGGGCTGCACCTCATCGAAGATTGTGCACAGGCGATCGGGGCATCATATCGAGGCCGATCGGTCGGCAGCTTCGGAACCGGATGCTTCTCGCTCCACCCGCTCAAGTCCCTTGCCGCGTGTGGAGACGGTGGCTTCATCACCACCAATGATGAGGAGAGAGCAGCACTCCTTCGAAAGCTCCGATCCCTCGGTCACCGCGATCGGGACCATGTCGACGTAGCAAGCGAGAACGCGCGGCTAGATACGCTGCAGGCAGCGATCATCTTGGTCAAGTTGCCGCGTCTGGACGACTGGATCGCGACTCGTAGGGAACACGCGGCAGCATACACTGCGGCACTCGCACCGCATTTCGAGATCACAGCGGTCACCGACGGCTGCGAGCCCGCGTTCAGCACGTTCGTCATTCGAGACGACGCGAGAGATGACATCATCAAGCACGTTCACGAGCACGGTTTCGATGCCAAGGTGCACTATCCTGTGCCGATTCATCAGCAGCGTGCACTGCAATTCGTCGAGTGCCCTGCGCTTCCGCATACCGAATCGTTGGTACGACGCATCATCAGCCTTCCCGTGTCGCCCGAGCTAGACCCGTCCGATCGCGACCGGCTGATCCGAATTTTGGTCGATTGGAGTGAAACCCGTGCGAAGCCCTGAAGCCGATAGCAAGATCTTGTCCATCTCCGAGCTGGCGGCGGAACGCACGCGCCTCCGCAACGAGGGCAAGACGCTCGTTCAATGTCACGGATGCTTCGATATCGTGCATCCGGGACACATTCGCTACTTGCGCTTTGCGCGCAGCCTCGGCGACCGGCTCGTAGTCACCGTGAGCGGCGACGATGTCGTGATGAAAGGATACGAACGCCCGTACATTCCCGAGGACCTGCGCCTCGACAATCTCGCCGAGCTCGCGTGTGTCGACTACGTGGCACTCAGCGAGGATGAATGGGCCGGGCCGGCGCTAGAATCGATCCAACCTGACATTTACGTAAAGGGGCGTGAATACGAGTCGAAGAGCGACCCGCGCTTCGCCAAGGAGAAGGCCATCGTGGAACGCTACGGCGGCCGAGTCGTGCTGGGCTCGGGCGACGTGGTCTTCTCATCATCGGAAATTGGTCGACGCAAGCGCAACACGCTCGACATGGAGCAACAGAAGATCCAGCGGTTCTGCCGTCAACACGGCATCTCGGCGGCACGGCTCAAGAACGCGATCTCGCGGTTTTCAGATCTCAAAGTGTTGGTCTTGGGCGACGCCATCATCGACCACTATGTCCATTGTGAAGGCGCACGCGTTGCGTCGGAAAGTCCGATCGTTTCGGTGAAGCCGGTGAGCGAGGAATGGTTCGTCGGGGGCGGCGGGGTCATCGCACGGCAAGCGGCGATCCTCGGAGCGAAAGCCACGCTCGGCACTTGCTGCGCCGAAGACGAAGGACTCGAGCGTATCAAGACCACCTTGAGCGCCTCCGGGGTCGAAGTTCAAAACCTGCCCGCGCCCGGAAGGCCTTCGTACGCCAAGACTCGATTCATCGTCGGAGGGCAGAAGGTCTTCAAGGTTGACCGCGGAAGCCCATCCCCAATTCCAATCGAGACGGCGGACGAGCTGATCTCGATGCTGAGAGACCGGCTCGAGGAGTACGACGCCTTGATCGTCACCGACTTTGGCTACGGCCTGTTCGGACCCACACTCGCCAATGCTCTGCCCGAGCTCTCGGCGGACGTAGGAAAGCCCTACTTCGCGGATGTGAGCACCAACGGGCAGGCCAACATCTTGAAGTTCCGTAGGCCGGAGTTCTCGACTCCAACGGAAGACGAATTGCGGTTCGCCATGGCGGACGCCGAGAGCGGCCTATCCAACCTCGCGAGCCGATATTTCGACGCAAGCGACGCAAGGGGACTGATCATCACGATGGGCAGGCGCGGCTCTTTGTGTTTTCATCGGCCAAAGAAGAAGGCGACGCGTCTCCGCACCGACTACCTGCCGGCGCTCGAGGTCAACGAAGTCGACGCTGTCGGCGCTGGCGACGTTTTCCTCACGGGCGCGACCCTAGCCCAACTGGCCGGCGAACCTTTGCCCGTCGGTATGTACATCGGAGGCTCGCTCGCCTCGATCTCCGCAAGCCAGCTGGGGAACGAGGGAACCCCGTTGCCCGACCTGTACGACTTCTTCGAGCAGCGCGTCGAGCTAGCGGGCGAGTAGCTAGTCGCGGTTCTTGACGACTTCCCTGCGGTAGTCGGTCACGGAGCGGTAGCCCGCCATCGTTTCCCGCATCGCACGCACGATCGAGCTCGGCCGAAACGCCTTGGACGACCCCGACGGACGACCACGGCCCACGAATGGCGCCTCGCCGATGCGGAGCCCTGGGTGCTTCAACATAGCCTTTGCGATGAGCTCCGCGTTGATCGCGTGTCCGTTCGAGATCACGTCGATGTTCTTGAACACCCAGCGTCGGTACATCTTCATGCCATTCAGATACTGGTATGGATACCCGTAGAGGAACCGCGCCGTAAGCGTGAAAGCGGAGGACGCCAGTCGCCGGATCGTGGGCCGAATCACTGGATTCTGAAAGTACCCGAGAATCAGATCGTAGTCGTGTCGGACGTCCATGTAGTTGAGCAGAGACTCGAACACGATCTCTCGATCGCCTGGAAAGCAGGTCACCCAATTGTCGTCGGGGATGGTCTCGTAAGCGAGCATGACCGACCGGCCCACGCCGAGGTTGCGCCCGTTGACCATGAGGCGGCAATCCTCGAACTCCTCGCAAAGCTGCTCTGCGACCTGCCGTGTGTTGTCGGTCGAGCCATCGTCGACGATGACGATCTCGATGCCAACTGGAAACTTGGGCCTCGCATCGACGACCTCTTGAACCGCAGCTCGGATGGCGCCCTCCTCATTTAGGCAGGGAATGATGACGGAAAGCTGCTCGGTTTGATCCGCCTTCGAGGACATTGAATGTTGTTGGGACACAGGCGAGAAATTACCATCCCGCATCGGGCAGCGCCAGATTCGGGCCCCGTGTGCATCTGGCGCTTCGTGAGCGCTAGACGACCTTCGCTGACGTCTTATATGGCAACACCTCGGAACTCGAGCACATCGCCGACTTCGACGGAAACGGCAACCATCCGGCGGGCTATCGAGCAAACCTCGTGGATCTCCTCAGTGAAAATATCCGGTTTGGCGTTTCATCCGCCTATGACGGACGGTCTGACCGCGTTCAAGGGACGCTAGATGGACCGACGAACAATCATGGGCAAGCTCCCCGAGGGACGGCTCTCGCAGCATTGAGCGGCACAGTCCCTGTCGGTGAGCGAGCGGCAGGTGCGCGACCTCGAGATGCCGTTGGCTCATGTGCATTCGACTCCTGGGAACGCGTTCGTACAATCGTACCTTCTTCGTTGGAACCGGGGACGAGCATCGTCGGGGTTGGTGCCAGTTCTACATGGCCTCCCGGAGCCGCTTCACATAGGCCTCGGTTTCGTTCGAACTCAGTTCCGGCAGGCCCCACTCCGCAAAGAGCCGCTGCATTGCGAGAACATCGGCGAGAAGGTGATCCTCGGTCAAGACCCTCCGGTCGTACATCCCGAGTCCGAGAGCCGGATTCGGAGCAGCGACTGTTTCGACCCAGTGGTCGTGAGCTTCGCGGACCTGCCAACATGTCTCGAAGTCCAGCAAGAGTATGTGCTTAGACTCCGAGTCCCAAACCAGATGTTCATTGTGGATTTCATGATGAACGATGCCGAGGGCGGCGAGATCTCGCAGCATGTCGAGGCATTGAAATCGGAGTTTGTTCTGATCGACCTCCTCCAGGCACTCGGCGACGGGCGTCACGTCGTGTGTTTTCATTCGTATGAGATCACCACGTGCCTGGATGAGCTTCGGGGAGAACGGAAGATCTTGAACAAGATCGAGAAAATAGGCTTCGCGCTTCGCAAGAGAAGGCCCCGCAACAACGTTCTTGATGAGCGTGGAGTTGTCAGTTTCGATGAGCTCCATGACGACTCCGTTCTTATGCGCCTTGCGTTGGATTGAAACGACATTCCCGACGTTCGCGCCAACCGCGACGATAGATCTACCCGCGCCATCCTCGTCGAGTCGGCGACCGCTGCGGTACATGCCGAGGCCAAGAGGCGAACATCGACTGGCCGACACTCCGCATGATTCGAGCATCGAAATCAGACGAGAAAAAGCACGAGTCGTGAATATCTCATCTCTCGAAGTCCATGCTTCGTATTCTTCCTGCGTCAGACTTCCTTGTTCGATGACCACGACGTCGCAGCTTTCGCAAAGCCGCGAAATAATGTTTTTCGTCGTTTCCAGCCCGAGGTGAATGATAAGATGGTGGTGTACACTCATCAGGAGGCATACGTCGAAACGCTCCGCGAGTATTTGATCGAGTAATGACTCGGAAATCGCTCCCTCTCGGAACCTGAGGTTGTCGAGTCCGTAAAGATCTCGGACGATCGAAGCCGTCGTAACGTTTCCGGGGAAATAGTCGACGCCTACACCGTTTGCGATGGTTTCGTGCAACGAAAGAAGGAAGAAGCCATTCGCACATCCAAGGTCGAGAACGCGCTTTTCGCGAAAATTGATCTGGCTTTCGAGCAGGGCGAGACGCTGTAGGGATGAGTCTCTTTCTGCCGGTACACCATCGAACTCAGCAAACGGAATGGGCTGGTAGAGCAAGCCAGATTCCGGAGGCATCCCACGAGGCCGATCCTGGGTCTGCGCTTGGATGATTGCCTGTTTGGCGTTGATGATCTCTTCTGGTGTTGGTGTCTTCATTGGTCGCTTTCAGAGTGAACGCTGAAAGGTTAGCATTCGCGCTGACGCGATCGCAGAATTTGTGAACACTTAAGTCTGACGTCTCCCGCCTCGACCCAACCCTCGAAGAGCGCGCATCCGTCCTGAACGATCGCGAGCGAGCGCTAACATGGGATCCAACCCACGATAGCCCCGCTAGAGGTAGCTAGAGGCTGTTGTAATACTCGCGGGCGTCTTGGGCCGTTCGCCTGAGCCCCTCGCGCGTATCGACGAGAGGCTGATACTCGAGATCACGCCTCGCCTTGTCGATCGAGAAGTAGCTGTCCCGCACGCAGAGCCGCACGTCGACGATGCTCACCGGCGGTTTAGGCCTGCCAAAGACCTGAAAGACACGCTCGCTGGCCGTTGCCAGCGCGCGCGCCACGAGACCCGGTATTCGAACGGCCCGGGCGTCGAGCTCCATGTCGTCTACGAGCGTCTGACTGAACGCACCGGTGTTGATTGGATCGCCATCGGTGACGAAATAGGCCTGACCGCACACGGGAGAGCCCTCGACGAGTCGCTCTGCGGCGCGGATCTGCGCGTCGACCAGATTGTCGATGTACGTGTAGTCCATGCGCGTGGACGCGTCGCCGAAG
>PVMS01138256.1_pt1 | contig 14828 bp, 14 predicted proteins | sample 1853461 | NCBI WGS metagenome assembly PVMS01 (sample SAMN08582032, study PRJNA380276) | Marine sediment metagenome, whole genome shotgun sequencing project. | isolation source: ocean sediment barecode stripped | collected 2017 | reverse complement strand
TCTCTACTCAATCATCATTGTGTATGTGATTTTGGCCCTGACCTTCCGCAGCTTCATCCACCCATTCACCATTCTGTTCAGCCTACCGTTTGCTTTTGTTGGCGCGGCTCTTGCTCTCTGGATTTCGGATAGCGTTCTGGGTATCTCGGCCATGATCGGCTTAATGATGTTGGTTGGAATCGTGGTTACGAATGCCATCGTATTGCTGGAACTGGTCCAGCAACTACGAGAACGGGGTGAGGGCACCTACACTGCCCTGGTCCATGGTGGTCGGACACGGTTGCGGCCGATCTGGATGACCGCCCTGGCCACAGCTCTGGCCCTTACGCCATTAGCCCTTAGCCAGGAAGGTGGCGCCCTCATCGCTTCCGAATTAGCCATCGTCGTAATCGGAGGATTGTTGGTGAGTACTTTCTTAACTCTCTTGATCGTACCGGTGGTTTATAGCCTTTTCGACGATTTAGGTGGCCGGCTGCGCAGGAAACCCAAAATTGAAGAAGTTTAGGATCGCTCGTTAGAGTATACCAGGCTCTGCAGCCCACATCGGGCTGCAGAGCTTTTTCTTATGGTCCTAATTGCGGAGCCATTCAACATGGAGCATAATTAGGAGGGTGTCCAGTTGAGAGAATCGAATAGCAGGCGGTACAATAATGGCTAAGGCAAAGGTAGCTATCGCGACCGATAGCACTTCGTATATCCCCCCGGATTTAGTGGAACAATACAATATACACGTTATCCCTGAAATCCTGAATTGGGAGGGCGAGACATATTTGGACGATATCGATATCAAGCCGACCGAGTTCTATAATCGGTTGGGGAGCTCCAAAGAACTACCGACAACCTCGCAGCCATCGGCCGGAGAGTTCGTTGATTTCTTCAATAAAATCGGGGAAAGTATCGTCGGTATCTTTTTATCGGACGATTTAAGCGGGACTGTGGATTCTGCGACAACTGCAAAAGGGATGGTCTCTGATCTGCCGATTGAAATAATCGACTCTCGCTCTACCTCTATGGGTCTTGGATTCATGGTGCTCGCAGCTGCCCGCGCTGCTGAAGAGGGTCTCAGTCAACAGGAAGTTGCCCAATTAGCCCGAGATATGGTGCCAATCGTCAAAACAATTTTTGTGGTTGACACTTTGGAGTACCTTCACAAAGGGGGCCGGATTGGTGGCGCACAAAGATTGATTGGTTCGGTGCTTTCTATTAAGCCTGTTCTACACCTGGAGGACGGCCGTATTGAGCCATTGGCTAGCATCCGCACCAAGCGTAAGGCGATAGATCGTGTCTTGGAAATCATAAAGGAGGATGTCTCTGGCAAAGGTCCACTTCATGCAGCTGTTATCCATGCGGCCGCGCCCGAAGCAGCGGCTGAGTTTGGAGAGCGGGTCCGGGAAATCCTTGATCCGGCAGAGTTGCTTGTCGCGGAACTCAGCCCGGCTGTAGGCACCCACACCGGACCTGGCCTTGTCGGGTTGGGTTATTATTGCGAACCTGCCTGACCCCATTGAGATTCTTGGTTTTAAAATTTTTCTACTCCAGAGCTACAAAAGCATAAATCCCCGGTTCAAGCGACAACTTGAATATTTAGTTCGTTGCCGTATAATTCTATGGCGAACTTGTGCCGTGGATTGCGCCAACTAATTGAAGGCGACGTGAATTGTGATCGATATGGAAAATCGAAATAATTGGTTGGAATTCGTACAAACCCGCCATCCGGATATCGATCCTAAATCGATTCAACTCATGGACGAAATGCGACAGGTAGCCCAGTTGCTGCGCCAGATGGGCGAAAACAGCCTGGCAACCGCCGGTCTATCTTATGCGAAGTATCGTCTATTGATGGGCCTTATGATTAGCGAAGATTATGAGGGAAAGGTGGGATTAAACCCTTCTGAAATCAGCGAGCGCCAGGGTACCGGTCGAAACACAATAAGTGCGCTGATTCGTGACTTGGAAGTTGACGGGCTTATCGAACGAACCCTGGATTTACTAGACCGCCGTAAGTTCAACATTCGATTGACAGACGCTGGAAGAGAAATGGTGCGCCAGCACTCCAAGAATCATCTGGCAACAATTGCCAGTTGCTTCGATATTTTGGACGAGGATGAGAAGGTTTACCTTGCTGGATTGATGACTAAACTACGAGAAAATGCCTGGGATATGCAGGTGCAAAAAGAATAAACTGATTGAAATTATCGAGAATTGGCTTTTCAATAGTTGTTATCGAGTCCGAGAGCATGAAAGGAACTTATTATGCGGATAAGTAGTGGGCGAAATTCAAGAAAATCGGAAGATCGTGACGGCCGGCCTGGCAGTGGATCGCTTGGGCGGGCTATTCGCTATGTGAGGCGTTACCCCAGGGTGACCTTGATCGCAACCGGGGCGCTTGTCGTAGCAACATTAGCCCAATTGGCCGTGCCTCAGCTTATTCAGAATATTATCGACACAATTATCAACAATGTAGGCAATCAAGCCGTCTTGAATCTCCCGGAGAATTTCCAACAAATTGCGGCCGAGAGGTTGGGATTGGATCTGGCAGGGATGCAACTCGAGGTAGATAACGCTCCACGGGCCCTGGTAATGGCCGGCCTGATCGTTATCTTGTTCGCGATAGCCCGAGGCTTGTTTGCCTTTGCCCAAACGTACGCATCCCAGATCCTCTCTCAAGACATTGCCTTCGATCTTCGTAATGATCTTTTCGCCAAGATTCAGCATTTGAGCTTTAGTTATCACGACCGAAACCGGACCGGCCAACTGATGATTCGCGCCACAGATGATGTCGAACGGCTCCGCCTCTTCCTTGGTCAAGGGTTACTCATGGCCCTGCAAGCTTTGCTTCTCTTAACAGGAAGCCTGGCCATCCTGTTTTTCACAAACCCGAAATTGACCCTGGTGATCTTGCCGATATTGCCAATCGCCCTGGTGATATTCATGATCTTCGGCCGGATTGCCCAACCGTTATTCCGGGAAGCACAGCAACGTTTAGGAAAGGTAAATAATATCCTCCAGGAGAACCTCGTAGGTTTGCAAGTAATCAAAGCCTTCGCAACCGAACCCCGAGAGGAGGAACGGTTTGAAGAGAGTATTAACAGCTTGCTAGATCAGCGGGTCAGGATCATTCGCATCTTCTCCTTTTTGTTCCCCTTCGTGTTCTTGGTGGCCAATCTTGGTCAAGCGGCAATCATCTACTTTGGTGGTGTACAGATCATTGAAGGTACAATGACCTTGGGCGAGTGGCAGAAGTTCAGTTTGTACCTGGTTTATGTGTTTATCCCCATGGCCCAACTCGGATTTATCATCTCCCTGATGGCCCAGGCTTCAGCGAGTTCGGAGCGTATATTTGAAATCCTGGATGCCCGAAATGATGTCGAGAATAAGCCTGACGCCATCGAACTTGGCGACGTACAAGGCATGGTTGAATTCAATAAGGTAACTTTTCGTTATTTTAGTAGTAGCGAACCAGTCTTAGACGAGATCGTTTTTAAGGCAGAACCCGGCCAAACTGTCGCCTTGCTAGGCCATACAGGAAGTGGCAAAACGACCATCATTAACCTGATTCCGCGTTTTTATGATGTATCTGCTGGCCAGATCCTGGTAGATGGCCATGATGTGCGTGACGTTACCCTGGAGAGTTTGCGCCGGAAAATAGGCATTGTTTTGCAAGAGACGACTTTATTCTCGGGGACCATCCGGGAGAATATCGCATTTGGCAGACCCGATGCACTCAATGAGGATATCACCAGTGTAGCAAAAGCGGCCGCGGCGCATGATTTTATTATGGAGTTTCCTGATGGTTACGACACAGTGGTTGGAGATCGCGGCTCAACCTTAAGCGGAGGGCAAAAACAAAGAGTTGCCATAGCCCGCGCTTTGCTCATGGATCCGCACATTCTGATTCTCGACGACTCGACCAGTAGTGTTGATCTAACGACTGAGTATCAAATACAAAAAGCCCTGGATAAGCTGATGGAAGGGAGAACTAGTTTCGTCATTGCCCAACGTATAAGCACTGTTCTCAATGCTGATCAGATCATCATCCTGGACCAGGGAAAAATCGTGGCACAAGGCAATCACGAGGAGTTGCTGGAAAACAGCGCTTTGTATGCAGAAATCTATCACTCGCAGTTGATCGAAGACATTGCCCTGGTTGAGTAAGGGCAGCCGGAAATAGGAATCGATTATTAAGAAATGTTGATTATTAACGGAGTTGAGTATGTTTGATCGGCGAGCAGAATTATTAGGTGCCGAAACAAGGAAGGCCAGGAGCGTCGGCGGAACGCTGAAACGATTGTGGCATTATTTTCGTCATTACGCTTTGGCCCTGATCCTGGTGGTCATCGCCATTGTTGGTGGTACTTACATGCAGGTTCTGATTCCAGATTTGGTTGGACAGGCGGTGGATTGTTACCTGGGTCCTTACGCGACACTCGATAGTGAAGCCGGCAGCGGCCAGGTTCAAGAGGGTCTACCTCTGGGAAATCTGTTGGCTGAATCGAGCCAGGTTGAGGATGCGGCCTTCAGTAATTGTTGGTACACAACCGCAAATCCGCTTGCCTCGTCGGAAGAAACAATAGCCGGCTTGGGTGGCCTGGTGCTTAAGATGGTGGCTTTGTTCGTAGGCAGTTCGTTGCTTGCTGGTGTCCAGTTTTACCTGATGGGGTGGGCCGGCTTCCGTGTTCTGCGCGATCTTCGCCATGACATTTTTCTCCATATTCATCGATTGACCCTTGGATACTTTTCTAAGCACGAAACTGGCGATGTGATGAGTAGGGTTACAAATGATGTTGATACGCTACAGCAAATCATAGGTTTTGGGCTTGTAAGTGTGATGCAAGGCGGCCTTCTAATCGTCTGGATAGTCATCGTCATGTTTCGCAAAAGCCCTGTTTTTGCCCTCATCAGTTTGATTACTTTGCCTCTAATGATAATTGCTACCCGCTGGTTTTCTAGTCAAGCCCGCAAAGCCTTCCGCAAGGCGAGAGTTGAAATCGGCACAGTAAATGCAGACCTACAGGAAAATATCGCCGCTGTCAGAGAAGTCCAGGCTTTTAGCCGGGAAGATGAGAATATTGAGCAGTTTCGAACAAGTAATGCAGCCAATCGAGACGCCAATATTAGAGCCCAGGGCTATACGAGCGCACTGGCCCCAACATTGGAAGCCCTGAGCTATGTTAGCCTGGCGATCGTTGCCGTCGTGGGTGGGTTAGCGATTCTTGGCGGCTACTCGTTATTAGGTGCTTCCGTTTCTGTTGGATTGATTATTACCTTCATCGGTTACACCCAACAATTTAACCGGCCGGTGCAGCAAATTTCGGTTCTTTGGACCAATATTCAAAACGCCGTGGCCGGGGCGGAACGTATCTTTGATTTGTTAGATGAACAACCTGACATCACCGATCGACCGGAGGCAATTGATCTGCCCAAGGCGGCTGGTCACATTCAATTTATCAATGTAAGCGCAGCCTACAATCCGGATGAGCCAGTGCTCAGCGAGCTCAATATCGAAGCCCTACCTGGCGAGACAGTGGCTATTGTAGGACCTACCGGAGCAGGAAAGACGACAATAATTAAATTGATACCTCGTTTCTGGGATGTCACAGAAGGTTCTGTTATGGTTGATGGACATGATGTCCGTGACCTGACTCGACAGAGCTTACGAAACCAGATTGGGATGGTTTTACAAGATACATTCCTCTTTAGCGATTCAGTGCTGAACAATATTCGTTATGGACGACAGGATGCTACCAAAGAGGAAGTGATCGCAGCGGCCAAGTTGGCTAGAGCGGATTCTTTTATTCAGAAATTGGAAAAGGGTTATGACACAGTTCTCGGGGAACGGGGAACAGGTCTCAGTCAGGGACAGCGTCAATTGTTAGCCATCGCCCGAGTGGCTCTAACTGATCCTCGAATCCTAATTCTTGATGAAGCGACCAGCAGTGTGGACACCAGAACAGAGCGCCAAATCCAGACAGCGCTTGATAAGCTTTTATCAGGTCGGACAAGCTTTGTTATCGCTCACCGTCTTAGTACGATCCGTAATGCGGACCAGGTTCTCGTACTGGACGCAGGCCAGATAGTTGAAAGAGGAACTCACTCTGAATTGCTGGCCGACAAGGGGTTTTATTACGATTTGTATATGAGCCAGTTCCGCCGGGACGTGGATGCTGGGGAGGATGGTCAATTAGACGAAGCCGAAGAAGATGCCTTCTTTGTTCCCGGTGATTAGGGATTTCAGGCAGAGTAAGGTTTCCATACAATCTCTCAGATCAAAGTCGTCTCCATACGCCTAAGGGGCGCACGGTTTACGGTATTACGTGTCATGGTAAAATGCGGAGTCCGGTTACTCTTTCAGAGTGAGGTTACTGGTGCAATTAACTACTCTTTTATATCGGAAAGCCTGGTGAAATGATATGTTCCAGGGCAGGATCTGGCTGCGTAATTCGCTATTTATTATTCCCATACTGTTTATCGGGGTATTTTTTTTCTATCCACTGGTAAGCATCCTGGGGTTGAGCCTGAAATCTTCGGCTATCGCCGAGATGCTTGGGGAACCATATTATCTGAAGGTGGTCTGGTTTACTTTTTGGCAGGCCGCCTTATCCACAATCCTGACGCTGATCGTTGGATTACCAGCCGCATACATTTTTGCCAGATATCGATTTAAAGGCAAGGCGCTATTGCGAGCATTGGTAACCGTTCCCTTCGTCTTGCCTACGGTGGTAGTCGCCGCAGCTTTTAGGGTGCTTTTCAGCGCCCAAGGACCTGTTAGCCAACTCATTTCCACCCTTACGGGTACTGAAGAGATGGCCAATCCCTTAGAACAGACCATAATGATAATTTTGTTGGCCCATATGTATTACAATATCGCGGTCGTCATTCGGTTGGTGGGTGGCTTTTGGTCACACCTTGATCCACGCATGAACGAAGCTGCCAGAGTGCTCGGTGCTTCACCCTTCAGGGCGTTCGTTGAGATAACATTCCCCTTGCTACGTACCCCTATCGCCAGTGCCGGCGCCCTCATCTTTTTATTCACCTTTACCAGTTTTGGGGTGATCTTGATTTTGGGTGGACCTTCATTCAGTACAATAGAGACCGAGATATACCGGCAATATGTAACCTTCTTGAATCCTAGCGTCGCGGCCGCCTTAGCCTTACTTCAGATATTGTTTACCTTTGCACTGATGTTTATCTATGCCAGATGGCAACGCCGGGCTGCCTTGCCCCTTGATTTCCGGCCGACCCGGTATACCTTGCGCAGCCCGGAAACCTTATTACAAAAGTTGGTCGTAGGGGCCATGATCTTGGGGCTCACTTTGTTCATGATAAGCCCGATGCTGGCCTTAGTTTGGCGTTCCTTCATCGATAGGTCAGGCAGCCTGACGCTGGCATATTACCAGGCGCTTCCGGTCTTACGGAGAGGTAGTATTACCTATATCGCCCCGCTGACGGCCATACGTAATTCATTAGGGTATGCGTTGTTAACGATGCTAGCGGCCGGATTTTTGGGATTGATGAGCGCCCTATTATTGGTTCGGCCGGGGCGCTGGCGCGGATGGCTTGATCCGATTTTCATGCTGCCGCTTGGGGCATCTGCGGTCACATTAGGATTCGGCTACGTCATTACCATGGGGTCGCTTCGGACATCACCGGCGCTTGTTCTTATCGCCCATACCCTGGTAGCATTGCCTTTCGTCGTCCGTAGTTTGTTACCGGTGTTGCAGGGAATTCATCCCAATCTTAGGGAAGCGGCCACAGTTTTAGGCGCGTCACCTATTCGAGTTTGGCGAGAAATAGATTTGCCGATCCTTGGTCGAGCGTTACTCGTAGCAGCTGTGTTTGCTTTTACAATTAGTATGGGCGAGTTCGGCGCTACCAGTTTTATTATCAGACCCAACAGCGGATTTCTTACGATACCCATTGCAATACAACGCTACTTAAGCCAGCCAGGTACGCTTAATTATGGGCAGGCTTTGGCCATGAGCACAATCCTGATGGTTGTATGCGCCACTGGCTTCATCGCAATTGAACGAATTCGCTACGCTGACATTGGTGAATTCTAAACGGTTAGCTACAGAAATGTTACTCGAGTTGCGCGGCATTGAGCGATCAATTGATGATCAGAAAATTCTTAGGCAAGTTTCGCTGTCAGTTAAATTTGGGGAGATTGTAGCCTTGTTAGGTCCGAGTGGTTGTGGCAAAACAACGTTGCTGCGGATAATCGCTGGGTTAGACACGGCGGATGCCGGTCAATTGCTCCTTAATGGCCAAGACTTAACCAAGATTCCAATCCATAAGCGTGGTTTTGGCCTTGTCTTTCAAGATTATGCATTGTTTCCACACAAAAGCGTTGCACAAAATATTGCTTTTGGGTTGCGAATGATGGGTTGGGACCGGACTCGTCAAGAGAACCGGGTTACCCAGGTTCTACAACTGGTCGGATTAAGTGGTTTTGAAGAACGCCGTGTTTATGAGCTATCAGGCGGGGAACAACAGCGCGTTGCCCTGGCCCGCTCCCTCGCACCTTCTCCACGCCTGGTGTTGCTTGACGAGCCCCTCGGCGCATTAGATCGCGCTCTGCGAGAGCAGCTCATGGGTGAATTACGCACAATTCTCAAGCAGGCCGGGAAAATAGTGACTCTCCGAAGTGATACGGATAAACTGGACAGTGAGATGCCTTCTCAGATACAACCATCGTCAAGCCTGGGAATAACCGCGATCTATGTAACCCATGATCAGGAGGAAGCCTTTGCTGTAGCCGATAGAATCATTGTTATGAATGCCGGCAAGATCGAACAGGAAGGCACGCCATTTCATTTATTCCGCAATCCCGAAAGCCGATTTGTGGCCCATTTTCTGGGCATGGACAATATGCTCGAGGCAACATTGTTATCAGACGACCGGGTCCGAGTGCTTACGAAGATTGGCGAATTTCAGCTTAGCCATCTGCCAGCCAGAAAGCCGGGGAAAATGACCTTATTGGTCCGACCTGAAGCGGGCAAGATTGTAACCAGAGGTGCGATTGGTGAGAACATCGTGACAGGAATTGTGCGGGATATCTCATTTCGGGGCCGGCACCAGTTAGTTACAATATCAATCCCTGCTAAAACCGGGCTGATACAACTCCGTCTAACATTTGGCTCTTCGGTAATCATACCCACAGAACGCACTGAAATAGCGGTTAGACTGGACCCATCAGAGTTACAATTATTAACCCGTTAGAATGATGTTAGTTTATTAATGCTTCTGTTGCAGGCTACGAGAATGTGGTCGTATAATGCAGCGTTATTGTTATCACCGCCAGTGTTCGTAAACTGAGCGGAACTAGGAAAGAATTAGATGTCAATCTGGTGGACAATCGGCGCATTTATTCTGGTCTTGACGCCCATTATCCTCATCCATGAGCTTGGTCATTTCGTTGCAGCCCGCCTCTCTGGGATACGGGTAGACGAATTTGGCCTGGGTTTCCCCCCCCGAGCAGTGAAATTGTTCAAGCGTGGGGATACTCTCTATTCGCTCAACTGGATTCCCATCGGCGGTTTTGTGCGGCCGGCGGGCGAGGATGATCCGACGGTGCCGGGAGGTCTGGCAGGCGCTTCAAAACGGGCCAGGCTGTTTACATTGTCGGCCGGTGCGGGGGCGAATTTCCTCTTTGCGCTGGTTATATTCTGGATTGCCTTTATGATCGGTCCTCCCGAGTATGAAATCGCAATTCCAGAAGTAAGGCCAGATTCGCCGGCAATGTCTGCTGGTATCCTGGCTGGCGATGTAATCATGAAGATGAACGGCCGTGTGGTCGATGGCTCCAATGTTGTAATTGAAGAGATTATGGCCGCGTCTGGCGAGCCGGTGGAGATGGTTGTCCGCAGGAACGGGGAAGAAACCACGCTCTTCGTAAGCCCCCGGCTTCCTGGTGAATACGACCCAGCGATAGAAGGTCCGACGGGAATCCGTCTTGAGTCAATAAGGACAGGTGAAAACGCCTCTTCTGGGCCAGTGGAAGCGCTCACATTAGCCGGCCAAACGATATTTGATGTCGTCTGGGGTACGCTCCGTGCGCCCGTGATGTTGATCCGGGGTCAAATCTCGGCCAGTGAAGCGCGACCGGTTAGCGTTGTCGGCATAAGCCAGTTAGCAGGTCGGGCGGCCGAAGAGACGGCAACTCAGCGGGACTGGTTCCCAATTCTCTGGTTTGCGGCCGTGATAAGTGTCGCCCTGGGGTTTACCAACTTATTGCCTATTCCGGCTCTGGATGGTGGGCGGATAATGTTTGTTTTGATCGAAGCCGTTAGGGGACGTCGTGTCGAACCAGAAAGGGAGGGCATGGTCCACCTTGTCGGTATGCTATTCTTGCTCGGTTTGATGGTGTTGATTATTATTCAAGATATCGTCAATCCAATCATTCCTTTCTAGAATAATCAATTACAATTTATTGAAGGGTGTCGTAATTCAATAACCTATCGGATAATGGCACTCAATATTGCTATCGAGTCAGTGTATTCTTCCTGGCACTCGATTGAGCCATCAGTGGCATCATGTGATGGGGCTATAACAGGTAAAAACTGTTGACGAACTAAAAGCATTTTATCTTGAGATTAGGGATTGAACATTGATCCCTAGTCTCATTTTTTTGGTGAAGACATGGTTGAAAATCAGCAAGATACCCCGATTGATATGAGAGAGATCCTGGCGAGTGGAGAGTCGGTTCCAGTCTACCGTTTATACGAACTTTCCGATATGTCCTCTGAAGACCTGGATAAATTTGCCACTATATGGCAAGATTTAGAAGATGAACGTAGGCGAATAGTAATTCGTCACATGGCCGACATCAGCGAAGGAGATTATCAGGTTGATTACCATGAGATATTCGCCTATTGTCTGGCAGATCCTTCACCTCCGGTCCGCATCGCCGCGCTCGATGGCTTGTGGGACTCGGAAAGCATTTCATTAATAGAACCCATTATTGATATGGCGCAAGATGATCCCGACCTGGAAGTACGTAGGTTGGCGGCTGCGACTCTGGGGCATTATGTAATACTTGGCGAATGGGATGTAATCTCGCTCAAACATACTGAGCCAATTATTGAAGGATTGTTATCAATACTTGAAGATGATAACAGCAGTCCCTCGGTCATACGGGCAGCCCTTGAATCGATATCCTCTAATCCCCATGTAAAGGTCCCAGGACTGATCGAACAGGCATACGATAGTGGTGATTCCAAAATGCAAATTTCGGCAATCTTCGCGATGGGGCAGAGTGCTGATCCACGTTGGCTATCGATAATTCAGGAGGAGATGCAAAGTCCTTACGAAGATATGCTCATCGAGGCAGTGCGGGCGGCCGGTTCAATTGGTAAGAATGAGCTTATAGCCGATGTGGCCGATCTAATTACGGACGATGATTTGGAGGTCAGTTTGGCTGCAATCGCGGCGATCGGGGGAGATCGGAACTGAGCTTGGGCAGAAGATTTTGCTGGATCTGGCTGATGATCCGTATATGGAAGAGTTGCATCCGGCCGTAGATGAAGCCCTCGAACAGTTGAGTTGGCTGAATGATGATTTTAATTTTAATAACGTTGACTGGAAAAATGATTCTGATGATCTTACTTTCCCAGAAGTATAGCCTGCTAAGCCGGTGAGCGATCTACTCAACGTATTCTTCCAAAATATCCTACCCATTTTCATAGTCGCCGCGATGGGTTTTGCAATGCGACTGGGTATGGGGGTAGACAAGCGACCATTATCAAATTTGTCGTTCTATATTTTATCTCCGGCCCTGGTTTTTTCATCACTTGTAAACACCCGTATTGCCGGGGAAGAATTGATACGGCTGGCGACGTTTGTCATCATTATGACTTTAAGCATGGGCCTTATCGCGTTTACCTCAGGTAAATTGCTGAGGCTGCCTAGAATTGACATCACAGCCCTCATTTTGGTAGTTATGATTGCTAATACCGGAAACTATGGACTGACCTTCAACGGACTCCGTTTTGGCAGCGATGGTTTGGCGCGAGCGCTTGTTTATTGGGTTGTTAGTACAATGATAGTTTACACACTGGGTGTGTTTGTCGCTTCCATGGGGCGGGCGAACTCCCGCGAATCTCTAACCCGCCTGATTCGATTGCCGGCTTTCTATGCCATCATATTGGCTATTATCGTCTTCACCTTTTCAATATCTGTCCCGGGTCCAATAATGAGGGGCATTGAATTAGCCGGTTCAGGCGCAATCCCGGTTATGCTTATTGTTTTAGGGATGCAAATCGCCGATATCAAGGACCCTGGCAGGGTTTGGCTGGCTGTACCGGCTTCATTCCTGCGATTGCTCGTCGCCCCGCTGATCGCGGTCTTGATCGCCCGGTTGGTAGGTTTGCAGGGATTGAGTAGATCTACGGCAATTATTGAGGCCAGTATGCCCACAGCTGTCATTACAACGATCATGGCGACTGAATTCATGGTCAGGCCAGGCCTGGTCACCAGCACCGTCGTCCTGACCACGTTACTTAGCGCAATTACATTACCACTTGTTATCATCCTTCTCGGCCTGTGAAACCCTCTACCTGGTCTAGCCACCTATTGATATATCAGGCGACGGGGATGTCTTACCAATTGGTTCACCGTTGGCTTGATGAAGGAACGACCCCGGTATCAGAAAATGCGTCCAATAAAATTTGCGATCCACTGTTTCAAGCTGTAGTCAAATCGGGAAAAACTAACCCGTTTTCGGAATTTTGCCAGACCCTCTCCCCAGATAGCGAGGGTATCTTGCTTGCATACGCTCAAAGTCCTTCTCTGTTGTACTATATTCAATCTTAGTACGGCAATCGAGGGCTCAGTCATATGGTTGCTGCTCTGGCTGCCGGCGCGGAATGTGACAACCTGATTAGTCGTTCGATGGGCATCTCACTAGATACTTTGGATGAAGAATGGCTGCTTCAACCAGGCGCCGGCCGTTATTCGTCAGAATTTGGCGATAAAGTGGGATCATGATCGTAGTTGTGGTCGCCGGTTTTCTGTCAACCGGATGGTTTGTCTAACGAATGCCGAGATCTGGAACGCGCTGAAACAATTTGGTTCAATCCTATTAATTTATGCGACACGATTTCTAGGCCCGAGATTGTTTAGGTCGGACAGTACTGCTCACTTATACCTTCGAGGATGTTAGCATCGATGAATAATCTCAATATGAAAGGCCCCTCTTTCGACGACATATTTCGAGAAGGCTCTCACCTATTACACATGGGGAAAGTCGAAGAAGCAATTCCGCTTCTACGGCGAGCGGTTAAGATGCAACCCGAGAATGTTGATGCCGCGATCAACCTGAGTGGCGCGCTTATACTGGATCGGAAATTTCGACAAGCGATCACCATCTTGGAACCTTATAAGGAACTGGCATCGAATAATGCCATGGTCTGGATCAACCTCGGGGCTGCTTATCTGGGTAATCCGGTTTTGGCTCGAGACGCGGAGCAAATGCCGGCAATCGAGGCTTTTGAACGTGCGCTGGAAATAGATCCAACGGCTCCAAATGTGGCCTATAATATCGGTCTCATATACGAGGACCGAAAAGAAATTGAGGAATCGATTTTGTGGTTCGAGAAGGCTCTGCAAGTGAATCCAATTGATGAACACGCCAGGCGAAAGATAAAGCGGCTTGAAGCGCTCATCATTTCTGACCCAGATGGTGCAGGAGTAAACGATTAATTGCTGCTGATTCTATAGGAATGTAGCGATATCGCTTATCGGTTTCTTGCTTATCAGGGGTACCATTGCCTCTTTGGATGGGAATCCGACAACGAGTAGTAAGAACGGTCGTTCATTATCCGGCCGGCGCAATATCTCTTTCAGAAACCTCATAGGACTGGGTGTATGGGTCAGGGTGGCCAAACCAGCATGATGTAGCGCCGTAATCAGGACGCCTGTTGCAATGCCGACAGATTCCATCGCATAATAATGTTTTAGTCGCCGTCCATCGGCTAACTCACCATATGATTGGACAAATATGGCAATGAGGTATGGGGCAGTTTCGAGGAATGGCTTACTTTCATCAGTGCCTAAGGGAGCTAGAACATCTAACCACTCTTGTGGCGCACGTCTCGTGTAGAACTCATGCTCTTCTTCTTCGGCCGCAATTCGTATCTTCCGTTTAATTTCAGGATCACTGACCGCAACAAAGTGCCAGGGTTGCAAATTAGCGCCACTTGGAGCGGTTCCGGCAGCGCTTAAACAACTCTCAATGATGCCCCGTGGAACAGCCCTGTCCGAAAAATCGCGCACCGTCCGCCGGCCGCGCAATTCTTCCAGAAAATCGTTGGCTCTCTGTTGCATTTCCTCAACCGGAAAGTGATGATAAGGGGCAAGTGGAACGAAATTATTGGTTGACATAATAAATTCCCTGATTGCATTTGACGAAAGGTTGATTAAATAATGGTCAATAAATTGTCGCGGATTTGGCTGACAATCCACTCTGGTTCATTTGCGGCATCGATGGTGATAACTTCTTCCGCCTCCTCCAAATCTTTAAACTGGCTCTGTAGAAGAGAGACGGGCATTAAGTGATCACTCCGACTCGACATTCGCTCTTCAATAAGGTGAAAATCTGCTTTAAGATAGCTAAAAGTAATATCGGCCCCATGACCTCTTAGCAAAGTGCGATACTTTTTTTTGAGCGCAGAGCAAGCAAGTAGGGCCATACGATGTTTGTTGTCGAGTTGCTTGATTAGCGTGTCCAGCCCAAGTAGCCATGGATAACGATCTTCATCGGATAATGAAACAGCGCGTTTCATCTTAGCAATACTATGTTCCGAATGATATTCATCTATAGCGATGAATAT
>PVMS01104572.1_pt1 | contig 14829 bp, 12 predicted proteins | sample 1853461 | NCBI WGS metagenome assembly PVMS01 (sample SAMN08582032, study PRJNA380276) | Marine sediment metagenome, whole genome shotgun sequencing project. | isolation source: ocean sediment barecode stripped | collected 2017 | reverse complement strand
GAGATGATCATGCCTGGAGATAATGCAACCATAAATGTAGAGCTGATAAATCCAATAGCTATGGAAAAAGAGCTCAGGTTTGCAATCCGTGAAGGTGGACGTACTGTTGGCGCCGGTGTTATCGGTGAAATTATAGAGTAGGTTCCAAAAGGAGTAAATAGTGGATAGAGTAAATATTGCTCTTGCCTGTACTGAGTGCAAGAGAAGGAACTATACAACAACTAAGAATAAGCGGAAAACTGCTGACAAACTGGAGTTTAAGAAATATTGCAGATTCTGTAATAAACATGTAATGCACAAAGAGACAAAGATTAAATAAAAAACAGTTTTTTTGCAGGTCAGTAGCTCCAATTGGCAGAGCTCCGGACTCCAAATCCGGCGGTTGCGGGTTCGACTCCCTCCTGACCTGCCACCTTTTAATAAGGAGTAATATGTCACGATTACAGAAAAAAAAACCTGTACAAGAGAAGAAAAATAGAAACATAGTTTCAGACACGCAAACTGAATCAAATGCAGGTTTGGCAAAATCTTTAGTTGAAAAACCTGCCAAAGTAACAGGCACAATGCAGAAAAAACCTGTGAAAAAACTGGCTGAAATTAAAACAGGAGAACTTAATTTTTATCAAAAATCAGTGGAATTTTTAAAAGAAGTTAAGGTTGAATTAAAAAAAGTAACCTGGCCAACCAGGAAACAGACAACCGGAACAACCATAGTTGTGATAATTTTTGTCTTTGTTGTTGCAGCTTTCCTCGGGGTTTTTGATTTAGGACTTTCTAAGCTTGTTCAGGTTGTCCTGACATAAAATAAGGGAATTACAATGTCTCTAAAATGGTATGTTGTACATGTATATTCAGGTCATGAGCAAAAAGTAAAAATAGCTCTGGAAGAAAAAATTCAAGCTTCTAAGTATCCTGAAAAATTTGGTGAAGTTCTTATTCCCACTGAAAATATTGTTGAATTGGTAAATGGGAAAAAAAAGGAATCCACACGAAAATTTTATCCTGGATATATACTGGTAAGAATGTATCTTGATAATGATACATGGCATATTGTGAACTCCACTCAGAAGGTTACAGGATTTTTGGGAGGGAAAAACAAACCAGCACCCATAAGTGATAAAGAAGCAAAAAATATTGTTGATAAAATGCAGCAAGGAAAGGACAAACCCCAGCCAAAATACTTTTTTGAACTTGGAGATGAGGTAAGGGTTGTTGACGGACCTTTTTCCAATTTTAATGGTACTGTGGAAGATGTCTCTCCAGACAAGGAGAAGGTCAAAGTTCTGGTAAGTATCTTTGGGCGAGCAACACCAGTGGAATTAAATTTTATACAGGTTAGTAAAATATAAATAATTAGATATGAGTGGTGAGTAGTGAGATGTGAGATATGAGTAGTGAGATATGAGATATTTTCCTAAATCACAAAACTCAAATCACAGATTTCAAAACTCAAATCTCAGGAGTTAAAAACAATGGCAAAAAAAGTAATGACACAAATAAAGCTTCAGGTTGAAGCAGGAAAAGCCAATCCATCTCCACCTATAGGGCCTGCCTTAGGTCAGCATGGTGTCAATATTATGGATTTTTGTAAGGCTTTTAATGCAAAAACTGCCAGTGATGCTGGATCAATAATTCCGGTTGTTATCACGGTTTACAAGGATAGATCCTTCAGCTTTGTTACAAAAACACCACCTGCTTCCAGATTATTATTGGCTGCTGCAAAAATTAAAAAGGGTTCTGGTGAGCCTAATCGTGAGAAGGTTGGAAAAGTAACCAGGGATCAGCTTGTTGAAATTGCTGAAACAAAAAAAGAAGATTTAAACGCCGCAGATATTGATGCAGCTGTAAATATTATTGCTGGAACAGCAAGAAGTATGGGGATAGAAGTAGTTTAATTTTAAGTAAAAAAGTAATTTTAAAAAAGAGAGAACCTTATAATGTCAAAGCGAGGTAAAAAACATACAGAAGCACTTGAAAAGGTTGATAGACTTGCCAAATACGATCCACAGGATGCCGTAGAGCTTACAGTCTCTTCAAGTCATGCAAAATTTGATGAAACTGTTGATATTGCGGTAAGACTCGGAGTCGATCCGCGGCATGCAGATCAAATGGTTCGAGGTTCGGTTGTATTGCCAAATGGGCTTGGCAAGGAAGTAAAAGTCCTTGTGTTTGCAAAGGGCGAGAAAGAGAAAGAGGCTCTAGATGCAGGCGCAGACTTTATTGCCGATGAAGACATGGTTAAGAAGATTCAAGATGGATGGTTCGGGTTTGATAAGGCCGTTGCAACCCCTGATATGATGGGTATGGTTGGAAAACTTGGCAGGGTATTAGGACCTCGTGGACTCATGCCCAATGCTAAAACCGGAACTGTCACATTAGAACTTGAGAAAGCAATCAATGAGTTAAAATCAGGAAAAATTGATTTTCGGGTTCAAAAAGCAGGTATTATCCATGTCCCGGTTGGAAAAGTGTCGTTTGGTGTAGAAAAATTACTTGAGAATCTTAAAGTTTTTCTCGATAAAATCACTGCATTAAAACCAGCTTCAAGCAAGGGAACTTATTTTAAATCAATCAGTATATCATCAACAATGGGCCCTGGTATAAAAATTGATCCCCTTTTAATTAAAAGTAAATAGGTCAATTACATTAGGGCAATAATATAAGTTTAGATGATAGTTAAGTAGATAGAGTAGTTTAAAAACCTGTCACAGACAGTAGGTGTACTTTTTTTAAAAAAGTACATAATCGGATTTGCCGGCCTGCCGAGATAGAGATAAATATAGTTTATTTTGGTTTAGTTGGCACCTTCGGGAAAAATATAATTTATGGAAGGAGGTGTAAAAAAATGCTGAGTATTTCTCAAAAAAAAGAGTTGGTTGAAAGGCTTGCAAGAGAGTTGTCTGAAGCTCAGATTTCAATACTTGTTGACTATAAAGGTCTGGATGTATTGAAAATGACTGATCTTCGCTCCAAACTAAGGGACGAAGGCATTCAAGCTGAAGTTGTTAAAAATACATTGATGATCAGAGCATCTGAAGGTACTGATACGGCCTTGATGAAAGATTTTTTTAAAGGACCCAATGCCATTGTTTTATCAAAAGATGACCCTGTTGCTCCGGCAAAAATTTTAATTGATTTTGCCAAGGACAATAAAAAACTTGACATTAAAGCAGGAGCCTTTGCAGGTAAGCTTATTGATCTTGATGAGATAAAACAACTGGCAAAAATGCCGTCAAGGGAAGAACTTCTTGGACAAGTGGTTTACATGTTTAATGCAGTTCCAACATCATTTGTTAATGTACTTGCAGGTGTTCCAAGAGCTTTTGTCAATGTTCTCAATGCAATTAAAGATCAAAAAGAGGCAGCTTAAAATAGGCAGCTTAAAATAGTTAAGAATAACCTGAAGGTTAGAAACTTAAAAATTAATAATTAATGAATAAAAATTATCGTATATAGTTTTATCATAGGAGAAAAAAATGGCTGATATCACAAAAGATGATGTACTTGAATTTATATCAAACATGAGTGTTCTTGAACTCTCTGAACTTGTAAAAGAGATGGAAGATAAATTTGGTGTAAGTGCTGCAGCACCCGTAGCTATGGTTGGTGCAATGCCCGTGGGCGGCGATGCTGGAGCTGCTGAAGAAGAACAAACTGAATTTGATGTTATTCTTGAATCATTTGGTGACAAGAAAATTAATGTTATTAAAGAGGTAAGAGCATTAACAGGTCTTGGTCTTAAAGAGGCAAAAGCTCTTGTTGAAGAAGCACCAAAATCGGTTAAAGAGGGAGTTGCTAAAGAAGAGGCCGAAAAGGTTAAAGAAAAGCTCGAAGGAGCCGGAGCACAAGTTTCTATTAAATAGTTTTAGTTTAAAGCTATTTAAAGTTGATATTCAGGCGTTCATATTCAGGTTGAATTTGGTTAAATTGACTGAACAAGCTCACAGTAATAGTAATCTATTTCGAGGAGTTTGTGTTGGGAAAGTAGCTAAGGGCAGCCTGAAGATGAGATGTCTAAAAATTATGCGGGGGTGGGGTAATTGTACCAGGCTTCCGCTTTTATCATTGGAAAAACTAAGACCCAGGAGATCTCATGATCGGAAGTCTTTTGACCAATAAGCGTACAAGAAAAGAGTTTGGCAGTAGAGAAAAAATTATTGAAATTCCTGATTTAATAGGAATGCAGAGAAACTCTTATGAGAGTTTTCTTCAAAGATATGTCCCGGCTGAGGAGAGGGAAGAAAAAGGGCTTCATGCTGTTTTTCAATCTGTTTTTCCCATTAAGGATTTTACTGATACATCATCATTGGAATATGTTTCCTACTCTTTTGGCGAATCAAAGCATTCCATGAAAGAGTGCTCGGCACGTGGCATGACCTATGATATTCCCGTTAATATAAGGGTAAGGCTCGTTGTTTATGATCACGATAAAGATACAGACATATCAACTATTCGTGATATTAAAGAGCAGGAAATATATTTCGGTACAATACCTTTGATGACCCCAAGGGGTACTTTTATTATAAATGGTACTGAAAGAGCTGTTGTAAGCCAGCTGCATAGATCATCAGGTGTATTCTTTGATCATGATAAAGGCAAAAAATACTCTTATGGAAAAATTATTTATAATGCCAGAATTATACCTGTCCGAGGTTCATGGATTGATATGGAAATCGATATCAAGGATATTGTTTATATAAGAATTGACAGGCGTAGAAAATTCCCCATATCAACTCTTTTCAAATCTTTTGGGTATACAAGTGAAGATATTTTAGATTTCTTTTATGAAAAAGAGCATATAATTATAAAAAACGGCTCTTTTTTTAAAGCCTTTTCTCCTGAGAACCTGCAACGCCAGAGAGCTAATTTTGATATTAAATCTCCCAAGACAAAAAAAGTAGTTGTCAAAAAAGGCAGAATTTTTACAAAACTTGCATTAAAACAACTTGTTGAAGATGGTCTTGCTTATATACCTATTGCTGACACTGAATTAATTGACAGGGCGTTTGCCCAGAATATTATTGCTGAAGATGGACTGGATATCCTTTTTAAATCAGGTGATTTGATAACAGAAGACAGTTTTGAATTATTGGAAGAAAAGGGTGTAAATGGTTTTTATATCCTTTATGTTAAACCGGGAAGTTCTGATTCCATGCACAAAACTCTTGCTTCAGATAAAACAGAAACAAAAGAAGAAGCTTTAATGGATATCTACAGGCGGCTTCGGCCAGGAAACCCGGCTACCATGGAAGTGGCCCAGGATTTTATTGACCACCTTTTCTTCAGGCAGACCTATTATGACCTCTCCAGGGTAGGAAGGTTGAAAATGAACCATCGCCTTGGAGTTAATACTGAAATCAATGTAAAAACACTTAGAAAAGAAGATGTACTTTTAACAACTCAAACATTGATCAGATTAAAAGATACCCAGGGCAAGGTTGATGATATTGATCATCTTGGCAACAGGCGTGTTCGTGCAGTTGGCGAGCTTCTTGAAAATCAGTATAGAATTGGCCTTGTGAGGATGGAAAGAGCCATCAAGGAAAAAATGAGCATGCAGGAAGTAGATGCCATGATGCCCCATGATTTAATCAATCCTAAACCTGTATCAGCCGTTGTAAGAGAATTCTTTGGTACTTCCCAACTCTCTCAGTTCATGGATCAGACCAATCCTCTCTCTGAAACAACCCATAAACGAAGATTATCAGCGCTTGGACCAGGAGGCTTGACAAGAGAGAGAGCAGGTTTTGAAGTAAGAGATGTTCATCCATCTCATTATGGAAGAATATGCCCCATTGAAACTCCTGAAGGTCCCAATATCGGGTTAATTGTCTCCTTGTGCACATTTGCAAGTGTAAATGATTTCGGATTTATTGAAACACCATTCAGAATTGCTGATAAAGGAAATGCTTCAAAGGAAATAAAAAATTTAACAGCATTTGAAGAGAATGACTATCCAATAGGCCAGGCAAATGCACCCCTTGACATTGATGGGAATTTTATTAATCCTCTGGTATCTTCAAGAGTAGCAGGTGAATTTGAGATGATTGAAAAAAATGATGTTAAATTCATGGATGTCTCCCCCAACCAATTAGTGTCAGTATCAGCATCCTTGATTCCCTTTCTTGAAAATGATGATGCAAACAGGGCTTTGATGGGATCCAATATGCAGCGCCAGGCGGTTCCCTTGATAACCAGTGAAGCTCCACTTGTGGGTACTGGAATGGAGAGTATTGTTGCAAGAGATTCCGGAGTTACAATTGTATCAGAATATGATGGTGTTATTGATGATGTCGATTCCAAGCGAATTGTTGTCCGTAATGAGGAGACAAAAGGAGAAAATTTTGAAAAGGTTGTCTCCATATATGAGTGTTCAAAATTTATACGCTCCAACCAGAACACCTGTTTTAACCATAGACCTATTGTAAAAAAAGGTGAAAAGGTCAAGAAAGGTCAGGTTATTGCAGATGGCCCATCCACTGAAATGGGTGAACTGGCTCTTGGTAAAAACGTAACTGTAGCATTCATGCCATGGGATGGTTATAATTATGAGGACTCTATTCTTGTCAGCGAACGCCTGGTAAAAGATGCTGTCTATACTTCAGTTCATGTTGAAGAGTATGAAGTTCTGGCCCGGGATACAAAACTTGGTAAAGAAGAAATTACTCGTGACATTCCAAATGTTGGGGAAGAAGCTTTAAGAAACCTTGATGAAAGTGGTATTATCTGTCTTGGTGCTGAAGTAAACCCTGGAGATATTCTTGTCGGTAAAATTACACCAAAGGGAGAAACTCAGCTTTCTCCTGAAGAAAAACTGCTGCGGGCTATTTTCGGTGAAAAAGCAGGTGATGTAAAAGATACCTCTCTTTGTGTACCTCCTGGTGTAAAAGGTAAGGTTATTGATGCAAAGGTGTTTATTCGAAGAGGTCTGACAAAAGATGACCGGACAAGGTTTATTGAAGATGATGAGATAGAACGGCTTGAAAAAGATAGAGATGATGAAGTTAAAATCATCTCTAATGTTGCCAGGGAAAAAGTTGAATCCATACTTAAAGGTAAAAATATTATTACCAATCTTGAAAAAACAGGAATTGTCCTGGTCAAATCCGGGGTTAAGGTAAAAAAGAATCTTTTTAAGAGTATTCCCATTTCAATACTGGTCAATGTTGCTGTGAAAGACGCAGTGATTACTGAAAAAGCGCAGGTTATACTTGAAAGTGCACAAAAACAGATAAAAAAAGCAAAGGAACACTTCAACAGGCTTGTTTCTAGGTTTGAAAAAGGAGATGATCTTCCTCCCGGTATTCTCAAGATGATTAAAATCAGTATTGCCATGGAAAGAGTTCTCTCCGTGGGTGATAAAATGGCAGGGCGCCACGGAAATAAAGGCGTGGTTTCAAGAATTTTAAGGGTTGAAGATTTGCCATATTTTGAAGATGGAAGACCCGTTGATATGGTCTTAAATCCCCTTGGAGTACCTTCACGTATGAATGTTGGTCAGATTCTTGAGATTCATCTCGGGCATGCAGCATATGGTCTTGGCCAGCGTATTGATGAATTGCTCAATGAAATGAAGCTTGATAAATTAAGAGAGAAAGTTACTCAGATTTTTTCCATGACTGAAGCTCAGAGAGCCAATGGTAGAACTGATACAATGGTCCAGAAGATTAAAAAAATGTCTGATGATGAGCTTGTTGATTTTGCATCCTTTTATAAAAAAGGCGTACACATGGCAACTCCGGTGTTTGACGGTGCAAGTGAAGAAGAAATCAAAAAACTCATTAATATTGCGGGCTTTGAGGAATCAGGTCAGTCTGTTCTTTATGATGGCAGGACAGGGGAGCCTTTTGATAAAAAAGTAACAGTTGGAACTATGTATATGCTTAAGCTGCATCATCTTGTTGACGATAAACTGCATGCCCGCTCCATTGGGCCCTATTCTCTGGTAACCCAGCAGCCATTGGGTGGTAAAGCTCAGTTTGGTGGACAGAGGCTGGGAGAGATGGAAGTGTGGGCAATGGAAGCATATGGTGCTGCCCATGCATTGCAGGAATTTTTAACTGTCAAATCTGATGATATGACAGGGAGAACCAGAATGTATGAAAAAATAGTAAAAGGCCAGAACGTTCTTGAGCCTGGAATGCCTGAATCTTTCAGGGTTCTTACAAAAGAGCTGAATAGTCTGGGTTTGAATATAAATCTTTTAGAAGGCAACAAATAAGGAGAAGACATTGGACAATATATATGATTTCTTCGCAAAACCAAAAGATCCCAAGGTTTATACAGGCGTTCAAATAAGCCTTGCATCTTCAGATCAGATAAGAGAGTGGTCTAATGGTGAAATTAAAAAACCGGAAACAATAAATTACAGGACATTCAAACCTGAGAGGGATGGGCTTTTCTGTGCAAAGGTATTTGGTCCTACAAAGGATTACGAGTGTAATTGCGGTAAATACAAACGGATGAAGCATCGCGGTGTTGTATGTGAAAAATGCGGCGTTGAAGTTATTCAGTCAAAAGTGCGGCGGGAGAGAATGGCACATATTGAACTTGCTTCTCCTGTATCCCATATCTGGTTTTTGAAAAGTCTGCCTAGCAAGATAGGTAATGTTCTTGATTTGACACTGAAAAACCTTGAAAAAATTCTCTATTTTGACTCCTATATTGTTGTTGATCCAAAAGATACTGGATTGAAAAAACTTCAGCTTTTGACTGATGATCAATATTATGAGGCTCTTGATACTTTTGGAGAAGACTTTGAAGCTGGAATTGGGGCTGAAGTTGTTTTAAAACTTCTTGAAGAGATTGATCTGCAGCAGGTCCACGATGAACTCAGAGAGGAGCTTCGTTTGACAAAATCTGTGGCTAAAAAACAGAAGATGTCTAAACGCCTTAAAGTGATTGATGCATTTTTAAATTCCGGGATTGAGCCCACACGGATGATCATGACCGCATGTCCCATCCTTCCCCCGGACTTAAGACCTCTTGTTCCCCTTGAGGGCGGGCGTTTTGCCACTTCCGATCTGAATGATCTCTACAGAAGGGTGATAAATAGAAATAATCGTTTGAAAAGACTGGTTGATCTAAATGCTCCTGATATTATTGTAAGAAATGAAAAAAGAATGCTCCAGGAAGCTGTGGATGTTCTGTTTGATAATGGCCGCCACGGCAGAGTGGTTACAGGTACCAATAAAAGGCCTTTAAAGTCATTGAGTGACACGCTGAAGGGGAAACAGGGACGCTTCAGACAGAACCTTCTTGGTAAACGTGTGGATTATTCCGGTCGTACTGTTATTACAGTAGGATCTGAGCTTAGACTTCATCAATGCGGTATTCCCAAAAAAATGGCTCTGGAATTGTTTAAACCCTTTATTTATAATTATCTTGAACAGAAAGGTCTTGTTTCAACAGTTAAGAGTGCTAAGAAAATGGTTGAGCGGGAGGAGACTGAAGTGTGGGATGCACTTGAATCGGTTGTAAAAGAGTATCCTGTCATGCTTAACAGGGCACCAACCCTCCATCGTTTAGGGTTTCAGGCATTTGAACCTGTTTTGATTGAGGGAAAGGCAATCCAGCTTCATCCTCTGGTCTGCCCTGCTTTTAATGCTGATTTTGACGGTGACCAGATGGCAGTTCACATACCACTCTCTCTTGAATCCCAGCTTGAAGCAAGAATAATGATGCTGTCCACCAATAATATTTTATCACCGGCAAATGGTAAGCCAATTATTGTGCCTACCCAGGATATTGTCCTTGGTATTTATTATATGACAAGAGCAATTAATAAACAAAAGGGTGAAGGCATTGCATTTTCTAGCATTGAAGAAGTAAGACATGCCTTTGATGCCGGTGAACTTGCCCTGCATGCCAGAATAAAAGTTAGAATTGACAATAAGATATATGATACCACCACAGGAAGAATTCTTCTCTGGGAATCAATTCCCGGGGATACGCTTTTGTCCCTTACCAGGATCAGAACTCAAACTCTGGAATATTGTGAAACTGCAATGAAAGAATTAAAAGCTGGTAAAGCTTTTGATACGGTTTTAAAGAAATACTCTGATAAGGAAATTAAAAAGACTAAAGGAAAGACAGAGCTTCTTACCAGAAAAGAGTTTAAAAATATTTTTCAGGTATCTCAGATTGTTGTGGAGCAGCTCTATGGTCTGAAGCAGGACCAGATTACAGGTATCAGAAAAGTTGGTGATTATTATACTATATTTAGGGTGGATGAACGCAAAACAACTTTACCGTTTAACCTTGTAAACAAGCTGATGGATAAGTCTTCCATTGTCGAACTCATTGACTATGCATATCGAAATATCGGCTTAAAAGAGACTGTTATTCTCTCTGACAGACTTAAAGATATTGGATATAAATATTCAACTCTCGGTGGTCTTTCAATCTGTATAGACGATATGATAATTCCAGATGAAAAATGGGATATAATTGCAAAATCTGAAAAAAATATTGAAGATATAAAAAATCAGTATTCCGAAGGACTCATTACCCAGGGAGAAAAATATAATAAAGTCGTGGATATATGGGCTCAAAGCACAGATGATATTGCCGATGCCATGATGGAAGCCATGAAAAATCCTAAAAGTACTAAGGATGATGACACTCCGGAAGAGTTAAATGCAGTTTATGTAATGGCAGATTCCGGAGCACGTGGAAGTAAAGACCAGATGCGTCAGCTTGCTGGAATGCGTGGGTTGATGGCCAAACCTTCTGGAGAGATCATTGAAAATCCGATTACAGCTTGTTTTAGAGAAGGTCTCTCTGTACTCCAATATTTTATTTCAACCCATGGTGCACGTAAAGGGCTTGCTGATACAGCCTTGAAAACTGCAAATTCAGGATATTTAACCAGACGTCTTGCCGACGTTGGCCAGGATTGTACCATTATTGAACTAGACTGCGGCACCATTAATGGTATTGAAGTAGAAGCACTTTATGAAGGTGGTGAAATTATCCAAACTCTTGGTGAGAGAATACTTGGAAGAGTTATCCAGGAAGATGTGCTTGATCCATATTCAGAAGAATTTATTGTTGGTGCGGATACTGAACTTGATGAAAGCCATGTAAAGAAAATTGAGGATGCCGGTGTCCAGAAAGTAAAAATTCGTTCTGTTCTTACCTGTAATTCAAGACATGGTGTCTGTTCGAGTTGCTATGGTCGTGATCTTGCCCATGGTGTAACCGTTGAAATAGGTCAGGCAATTGGTATTGTTGCTGCACAGTCCATAGGAGAGCCTGGAACCCAGTTGACCATGAGAACTTTTCACATTGGAGGTACTGCATCAAGAAAGGTGGAAGTTGCAGAAATCAAGGCAAGGGTTGGGGGTATATTAAAATATAATGAAGATATCCAGACCGTTGTCTCTGCTGATAATGAAATAATTTTAATGAATAGAAAAGGCGGAAAACTTACTATTGTTGGCGAAGACGGTCGTGAAAGAGCCAAAGAAACTGTTATTTACGGTGCAACTTTGCTTATCAAGGATGGAGCCAACATAGAACCCGGAGATGTCATTGCTGCCTGGGATCCTTTTACAACACCTATTGTTACAGAAGTATCAGGCCGCGTGAGATTTGCAGATATAGAAGTCGGATCCACTGTCCAAGAACAGATTGACCCTGTAACCGGAAAGGTTTCCCACACAATTATTGAAGGCAAAGACAGTGAAATTCGACCAAGAATTACTATAAAAGATAAAGATGGAAAAGGGATTAAACTTCCCAGTGCTAAAACCGCTGCAAGATATTATCTGCCGGTCAATGCTATTTTGACTGTTGAAGAAGATGATAATATAATGGCAGGAGATGTGATTGCAAAACTGCCAAGAGCGACCACAAAAACCAAAGATATTACGGGTGGTCTTCCAAGGGTTGCCGAGCTTTTTGAAGTCAGAAAGCCTAAAGATCCCGGGGTGCTCACGGAAATTGATGGAACCATTGAAGTATCAAAGGGGACAAAAGGAAAGCAAAAAGTCACTGTTACTCCTGCCAAGGTGGGGGAGAAGAAAGAGTACGCCATTCCAAAGGGACTTCATGTCACGGTTTATGACGGTGACTATGTTAAAGCAGGTGATCCTCTTGTTGCAGGAAGCGCCAACCCCCAGGATATAATGAATATTAAAGGTGAGGTAGCTCTTGCTAAATATCTTGTGGATGAAGTGCAGGAGGTGTACAGGCTCCAGGGTGTTAGAATTAATGACAAGCATATTGAAGTTGTTATTCACCAGATGATGCGAAGAGTTAAAATTATCACTACAGGTGATACAAATTTTATACCAGATGAACAGGTTGACAGAATTTTGTTTGCAGAGACAAACAGGGAAGTAGCAATGAATGGAGGAGAACCTGCCAAAGGTGAACCTCTTATACTTGGCATTACAAAGGCATCATTGTCAACAGACAGCTTCCTTTCAGCAGCATCATTTCAGGAGACAACAAAAGTGTTAACACTTGCTGCCATTGAAGGTAAACTTGACAAACTTAAGGGTTTGAAAGAGAATGTTGTAATGGGCCGTATTATTCCAGCTGGAACCGGATTTCCAGGATATGCCGATATTGAAGTCGGACTTGGAGAAGTTGAACAGGTTTAAATAAAAAATAAAAATAACTTGACTTTTTAATCAAGTGAAAGTAAAATTACTAATTTTGTCGTGTATGGCAAAGGGTAGAATTTGAGAAGGAGCGCAAGAGAAATTATGCCGACCATTAATCAGTTGGTTAGAAAAGGTAGAAAAAAAGCGGAAAAGAAGGTGAGCACGCCTGCTTTAAAGGGTGGTCCTCAGAAACGTGGCGTTTGTACCAGAGTATATACATCAACTCCAAAAAAACCCAACTCTGCCTTGAGAAAAGTGGCCAGAGTGCGGTTAACCACTGGGATGGAAATTGCTGCATATATACCGGGAATGGGACATAATCTTCAGGAGCACTCTGTTGTTCTCGTAAGAGGTGGCAGGGTAAAAGATCTTCCAGGTGTCCGCTATCATATAGTCAGAGGCGCTCTGGATACTCTTGGTGTTGATGACAGAAGACAGGGCCGATCAAAATATGGTGCAAAAAGACCGAAATAATATAGAAAATAGAGACTAGAAATATAGGATATAAATAATGGCAGTTAAAGAGTTCAACCTTGATAATATAACAAAAAATGCTACACAGGAAGAAAAGCTTGCTGCAAAATTTGTTAACTGCGTCATGAAAAACGGGAAAAAAAATGCAGCCCGAAAAGCAGTGACAAATGCTTTGTTGATGGTAGAAGAAAAAATTGGAGAGCCCGGCCTGGATATATTTAAGAAAGCAATTGATAATATCAGACCTGCTGTCGAGGTGAAATCCAGAAGAATCGGTGGTTCTACATATCAGGTGCCAACTGATGTTAAGCCTGCCAGGCAGACAGCTTTAGCTTTTCGCTGGTTGATTAGTTTCAGTAGAAACCGTGCTGAAAAAGGTTATTCCAACAAGCTCGCTTCTGAGCTGTTAGATGCATACAACAGCCGGGGAGGAGCCATGAAAAAGAAGGATGATACGCATAAAATGGCAGAAGCCAACAAGGCATTTGCACATTTCAGATTTTAATTAATATTAAAAATTTCCTGATAATATTTCACAGGAGGAGTAAAGAAGATGGCTAAGGAGAAATTTAAGCGGACAAAGCCGCATGTGAACATAGGAACAATAGGTCATATTGATCATGGGAAGACTACGCTTACAGCAGCGATCACCAAGCTTTCAGGAATGAAAGGCTATGCAGACTTTGTTCCCTTCGATGAGATAGACAAGGCACCAGAAGAGAGAGAGCGTGGAATTACAATAGCAACAGCCCATGTAGAGTATGAGACAGATAACCGTCATTATGCACATGTGGACTGCCCGGGCCATGCTGATTATATTAAAAACATGATTACAGGTGCAGCCCAGATGGACGGAGCTATATTGGTGGTAAGTGCTGATGACGGCCCCATGCCCCAGACAAGAGAACATATTCTTTTAGCCCGTCAGGTAGGTGTACCCAAAATAGTTGTATTTTTAAATAAATGTGACATGGTTGATGACGATGAGTTGATCGAACTTGTTGAGATGGAGTTGCAGGAACTTCTTGAATCCTATGAATTTACAGATGTCCCTATAATTAAAGGTAGTGCACTAAAAGCTCTTGAATGTGAAAGCCTTGACGACGAAGCTGGAAAGCCGATTTTTGAGCTTCTCGAAGTGCTTGATTCCTACGTGCCGGAACCAGAGAGAGATACAGCAAAACCATTCTTGATGCCCATAGAGGACGTATTCAGTATTTCAGGCCGTGGAACTGTTGTAACAGGAAGAATTGATCGTGGTATTGTTAAGACCGGTGAAGAGATTGAAATTGTCGGTATAAGAGAGACAGCCAAGACAATCTGTACCGGAGTAGAGATGTTTAGAAAACTTCTTGATGAAGGCCAGGCTGGTGATAATGTAGGGCTTCTTCTTCGGGGCACTAAACGTGATCAGGTAGAAAGAGGTCAGGTTGTGGCAAAACCAGGTTCCATAGAACCCCATACAAAATTCAAAGCAGAGATGTATGCATTGAGTAAAGAAGAAGGCGGACGTCACACACCATTTTTCAGTGGTTACAGACCCCAGTTCTTTTTTAGAACAACAGATATTACAGGTATATTGTCCCTTGATGAAGGCGTTGAGATGATCATGCCTGGAGATAATGCAACCATAAATGTAGAGCTGATAAATCCAATAGCTATGGAAAAAGAGCTCAGGTTTGCAATCCGTGAAGGTGGACGTACTGTTGGCGCCGGTGTTATCGGTGAAATTATAGAGTAG
>PVMS01106000.1_pt1 | contig 14831 bp, 14 predicted proteins | sample 1853461 | NCBI WGS metagenome assembly PVMS01 (sample SAMN08582032, study PRJNA380276) | Marine sediment metagenome, whole genome shotgun sequencing project. | isolation source: ocean sediment barecode stripped | collected 2017 | reverse complement strand
ATTAATTAATATCAAATGAAGGATCGGCGTTGGAGAGCATAACAATCATATCTTCAAATTCTTCTGCCGAAAGGTCGTTCGCATAATAATTAATTGGATCACCGGACTCTCCAAATCGTCTCACCTCCATTACGAGGTTCATGTGAATGGGCGTCCGGTTGATCCAATTAATTATTATGCGAACGACCTTTCGGCAGAAGAATTTGAAGATATGATTGTTATGCTCTCCAACGCCGATCCTTCATTTGATATTAATTAATCCCTAATTTTTCAGGTATGAGGCTGGTGGTGGCATGCTTTGTGTTGTTGGCCGCGATCACCCTGCAGGCCCAGGAAGGTGGGACGCTTGGCGACAAAATACTGGATACCATACCCACACCCGGCCCCGTATTTCTTCCTTTGCCTAGCCCTGATCTGTGGAGTACTTACAATCTGACCGGGATTCGGCAGGACGCTCCATCGCCGGCCCTTACCGATTCCATGCTCTGGAGCTATCTTTACGAGGACGAGCTTCTGGAGGAGGAAGCTCTAGTCATTATTGGAACAGGCGACATCATGCTGGGAACCAGTTACCCTTCGGAAAGTTACCTTCCACCAGGCAAGGATTGCAGTCCCATCCTGAGACCCGTGCAGCATGTGCTTCAATCGGGCGATCTGCTTTTTGGAAACCTGGAGGGGGTTTTCTGCTCGGAAGGTGGAACGCCAAAAAACTGTAAGAACCCTGCCACTTGCTATGTTTTCAGGATGCCGGATCATTTTCTGGATTGTATCCTGGAGACCGGTTATGATGTACTGAGTGTGGCCAATAATCATGTGAACGACTTTGGCCCGGCAGGCCGGGCATCCACTGCCGCCATGCTCGATTCGGCTGGTGTGGCCTATGCCGGATTTGTGACTCATCCATGGACGATCTTCGAAAAGGGGGGGGTGACCTACGGTTTTGCAGCCTTTGCTCCCAACCGGGGTACCATGGACCTGAAGGATTACGACAGGGCCGCTGAAATCACTTCCATGCTCGATTCCCTGGCCGATGTGGTGATCATCTCCTTTCACGGGGGTGCTGAAGGGAAGGACCACCAGCATGTGGTTCGGGGTGATGAGATGTACCTGGGGGCCAACCGGGGGAATGTATATTATTTCGCCCACCGGGTGGTGGATGCGGGTGCCGATGTGGTATTTGGTCACGGGCCGCATGTGACCAGGGCGGTGGAGTTGTACAGGGACCGCCTGATCTGTTACAGCCTGGGAAATTTTGCCACCTACAGGCGCTTCAATCTGAGAGGCCCCAATGGTATTGCTCCCATTGTGAAGGTGAAGGTGGATCGTGAGGGGAACTTTATTCAGGGGGAAGTAGTATCGGTCTATCAGTCGGGAGAAGGAGGGCCGAGGATTGACCCGGCCGGCAGGGCAATAGCTAAACTGAAAGCACTCACTGAATTTGATTTCCCCGATCAGGAGCTGGTGGTTGACAGCGATGGTATTCTGTGGACCAGGTAGGGTGTGCTTCCTTGCTCCTTAACAGCATGCTGTGGCTAAATGGCATGCGACAGCTTAAGTGTTTGATTCTACAGGGGAAATGTTTAAATTGAACTTTGTTTTTTGAAACGATGCGATATGCCTTATAAAGAAGTCAAAGTTGAAAAGCTCTACTACTCCATTGGAGAGGTGGCAAGAATGTTTGATGTCAACACCTCCCTGATTCGCTTCTGGGAGAAGGAATTTGATATTATAAAACCCAAAAAAAATAAGAAGGGGAACCGGCTTTTCACCCAGAAGGATATCGATAATTTTCATATCATCTTCCACCTGGAGAAGGAGAAAGGGATGACGCTGAAAGGTGCAAAGAAGAAGATGAAGGAGAACAAAGAGGATACGGAGCACAATTTCGAAATCGTCAGGTCTCTGGAACAAATCAAGGAGATGCTCACGGACCTGGTCTCATGATACCACTCAGGGACATTACCAGCTACCTGGAAGGGCTGGCACCACCTTCTCTTCAGGAATCCTATGATAATTCAGGGCTGCAGGTGGGAGATCCCAATCTGGATATAAGCGGAATTCTGGTGGCTCTGGACGCAAGCGAGGGGGTCTTACTGGAAGCCGAGAAACTGGGATTTAACCTGGTACTTACACATCATCCTGTGATTTTCGGGGGGCTTAAATCTCTTACGGGAAGAAGCGGACCAGAACGTATCGTGAAAATGGCTATTCAGAAAGAAATAGCCATTTACAGTGCACATACCAATTTCGATGCTATTGCGGGAGGAGTAAGCACAGCGATGGCGAACAGGCTGGGCCTGGTGAACCAGCAGATCCTGGCTCCATTGAGTGGAGGGCTTCTTAAGGTGGTGGTTTTTGTGCCTCACGCGCAACTGGAGCAGGTGAGGCAGGCCATGTTTAAAGCAGGGGCAGGAAAACTTGGAGAGTACGACTCTTGCAGTTTTAATCTGGAGGGCAGCGGGACTTTCAGGGGTGGCGAGGGAAGCCAGCCTTTTGCAGGAGAAGCCGGTGTCTTTCATCAGGAAGCTGAGACAAGGCTGGAAATAATTGTACATGCAGAGCTAAGTTCCAGGGTAATCAGTTCCATGCTTGCTGCACACCCATATGAGGAGGTGGCCTATGATATCTACCCCCTGGAAAATAAAGATCCCCGCAGGGGCATGGGGGTGATCGGCCGTCTGGAAGATCCCATGGAAGAAGAAGTGTTCCTGGGATTTTTAAAAGATCGTTTTAGTGCCAGTGTCATCAGGCACACCTCCCTGAGGGGCAAAGCGGTAAAAAAGGTGGCTGTTTGTGGCGGAGCGGGTAGCTTCCTGCTGGGGAAGGCCAAAGCTGCCGGTGCTGATGTTTTTGTGACGGGCGATATGAAATACCACCAGTTTTTTGAGGCTGAAGGGCAGCTGGTAGTGATGGATATTGGCCATTTTGAGAGTGAGCAGTTTACACGGGAGCTTTTTTATGATCTACTTATGAAAAAATTCCCTAAATTTGCAGTCCGTTTATCGGAAACAGAAAAAAATCCAATTAAATATTTTTAGTAAATGGCGAAAGCAAAAAAAGGTGCAGAAGTTGCAGAAATGACAGTTGCCGAGAAATTGAAGGCCTTGTATGACCTGCAGCTGGTAGACACTGCTATTGATAAAATCAGAATTCTTCGTGGCGAATTACCTCTTGAGGTGCAGGATCTTGAAGATGAAATTGAAGGCCTGCAGACCAGAGTCTCCAAGTTCGATGAGGACATTGAGAGTCTGGATAAATCCATCAATGGAAAGAAGCAGGAGATTGCCAATGCCCAGGAGCTTATCAAGAAATACGAAGAGCAGCAGAACAATGTCAGGAACAACCGGGAGTATGACTCTCTATCCAAAGAGATTGAGTTCCAGACTCTTGAAATTGAGCTAAGTGAAAAGCGTATCCGGGAGTTTACTGTGCAGATAGATGAGAAGAAGGAGGTTATCGGGGAATCGACTGAAGTTCTGGATGGTCGCAAACTGGACCTGGAGAATAAGAATAAGGAGCTGGACGATATTATCGACGAGACCAAGAAGGAGGAGACTGTGATGGAGAAGAAGTCGGCCCAACTGGAGATAATTATCGAAGAGCGACTGGTTTCAGCTTATAAGAAGATCAGGGGCAATGCACGCAACGGACTGGCTGTTGTGCCGGTTGAGCGTGATGCCTGTGGGGGTTGCTTTAACAAGATCCCGCCCCAGCGTCAACTGGATATAGCTTCCAGAAAAAAGATTATCGTCTGTGAATATTGTGGACGGATCCTGGTTGATTCCAGGGAGCAGGAAGTTGAAAAATAGATTTTTATGGAGTAATTACCTCACTGCACCCCAGTAGGCGCGACCGGGTATCTTCCAGGAAGATTGTCATTTTATTCAAGTCCTCAGCAGACATTTCCGCCAGTGAAGCGGATACAGGATCAAGATTAGCAGGCACCAGCGTAAAGCGGGTGCCTTTTTTTGTTTTTGCTTTCCAAACCCATACCGGAAGATAAGCATGACTACTAATCTCATGGCTTTCCTTGGAAAGGACCATCTCGAATAAAATACCTCCATCGCGGGGCCTTGTGCGCTGATTGGAGATCAGGTTACCCAGGGAGTAAACTACAAGGTTTCCACTTCCTTCACCCCGGATGGGCTGAACCACATGTGGATGGGAACCAATGACAGCGTCGGCACCCAGATCAAACAGGAACTCAGCCAGCTCCTGCTGCTGAGGGCTCTCAATAAGCTGGTACTCTGTGCCCCAGTGCATGGTAACCAGGATAAAATCAGCTTGTGCCGTATGGGCTTTCTGCATATCCTCCCTGATCTGTTCTTTGTCGATGCGATTGATGATTGAAGGAGGGCGGTCCTTGATCCCGTTGGTTCCATAGGTGTAGTTGAGCAGGGCTATCCGTATCCCTTTCTTTTCCACCACCAGGGGATAAAAGCTTGCCCGTGACTCCGGATCTGCAAAGGTTCCGGTCTGGACAAGTCCTTCCTCACCAAGTACTTCAATGGTACGCACCAGGCCCTTCTGTCCCCTGTCCAGTCCATGATTGTTGGCATTGACCAGGATATCAAATCCGGCCCACTTCAGGGCACCTGCCAGTTCATCCGGACTGGAGAAAGCCGGATAACCTTTGTATGGTTCTCCTGCAAATGTGACCTCCAGGTTACCGATTACCAGGTCGGCCTCCTGCAGATAGGGACGCAGGTATTCAAAACAGGGTTTATAGTCATATCCGGGTTCACCTGTGGCCAGAGCGGAGGCAATCTGGGTATCATGGCCCATAATATCGCCGGCAAATACCAGTTTTAGCTGCGACTCCTGGGCTGTGGTAAGCAGGCAAAAAAAGAGCCACACAATGATGCTTATGCTTCCTTTCAAGGTGGTAAGCTTATCCATTACCAGCTCCCTCCAGCACCTCCACCACCAAAGGAGCCGCCGCCTCCACCGGAGAAACCACCAAAACCGCCTCCACCTCCAAAACCCCCGCTACCGGAGGAGAAGTTGCCAAAGCTGCCTGAGTGCCTTCCACCCGACAACATGCCAAGGGCCAGCCAGAAAGGCAGATTGCTGCGTCCCATGCCTGAGCTTCTTCTCCTGCCTCCGAAGATAGCGGAGAAAACAATCATCATAAAAATCAATCCTACTATGGAGGAACCTCGTCCCGAAGAACTCCGATTATTATATTCTTCGGCAGTGAATTTGCCCTCAAGAAGCGAGATCATTACGTTAGTAGCCGAGTCGATCCCGGCATAGAAGTCCCTGTTTCTAAAATTGGGAAGTATCTCATTCTCGATTATCCTTGAAGCGGTGCCATCGGGAAAATATTCTTCCAGTCCGTAGCCTGTGGAAATATGAACATCATTATCCTGCATATCCAGTAATACCAACAGGCCATTGTCCTTACCCTCCTGGCCCACACCCCACCGTTCTCCTATCCTCTGACTCAGGTCGGAGGCCGTATAGCCCCCATTATTATCCAAAGTCACCACAAAGATCTGCGTGGAGGAACGGTACTCAAATTCATTGAGCTTATGGTCCAGCGCACTGGTCTGCGCACTGCTGAAAACTCCAGCATAGTCGTTTACCCAGGACTGGGGTTGATCCGGTACCGGGAGCTTATCCTGAGCCTCGCTCCGGATGGGAGCTGCCAGCAGCATGCATATGGCAATTATCACATATTTTTTCATCTACTTTCCTCCAAAAGATATTTCGTCCGACAGTTCGTTAACATCCCCATCCTGGTAGGGAAAATGATCCTTCAGGGCTACTCCGGTCATAAGGATTCCTTCTTTCAATCCGCCGGAATAATCCTTTTCCGAGAAGTGTTCTACCATCTTTGCCTTGATGCTGTCCCAGAAATTATCGGGTGTGACCGCATTGATTCCGGCATCTCCCAGGATGGCAAACTTGTGGTCCTTCACCGCCAGGTAGAAGAGTACACCATTGCGCTGTTCCGTTTTTTGCATCTCCAGTTTCCCGAACCACCAGGCTGCGCGGTCCATGACTTCCTCCTTACAATGGTTATCCAGATGTACCCGGATCTCACCAGAGGTATTGAGCTCTGCCTCTTTTACAGCCGATTTGATCAGCTCTTTCTCCTCCCTGGAGAAAAAATTCACAGCATTCATAGCTTCTCTTTTTATTTTTAGAACTCCACAACAGGTGCTGTTTCACTTCCGGCAGCTGCCTCAAAATATCCCTGTTTTTCAAAACCGCCTATACCTGCAATAGTGCTGGCAGGAAACCTCCGGATAGCCGTATTGAATCCCCTGGTAATCTCATTGAATTTTCTTCTTTCCACCGCAATTCTGTTTTCGGTGCCTTCCAGCTGGTCCTGAAGCGCCAGGAAGTTCTGGTTGGCCTTCAGATCAGGATAACGTTCAATGGTGACCAGCAGTCTGGATAGGGCAGAACTCAGTCCATCCTGAGCCTGTTGGAAGGCAGCCAGCGATTCGGGAGTGATGTTGGACGGATCAATGGTGACGCTTGTGGCTTTGGCTCGCGCCTCTATCACCTGGGTTAGTGTCTCCTGTTCATGTTCGGCATATCCTTTGACCGTAGCGACCAGATTGGGAATCAGGTCGGCCCTTCGCTGGTAGACACTTTCTACGTTGGCCCACTGACCGGTTACACTCTCCTCAAGGCCAACAAATACGTTGTATTTTTTTTACACCCCAGAGAACGGCAAGCAAAATGATTATTCCAATAATAATCCAGGTTCTGTTCTTCTTTTTCATATTGATCTTCTTTATCGTTTGCTGTTTAGAAAGAGTAAATATAAGCATTGTCCGGCTTCGCTTGTCCGGAAAGGCAAAATATCGGTGAAAATTCGATCAAAGCAACCTTTGCTCCCGACGCGTGTTATCTCTTTATGAAAGCGCGATTCTTAGTACTCTATGATGGTCATTGCAGGCTCTGCAGCAGGTCGGTGCGTTGGATTAGTAAAAATGATGTGCAGGGGAGGTTCTCATTTATGGAGCAGGCTATCCCCACTGACACTGTTCAGCTTATCATGGATGGGAAACAGTATGAGCGCTCATCGGCAGTTCTCCGGATTGCCATACGATTGAGATTCCCCTGGCCACTTCTGGGCTTTTTCTTTCTGGTACCCCCTTTTATCAGAGATAGAATATACATGCTGATTGCTCGTAAGCGGCAGCGTTGGTTTGGGGAAGAGACAAGATGTGTTATATAACCCTCCAGGCATCATTCCCACAGGCTTCTGTTTTTTGTACTTTTGAGACACTTTATGAAGCTCGATAAGATGAATAGTGAACAGTTTAAAGCGGCCATCCTTGAGGGAATCCCGGCACAACTACCGCCAGCTCAACAGCCAGATCCGGAATTGAACCATGCTCCCAGAAGAAAGGACATTCTGACAGCAGAAGAGAAAAAGCTGGCCATACGCAATGCTCTGAGGTATATACCTGAGTCACACCATGCTGCTCTGGTAAAGGAGTTCGCTGCCGAACTGAATGACTATGGCAGGATCTATATGTACCGCTACAAGCCTGCATATCCAATTTCTGCCCGCAGCCTGGATGCCTATCCTTACAAATCTGTGCAGGCAGGAGCCATTATGGTGATGCTCTCCAATAACCTGGATCAGTTGGTAGCCCAGCACCCCGACGAACTTATTACCTATGGAGGGAATGGTGCTGTTTTTCAGAACTGGGCACAATACAGGCTTTGCATGAAGTACCTGGCCGAGATGAGCGATGAGCAAACACTGGTGCTGTATTCGGGGCATCCCATGGGTCTTTTTCCCTCACACAGGGAAGCACCCAGGGTGGTGGTGACCAATGGGATGGTGATCCCAAATTATTCGGGACAGGACGATTATGAGCGGATGAATGCGCTGGGAGTAAGCCAGTATGGCCAGATGACCGCAGGATCATTCATGTATATCGGTCCCCAGGGTATAGTTCACGGTACCACCATTACGGTAATGAATGCCGGAAGGCTCAAACTGAAGGGGGGAGACGGAACGCTGAAAGGGAAGGTTTTTGTCACCTCGGGACTGGGAGGAATGTCGGGAGCCCAGCCTAAAGCAACTGTTATCGCAGGGGGAATATGTGTGATTGCTGAGGTGAATCCACAGGCCACAGCTGCGCGCCACTCTCAGGCCTGGGTGGATGAGGTATTTACGGATCTTGAACGTCTGGCGGAAAGATTGGAGAAGGCACGAGCAAATATGGAGGCTGTTTCCCTGGCCTACCAGGGCAATGTGGTGGATTTGTTGGAATACTTTCTGGAGAAGGAGATTCCGGTGGACCTGGGTTCGGACCAGACCTCCCTTCACAATCCCTTCGCCGGGGGGATACTATCCGGTCGGAATCGATTTTGAAGAATCCAATCGGATGATGGCAGAAGAGCCTGAACGATTTAAGGAGGCGGTTTACGCTTCCCTGCGAAGGCATGTCAGGGCTGTAAACGGATTGGTCGGGAAGGGAATGTATTTCTGGGATTACGGGAATGCTTTTCTGCTGGAGTCGGGCAGGGCAGGAGCCGAGGTTTTCCAAGCCGATGGTAGTTTCCGCTACCAGTCCTATGTACAGGCCATCATGGGTCCCCTGTTCTTTGACTACGGATTTGGACCCTTCAGGTGGGTCTGTATCTCATCTGACCAGAAGGACCTGGCGGTGACCGACCACATTGCAGCAGTAGTACTGGAGCAACTGGCTGCTAAAGCACCAGCGGAGATCCGCGGACAGATGGAGGATAATTTGCACTGGATCAGGGAAGCAGAAAGTCACCGGATGGTAGTGGGTTCCCAGGCCCGGATTCTCTATGCCGATAGCCAGGGACGCATTGCCATTGCAAAGGCATTTAATAAAGCCATCAGGGAGGGGGAGATATCGGCACCGGTGGTGCTGGGTCGTGACCACCACGATGTATCGGGGACCGATTCTCCTTACAGGGAGACCTCCAATATATACGACGGTTCTGCATTTACTGCCGACATGGCGGTGCAGAATGTGATCGGGGATGCCTTTCGGGGGGCCACCTGGGTCTCGCTGCACAACGGCGGAGGCGTGGGCTGGGGAGAGGTAATTAATGGTGGTTTCGGCATCTTGCTGGATGGAACCAGGGAGGCGGATCGCCGTCTTGAAAACATGTTGCACTGGGACGTAAATAACGGAATTGCACGAAGAAGCTGGGCCAGAAACGAGGGAGCCATTCGCGCCATTGAAAGGGAAATGGAGCGCAGTCCCCTCTTAAGGGTCACCTTACCGAATATGGTGGATGACAGCCTGCTGGAAGACTGAGTTCTTATGCTTCAAATAGCATGTTGTAGGGTCTGGAGATGGAGTCCTCAAGCTGGTGCATGCTGATGTTTCGGCTGTAACGGACCTGCTCCTTCCCTTCAAAGAAAATCAGGATGGTGGGAATGGTAAATATCCTGAATTGTCCTGAGATCACCGGACTCTTTTCAATATCCACATAACGGGATATCATCTCTGGGAATTGATCCTGCAACAGATCTTTTACCTTTGGCTTTAGCACCTTACAGACCGAGCAGGAATCGCTTGAGAAATATAGCAGGAGCCCTTTTTCCATGGCGATCATGTCCAGGAGTTCCTGGATATTGTAGATCCCTTCCATGACTAGTAGTCTTCTTCGCTGAGAAGGACCAGCATGCACTCGGCAACTGGTTCGATCCCTTCCCGCTTTAAGCGGCCCATAAACTCCGGGTTGACTGTTCCCGGGTTGAAAATAACCCGTTCTGGTTTGAGTGAGAAAATGTAATCGTAATAGTCCTTCTGCCTTGACGACCCGATATAAATGGATACGGTATGTACGTTTTCAATATGGGGTTTACCAACGAGGATCTCTTCTTCAGCGATCAATCCTTCTTTGAATCCCACTGCTACCACTTCCTTTTCGTGACGAAGCAGGCTCTTCACAGCCTTGTGTGAAAACCTGACTGGATTTGGGCTGGCACCGAGAACCAATGTTTTTTTTCGATCTGACACAGGCCTTGCACTTTTTGAATTGACTAAGATATACAAATTAGTGCCTAGTTCCTAGTGCTCAGTAGCTCGCAGGCGCTGTCGTCAGGGAGCTTACAGGGAATGGATCAGCACAACAGCATAGGCTGATACCCCCTCTTCGTGACCGGTAAAGCCAAGTTTCTCTTCGGTGGTGGCCTTGATGGATACCTGATCCTCTCGGAGCCTGAGGTGCAAGGCTATTTGCTTCCGCATCTCCGGGATGAAGGGTAATATTTTTGGAGTTTGCAGACAGATGGTACTATCTATGTTCCCTATCTCATATCCATGGGAGTTAAGGAGTTCCCCGGTACGCTGAAGGAGTATGCTACTGGAAATCCCTTTGTATGAGGGATCGGTATCGGGGAAATGCGTGCCCAGATCTCCCAGTGCGGCTGCACCCAAGATGGCATCACAGATGGCATGCAGGAGGACATCTGCGTCGGAATGCCCCACGGAGCCCTTGTAATGTTCGATTTCAATGCCCCCAAGCCAGAAGGGGATTCCCTCCTCCAGGCGGTGTACATCATATCCGAAACCAATCCGGAAGTTCATGGCTTGCTATTATAAATTCAGGTCGGCAAAATCGAAGGCCAGCGTAAACCTGAGGGTATTGGCCAGGGGACTATTTTGTCCGTTTGTGGGAACAAGGTAGGAAAAATCAAGGGCGAAAACATTGAGCTTTAATCCAACACCCACGGTAAAATACTTCCTGTTTCCCTTTGAAGCGTGCTCATAAAAGTAACCAGATCGAATGGCAAACTGATTCCGGTACCAGTATTCTACCCCAAAACTGTAAGAAATCTCATTGAATTCTTCCTGGACCACACTGTAGCTGCCATCGCTCTTCAGCACACCCGGGGCATCATAGAAAGACTGAACCATTCCCATCACGGCGGATCCAGGCTTATCTTTTCCCCGGACTACCACCAGCTCACCAGTTGAGTCTTCATCCATATAGGGAGGAGAAGGAACCAGGAGCTTGTTGATGTCCAGGTTCGCTGCTATGCTGTTGTAATCATCGATGTTATAAGTGAATCTTCCACCTAAGCGCAGGTTGGTAGGGATGGGTACTTTGTCGGAATCCACACTGTAAGAGATGGGAGTACCCATGTTCGTCAGGGCGATTCCGGCAGCCCATTCTCCGTCGCTGGAGCCCACATTCACCTCGTTCTGATAGTAGAACCCGAGGTCTGCAGCAAAAGAGATACCGGCTTTGGTGTCCTGGCCATCCGAAGTTTGCTGCCCACTGGTGAGATCCGAGCGGATAAAACGGAAGGCGATTCCCCCGGAGAAGTTTTCAGTAAATAGCCTGGAGTAACCAGCGTCCACCGCAAATTCGTTGGGATTATACTGTCCGGCAAAGCTTCCGTCAATATTCGTAAAGGTGATATTACCCAGAGAGAAATAGCGCAGAGAGGTGGAAATCACCTGCTGATCATCTATCCTGAAGAATCCGGACAGGTAGGCCAGGTTGATATCGGGAATCAGGTTCCTGAGCCAGGGAGTATAGGAAATGGCAAATCCCCCCTTGCTGTCAAGGAAAGCATATTTACCAATGTTCCAGTGCTGCGAATTCACATCAGGTGATGTGGCAACACCTCCATCACCCATGCCCCCGGATCTGGAATCGGGAGCAATGGTCAGAAACGGTACAGCGGTCTGAATGGCATTTAACTCGGCTCCTCCAAGTTCTCCTGTTTCAATCTGATTCTGACCTGAAATATTTATGGAAACCAGTACAAATATACTGGTTATCAATGTTATCAATCTTGTTTTCAATCTGAAGTGCATTAGTTGTATTTTGGACTGCAAATATATCATTTTAATATAAGTTGTGCCGGTATTCTGCCATGTCTTTTAAGTACGTAATCCGATCTGGTTTAGTATACAATTCGAATTTTATTTTCCTGTTTACCTGGCTATAATCAGTTTTCCGGATGAAGAGGCTACTTCTCCTTCTTCAGTACTCAGGGTGGCCCGGTAGACATAAATACCACCAGCCAGAGCCGCTCCCCCGTATGAGGTGCCATCCCACTCAACAGGTTCCAGCCGGTATCCGGGCGAATCGACCTGTTGGTCGATGACCCGGACCAAAGCACCGGATATGTCGTAAATACTTAAGACCAGTCTAAGATTGCTGTCGGGCCGGTTGTGTTCAATATTGAACCAGGTAAGGTCGATAAAGGGATTTGGAAAGTTGTAGAGTTGCTCCATCAACATCTCTTCCGATTCAGTGACCACAAAATCAAGCGTCAATTCGGAGGAGTTATTATGGATATCCCAAATTTTTAAGATGACCGTATGGGACCCTGGCTCCAGTTTGCTATAGGGATACCTGATTACCCCTGAATTATGCGAGTCAGGGTTGGCCTGGTAGAATTCATTCAGAATCACAGCATTGATCCGATCTTCATTCAAAGTGGCCGTCAGATCGTGGCCAATTCCATTCCCGGTGGCATTGATCCCATAGTTGTCGGAGATATAGGCCAAAAGTTCAGGATTTTCATCGGTAATTCCGCCCGAGGTAAAAAAGGTATCGTTCATAAAAAGATCAATCACAGGATTCTCATGGTCTTCCACATTGTCTGTTCCAACTCCTCCTACTATAAAATCTTCATAGAAACCATGTGCATCAAGCTCTTGATTGTTGCTGTAGTAAGAGATTTTCCCGAGGCCATAGGCATAATTGATATCCTTGGGAATATAGAAGCCAAAACTGAAGCGGCCGTCTTTCACTGTGGCCTCTCCGCTGTAAAGGATATTGTTTCTGGCATTGAAAGTGAAAACGGATCCGCCATCGTTGGCAAGGGTCTCTATGGTTCTCTCCTTATCGAAGACTTTGGGGTAGACCATGCCGTTAAAATCATTTAAATGCAGACTATCTTCACTTTCCAGATGTCCCGATATGGTCACCCACTGCAGTGCGGAGAGTGTATCGTTCTGCTGGGATATGGCTGAGCCATTGATGGAATCGGTCACCACTCTGTGACCGGGATAGGAGAGTCGTAGTGAAGGATCTCCCAGCAGGGTAAAGTTACGTTTGTTGACTCCTGCTCCGGTATTGTTTTTGCTGTAGATGATGATATCTCCCAGGCGAAGATTTTGTTGATCAGCATCCTTTTCAAATACCACCTCATAAAAACGCTCATTCAGCGCGTGATTGGGACCTGAGTACACCAGCCGGGTGGTAGTTAAGAGAGCGATACCCCCCCCTTCGCTATTGAGAAGTACTTCTTCCCCTCCGGAGCTTATCTCCAGATCCTCAGCACGGTCATACTCATCGTACCTGCTGAATTCGCAGGTGGCCGTTACAAAAAGAGGTAGCTTTTCCTTGTTCGTCCAGGTGCGGATTTCGCTGGTGGTGAGGATTTTTTCATGGGCAAGCCCCTGAGTACCTCCATGACCGGTATAATTGATGATCAGGGCACCCCTGTGAACCTGGTCTTTTATGGCCCGGTTTACATCGGGATAGCTGGGGCCGGTGGAAAGCTCCTGCTGGGGATATGCATCCAGGTAAATCTTATTTTCGTTGTAAGCCGGATAGTGGTCTCCAACATAGCGTGCCAGTTCATCGGCCTGTCGCATGTGAAGGTTGGAATCCTCGTCATCGCCAATAAAGCAAAGCTGGTTTTGCCATCCACCCTGCTTGTCCGGATTGCTATAGGCAATAATTTTCTCAACCAGTAAAGCAGCTTCTTCAATTTCAGATGCCGGAAGGCGTCCGATTCCGATATCCAGCAGTCCGTCATACATTTGCTCATCGGTATCGAGCAGACCAAAGTAATCATCGGATACATAGGAGTTGGTGGGGGAGAGAGACTCTTCCGACTGGTAAGTAAGAATCAGGTTGGGATTATATTGCTTCTCTCCACTACCACGATTATCATACGATCCATCACCAAAGAGGAGCAGGTAGCGGCAGTTACTGCTTGTTCCGCCCGATCGGTCGTAGAACATTTTCATAAAATTGCGAATGGCACTTACGTCGGGTGTACCCGAGGAGAACTCATTGAATACCTGTTGCTGGGTTACCACAGCGACATCCATGCCATCATTCTCCCTTCGAAATTGAGCAAGTGCTTCAGCCTCTTCAAGAAAAAGCTCCGGAGTGAGAATAACCATTTCCGGGTGACTTAAGCCATGCAGATCCTGGTTCGCCACCAGGCCCAGTCCTTCGCTTGAGTAATCCGGGCTGGGATAGTTTCCTTCGGGTCGGAAAGCAATAAATTCCCTGTGGTCATTGGTCTCCAGAGTAAAACTGGCAAGATTTCCATCCAGGGAATAATCAATGTTTTTTGGGTTTTGAGGGTCGGTGACCTCCCAGATGAGCATGCCATTGCTTGCTTTGCCTAGCATAAATTTACTGATGTTGCCGGGTACGGCACTTCTGGAGTCTCTGAAAGCCAGCTGACTCGCTGTGAGTGCAAGTTCTGACCGGCTGTTAAGGGTGATGGAGTTGAGCCAGCCCTGGGAATTTGCATCCGGACGATTGTAGGTCACAGTAATATCCTGTTCATCCATCCCGGGCTGATAGCTGAAGCGTCCGGATGATTCATAGGCATAGGTAGCCGTGTAGTGGCTAAGATTTGTTGCGCCGATGGAGATCAATCCCAGCTGCTCATTTTCTGCGCTTATGGAAAAGGTAGAGTATACGCCCGAACGAGCTGCAGCCCTTACGTTTATGTTTACCCACTCCCCTTCAACTCTTCCCTGGATGTAAAATGGATAATCCTCGGTCAGATTCACACTGAAGAGATCACCGTACCAGACTCTTCCGGAATGAATCAGATTATAGCTTTCATCTTCATGGAAGTCCCGGAAATCATAGCTCGT
>PVMS01042570.1_pt1 | contig 14844 bp, 14 predicted proteins | sample 1853461 | NCBI WGS metagenome assembly PVMS01 (sample SAMN08582032, study PRJNA380276) | Marine sediment metagenome, whole genome shotgun sequencing project. | isolation source: ocean sediment barecode stripped | collected 2017 | reverse complement strand
ACGTAATCCGCCTTGATAAAGATCGGTGGTAACTCGACCAGTTAACTTTAATTCTTTTCCAGTAAGATCTTTACGCATAACCTCTATAGGATTGTTCTCATCTCCGCTTTCTATCACCATTTTCCAAGCAGATTCCAAATCTATGTTTAAAAGCTTCTCAGCAAGAGGACTCCAAAATATAGCTTTGATCTGACCAGAATCATCTTCTAACATTATGTTAATCACCATTCGATAAATCGGTTGAGCAATCTCGCCACACCGCTCACAAACCCACACATCTCCTTCCTCATTAATTCTTCTTCGACATTTTGGACAAGCGGGATATACTTTAGAGTTTGGCTCTACTTCAATGATCTTACCTTCTACAGTAGCAATATCTCCTTCTTTGATATCAGAAATTTTCTGAAAATTAGAAAGTTCAGGTCCACGCTCAAAAAGCGTTTTTAATTGTTCTTCATTACCTTTTTGTTTCACTTCAAGTTCCGTTATTGATCTCGATGATAATTCAAGATTACCATTATATCCAATTCTTATGAAGGCGTTCTTAATTTGCAGTATAGTTCCTACAGGCAGACCATCTATGGTGTTTGCTAATTCTCTCCAAAGAGAACCTTGGATTTCTCCTGTTTCATCTTTTAGTCGAAAGGAAGCTACGGTCATTTCCCTTCCGTCTTTTGTAGTAATAATTCTAACAGATGGTATCTCTGAAAGCATCCCTTCAACAATTGAATTCAATCCAATTTTCAATTGTCCAATGGGTGTTGCTTCTTTAGAGATTTTAGGTAATGTTTTAGCCTCCTTCATGTCTGGATTAATTGTGAGAGTTCCCATTTTTCCCAGGTTTAATCCAATGAAGTTAAAGTATTCTCTAGTGTATGCGCCTCCTACAAGGATTGTATCTCCCACAGATATTTTATCCAGTATGTCTACTTGTCCGTCCCAAAGAGAAAGTCTGATAGTGCCCGTCTCATCCATAAGAAAAAGATCACCAATTTGCCCAATCCCACCAGATCGCCTAGAGAATTCTCTTGAATTCCCTACACTCACAACTCTACCAAGAATGTCAACATCTGACATGTCTGAGGTTAATCTATCTATCTTTATGGGAACAAATGAAGGAAGATTGATCTTTCTCGTAACCTTTGGAAGGATTATGACTTGAGAGAATCTTCCTATATGAATCTCTAAAACGTTGCCTAAACCCTTTCTTACTTGACCATCAGTAATTCGTAAGTATTGGTTCTTCTTTACCTTCTTTACTTGATTGACTTTCTCGTCCCATAAAACGATCCGGATTCGTCCTGTTTCATCTGCAATCCTGACACGCATAACTTGCCCTTTACTGTTATCTTTTCTCATAAAAACGGTTACGGGGGAAGTACTCAAAACAACTCCGACAAGATTAATGTAGTAATCATCTTCAGTTATTTTACGAATCTTCTTGAATCCTCGTTTAAACGTATCAGATCTACCTGTACGACTATTTGGAGAAAGGATGATCACGGCTCCTTTTTGGCTTATTTTTATTTCAGGTCTACCATTTAAGCTAGTTTTAACATAGCCGTGTTCTATGCGAATGTTCAGGTTAGGAGAGATCTTCCCTTGTTTAATTATCTCTGCTTTCTCATCCCAGAGGACTATAGCTATGGTCCCAGTCTCATCTGAAACGACGAATCGAGCAACTTGTCCAGCCTTACCATCATTGCGAGTGAAGGTCGTAATAGGATAAACAGTTCGCACCACCCCGGTGATGGACACATCGTTAGACTCAACTATGAGATCTTTTATATCGATCTTGGCCTTCAAGGTAATTTCATCTGATAAATCGAGGTCTAATTCATTGGCTACAATGTAAGCTGCTCCATCCATAGTTAATAATTTTCCAGCATCTTCTCTCTTTTTATTGATCATGTCCATGATTGTTTCTCTAGTTAGGTCTGGATGAAGAGAAAGAATTTTAGCAATTATATCTTCATGGTTAAGCATATTAGGTTCAAATTATATTAAGTGAAATATTAATATTAATGAAGAAACATCTAGTTTGTTTAGTTGATTAAAGATGAGCAAGAAATATTTATCAAGAAAAGATATTGTTGGAAAACAAGTGATCGATTCCGAAGCAAACATTCTAGGAAACGTGAAAGAATTATCCTTTGATTTAGGGACAAGGGATATAGGCCTCACCATCACAACAAAAAACGGAAAAGAAGTCAATGTGTCAAGTAGAGACATGAGGAGTATAGGTGATGTCATATTGTTAAAAAAAACGTTAAGTGAAATTGAAACCCCTAAAGTCACTAAAAAAGCCGATTTTCATCCTCCGCCAGTAAAATCAGTAAAGCCTGGATTATGCGCGGTATGTGGATTTCAAAATGAGAAAACAGCAAAGTTCTGCATAAAATGTGGAGCAGAAATGAGTTAAAAGTTCTTTGTTTTCTATCAAACATCAGAAGGTAAAAAAATTCTTTCAGAAAAATTTTTCTCTAAGAATTTCTGAGCCATAAGAGTCTCTTTAGAAGTTAATTTGTCTTTCACAAGTTCAATTTGAAAGGCACTCTCAAATCCCCATTTCAAGGCTTCTTTTACATCTGAAATGGATATTTCTCTCCCCAACTCAAACGCTAAGTTGGTAACAATTCGGTGACTGCTTTTTACACCGCTCTTCTTTCGTCTCTTTAAAGTAGGACTTAAAACTTCTGATAGAATTGTCAAATTTGAATTAATCAACAATGTTCCATGATTGAAAAAGAAACTCTGTTTTACGGAACTAGCTGAACCTGAGATCTTCTTATCAGATATAAAAATGCCTTCAGAAGATCTATACTCAGCTTTAATACCTAAATTCTTCAAGCCAAGCATAACACCTTGACTGAGAACTTCAACGGTCCTGGTTAGATCATCAGAAATCAAAGAATGATTTTTTCTTAAGGATATAGAATAATTAAGATTCCCAAGATCATGGTAAACTGTACCCCCACCAGTAAATCGCCGTATAACAAAGGTTCCATATTTATTACACGCTTCTAAGTTAACTTCAGATAAAACGTCTTGAGATCTACCTACAACTACTGTGTTTACATTTCTCCAAAACCGGATTGTATTATTCGTGTAACCCATTCCTAAGACAGTGGGAATGGCTTCATCAATAGCTAGATTCATACAAGAGTCTTCGAATTCGGAATCTATCAATCGCCACTGTTCTTTAACCATAAGTTTCACAAACTAAGCATAACTAAAAATACAGTAAATTTAGAAAAGAAATATTAAATTCTGGAATTAAAATATGTTTATCCACTTTGGTTATAACTTAATTATACAAAATTTTTTTTGAACAAACCTACATTTGAAATAATCATAATAAAAATTATCATATAGGAGGGGAATAGCTTTATTGGTTTACGTCATGATAAATGTTGGGAATAGAATTGGAAAGAGAAGAGTTAGGTTCAATCGATGAAGAGATAATTAAAAACCTCGTGGATCTGCGAAGTTATCTAGAGAAGAGAATACAGGAATTGGAAGATGAAGTAAAGAAGCTTAGAGCCCTTTTCAAAATCGTTGGCGAAACTATTGTGACGAAGAGTTTTAGGAGTGCAGAATCAATTCCAAGAATACAAAAAAAGATAGATACTCCAGCAGTTAAAAATTGGGAGGATATCCCTCTCAAGATTGCTTCGGGTGCTTTACTAGCAACGATGCGTGTGAGTGATGAAGAGATTAGGATTATACCAACTGAAAGATTGAATTTTGATGTTAATACACCACCGTTTCAATCTTTTCTAATAAATAGGGTCTTGAAAGGTATGGGTGAAAGCGATAGAAAAGCATCCGAAAGAGGAGATACAACTCCAGATAAAATCTTATCCTATGAAGTCATTAAAGAGGGGGAAATCATTAAGGAGATTAGAATTAAAAAATATGGAGGAGAGAAACGGTTAAAGGAAATCACTTCAACATCCCGATGGACACTGGAGAAGATGTACGAGAAGACACATCAACCAAAATAGTCTTAAATTAAAGTGAAAAAAGGAGACTATACAGCATAAAGAGAAGAGAGTTGTATAAATAACAAAAACGTGAATTAATGGGACAAGTTGAGAAAGAAAAGAAGGACAGCTCTCAATTGAGAATTTATCCTATAGATCACAAAGCATTAAAGAGGGTTATAGACGTCTATTATATCATTCTTCGATTTTTACTTAATGAGAAAGATAAAAAGAAACCTCGACAGATGGACCCCAAATCGGCTTCTCTGGCGAAACTTCTTGGTGTAGAAAGTTGCTAATTAAGAGTTCAGAAAATAGATGCCTACGAAGGTACATCAATAATAGACCTTAAACTCTATATTTCCCAAAAAGAGGTTATATCTTGAACGAAAGTTCCAAAAAGAACGCTACATTGCTCAAAGATATGAAAGACGTAGTTATATTTGGAGTGTGAAAGGATTAAGTTTAGAAGAATATGTTGATAATCCCGTCTGGACAATATTAGTTGAAACTGTTCATAAAATGATTTTGTATCCTCATCACAAGGCATACATCCAACGTGAAATATTGAATAAACATCCAGATATCTCTTTTCAAGATGTAGCTTTAAACCTTGAAATATCAAGGGGAGAAGCACTAGTTATTCTTTACGAACTTAAAAAGGAAAAAACTGAATAAACATTAATGAAGATGAAATGCAACATCAAAGTAAAATAGAAAATATTGTATTAGGATAATAAAATTATTTCTTCTCTTCCAGTTTTTCTCGAGATTTAATCTTCTTTACAATCTCACAATAAAACTGCATATTTGAGACATCAACTATAGGAATCTTTGTCCGTCTTTCAACTTCATAGTACTTCATATACTTAGGAAACTTGATGTAGCAAATCTGACTAATTGGAAAGAAGCCTTGTTCAACCTCGTATTGTAAAGCTTTTTCATAGACTTCTAAACAGAAGAGGTAGCCATCTACCCAGAACAGCTTATCCATTCCAAACGATAGGACACACCAGAGGAGTCTATTGAGAGGTCTTTCATCTAAACCAAGAATACGAATTTCTCTTGTCGGAGTTATACTCACTTTCATGATAAAAAATCCCTCACAAATAGATTTATAAACTATAGCTGTAACTGCTTGATTATTTAAATTTCATTGGCTATCCATGGATGTCTTTTCAATTGTTTAAGTGTTTTAATTACTTTCTTCAATCTGGTTAAATCTTTCGAGTTTGGTCTGTTTTCAATGTATGGCTTAAAACCAATGGATGCATCATATCCCAAATATGTGTAAATCGTCGTCTCCTTAGGTGGGTTGCTCAGTTCATCGATGGATGTATTCAATATTTTTCTAATTCCTCTTTTCATCGATTTATAGTCCAAGGGGGAAGTGGCTTTTGGATAGAGTTGGCGCATAAGAAGATACACTAGTAAGATAATATGTACATCTTGAAGATATTGAATTATAAACTGCTCATCCGGTTCTATAGTCTCGGCCATGATTTTTTTTTCAAGTGGAAGAGTTACTTTTTCTATAATCTCAAGAAGATTATCGAATGGTTTGATATCTTGAGCTTTTCTTCCAGGAAGAAATCTTTGAAGAAGTCTCGGAACGAGTGTGTCTTCAGCCCATTTTTTATCCATCTTTTTATCAGAATCAACTATGTAAAGGAGCAACATAATTCGAATATCATCTTCTCGATAAAAGTCTCCTTCTTCAACGTAACGTACCCCCCAATCGGTTATTCGATAAAGATAACAATTCCCCAGCATCTTCGTCCTCGACAGAAGTCTCATTTTCCAACACTTATGGACAGCGGAATAGATAGCATTGCGGGTAATTGGATAAGGAGAATACTGATCTCGGAGGACTTGACTACTTCGAAAAGATGTTCTTCCAAAATGTCGGTATATCCATGCGATTAAAGTCCTAACTTTCATACCATTTCTACTCTAGTTCTATCTACAGCACAATTGATATTAGAAAAATAAAGAGTGTATCTTGCATATATGTAAGATGCACTATTAAAAAAAGTTTTAGGTAGATTTCAAGTCATATGTTTATAGAGTATGAAAATAAAATATAACCGAAAAACAATGCAGGATCCTTAAAGCGCAATATACGCATTAAGTAAAATATTAGCATAAATATTTCTGAGTAAAAAATGCTGAATTTTGAAAAGAAAAATATGATATAAACAGATCTGTCAGAAATTGTTTTCTGATATAATTTCCTTTTCACAAATTGTACAGCTCACATTTTTTTGCTTAAATATTATAAATATTTTACGTGAGGGGAACGTAATTTTAAGAGTTTAACATTTATGAAAAAAAGTTTGGGTATTAAAATAATTCTTTTCAAGTATATGTCAAGCTCTGGATTATTCTTTCTTGTTTAGTTGAAAAAAGATACGATAATGTTTAATTATGGGTGGGAATTATTCTTATTATAATTCTGTAAAGCATTTTATTGATTTGTAAGGTGAGAGTGAGTAATAATGTCTTATCAAGTAAAAGATTACATGACAAAAAAAGTTAACACTATTGATTGTGATGTAAAAGTTATAGAAGCAGCGATAGCTATGTCAGTTGATGAGAAAAAAAGAAGGTTATGTAATCTGTCTAGTAAAGGGGAAGCCTATAGGAATTGTTGCAAATATAGATATTGTAAATAAGGTTGTTGCAAAAAAGCTTGATCCATCAAAAACAAGTGTTGCAGAGATCATGTCAACACCTTTGGTAACTGTTGATCCTGATGATGACTTATTAAAGGCTTCAAGTTTGATGAGAGAACGCAATGTGAGCAGGTTAGGTGTGGTTAGAGACGATGTTATATATGGAATTATCACAGCAAATATTATTGCTCAACGATGTGGAGAATATGTGGATCGATCGGTTAGGGATATCATCCGGTGGAGTGCACCGCTAGGAGTCTAATTAAACATCTCATTTGCGCCTTCCTAGCCATATCAGTTTAATATTCTTCAATTTAGCATTATCATAAATTATATAAATTCTACGATAAGAGATCCAATAGTTTTCATATTGGGAAAGTTTTTATTACTTAAAAAAGTTGGGATAAAAACTAAAGTGGGAAATAGTGAATCTACAGGGAAGTGAAGACATCTCTCGTAAAATCTTTCTTTTTTCTAATTACATTAATTTATTAGAAATATATGATTGAATTAAGAATGATTTTTCAGATATTTCCTTAACGCTTTCCTTACAACTTTTGAGACTAATATAGCCATCTTTTACAAATCAATTTTTTTAAAATTTTATGTATGTAACCAAACATTTATAGCACACCTCAAAAACGCAAAAAGTACAAGTAGTTTAAAAAAAATATTAAGGATTTTAAGATGGCATTTAGTAAAATAGACGGAATAAATCTTTACTATAATGATTATGGACAAAAAGGTCAAGTTCCTTTCATTTTTATTCATGGATGGATAAGCAGTAGTGAATTTTGGAGAAACCAAGTCAAAAAATTAAAAGATAAGAGACGGATAATCGTTCTCGATTTGAGAGGCCACGGGAAATCAGACAAGCCACGTGAGGAATATTCTATAAAAAAGTTTTCTGAGGACCTTGAGTCTTTTATGGACAAACTGGGAGTTACAAAAGCGATATTGGTTGGTCACTCAATGGGTGGAATGATCGCTCTTCAATTTACTCTGGATCATCAAGAAAAAGTTGAAAAACTCATATTAATAGATACTTTAGCGAAATCATCGTTTTCAATAAGAAGGAAAATGTTATTTTTTATTTCTCAAATAGCATTTTCTATTTCATATGAATCATTCATGAGATATTATCTCAAGCGAATATTTCGAAAAAATTATCCTAAGGTAATACTTGAAAAAACGTTGGAAAAAGTTCTTAAAAATCCGAAATATGTAGTGAAGTCTTGTTATTCAGCTATAAAGACATTTAATGTATCTCAAGAACTGGCTAGTATCACTGTACCTACTTGTATTATTCAGGGCAGTGAATCATTTATTCCACTTAGTCAAGCCAAGTACTTTGAAAAAAAGATTCGTAATACATATTTAGCGATAATTGAGGGGGCGGGTCATTCAACACCGAGAGAAACTCCTAAGAAAGTTAATGAAGTGATTGAAAAATTTATTCAAATGGAAAATGGAAGAAGATAATCAGCGGGATATTTACCACGTTTTTTCAGAGGGTAATGAGAGTATTTTCATGAGTATACATTGTACAAGAAGCATTATGTAGGTTTATCATTTTAGAATAAATAATTTTAACTGAGTGACAATGCGGAATATTCAATCTTTGCCATATTCTTTAGTAATTTAGAGAGATTATTTCGGAATTTGTTAATCAAATTTTCTTCCCTGCACGCTATTTACTATATAACCTTAGAAAATATTGAGTGTTATTTTCAAGAATTTCATGATTTATTTTGAAAGGAGTTTAGAAATTAAGCGATGACGAATATTCAAGTTGTAGAAAGAACAGTAAGATAAAAGTAGATTAAGTAATACTGTGGAAAAAATTAGAATCATATTTTTCCGTAGCACCTAATTAAGTCGCATATAGATAGTTTCACGCAATGGATAAAATCTCTCTTGCATAGTCAATGTTTCTAAGACGTTTACGTTGATGGTTTTTAACGAATTTTAGAACAATTTTGATCAAGCGAAGTTTACATTCTCCACATAAGAGGTTACCGCTCATGCATTCTTCGTTTCGAAGTTTAATTACGTCTTCATCTTTTTCATAGAATTGGTATAGATAAAGATCGTAAATAGGACAAATATCTGGATTTGCACCGAATTTACGTTGTTCTTTCTCAGACGGACGACCTCCTGTAAATGCTCTAGATATTTTCTTTTCTATTATTTCAGGTGTCTCTTCGAGAGTGAAATAACTTAGAGGATTTCGTTTACTCATCTTTGGACTTCCATCCAAAGCTTTGATAAGTTTATGATAAGTCGAAGAGGGTGAGATGAATTTGTATTTTTTGCGAAACTTAAAGGCGAGATCCCGAGTAAGGCGGAGATGAGGGTCTTGATCTATTCCAACGGGTACAACAGTTGGTTTTGGTCCTCCAAACTCTTTAAGTTGGGGAAGCAAGATATCTCCTGCTTGAATTAAAGCGGACAAGTAGAGCCCCATGTGGCGTTCTCCATAGATCGCTTTCATAGTGGCTAAGGTAACACCTCTACCGAAGATGATTGCAAGAGTCTTAACATGTTCTTCTTTAGATTGACGATAAATATACCCATGTTTAGGATCGAAACCTAAAGTTAAGAGATCCGTTACGTTACTCACTGCAATCTTTTCGCTTTCCTCAAAAGAGAGATTGTTGTCTTCGTAGGCTTCCACATCTGCAATACAGTAGAAGGCTATGCCACCTTGCTGCTGAAAGTAAATAACTTCACAAGCGGTCATTAACGTACCTAAATGAAATTCTCCTGAGGGTTTTATTCCACTCATTACTGCGAACTCTTTTTTTTCATTCATGGCTTTCAATACGTTTTCAAAGCCTCTATGTCCAAAAATTACACCTCTACGCATACTTTGTGCAGGATTTGAAATTTTTGGCAAAAATGGCTTAAATGGTTGAATCCCAAATTCTTTCCCATATAAATTTTCGTAATTCTCAATAATCGATGTCCCAAATGGATCTAGTTTAGTTCTTTTCACGTTGGAATCTGAAGACAATGCTCAATACTCCTTAAAATGAATGTAATTTTGTTAGACTAATTATTAATACTTATTATTAAGATGAAGAAATGTTGTCTCGACATATTCAATATCAGTCGAAGGCATACACTACTTTATGTGAACTGGAAAAATAAATGATGCAATATTTAAAGTTTGATCTAAAACAGTATAGTAAAAATAAGTATTCTGAGTAATATATCTTGAGTTTAAAAAGAGCATTTTTATCCCTTGCTGATTTTTTAAAATTAAATGTTTGTTATGATATAGATAAAGTTCGCGAGGAATAGGAATTACTTATTTGATAAATTTTGTAAATGTTTAACGAGCATCGGCTCAAGAGATAGTTCAGTGAAGGGTCTCTTAACATGTTCACTTCGAAAAGAATTCGTAGTTATCAGCTCTATACTTCTCAGGAGACTCAACCGAGTTATACCTGGAGATGTCCATAGATGAGGTAAGGCAATAGTTAAGCTTCCTGGATCCTTTATTTCGGAGAGTCTATAAGCCAACTCAGTTGTTCCGCCAGACGAGGCAATATCATCGTATATTATGACGTCTTTGTTAAGTAGATCTGACTCTGGAGGTGCTATATCCACTCTCCCCGTCTCAGGGTCTCTCGATTTTGGTAGACATTCATATTCACAATCTAGGGAAATGGAAAGCTCTTTAGCCATTTTTTCTGGGCCAATTCCTGGACCGATAATAAAAGGATTCTTGAAATTTTTTGAGAAAATGTAAGAAGCAAAAAGATGTGTAACGCTTAAATCTTGCACCTTAATTGATTTAAAAAATTCTTGAATGTTGTGCTTTTTCCCATATAGATGAGAATTAACTGTTATCAGATTGTTAAAAGAGAGGTTTTCATAAATATCTGCGATTATACCCAAGGTGTTTGATTCACCTGGTAGACGTTCGCCATCTTGTCTGGCGTAGAACATATAAGGTAGAAGAAGGTCTTTTTGGTGAATTCCATATTTGGTTAAAGTATTAGCGATTAAAATAATTTTCAGAATACAGTCATTAGGATCTGGATCAAATCTGTTAGCTCTGATCACAATTAAAGCAGTTCTATCCTCAATTTTCTTTAGTTTTGAAACATCAATCCTAGTCTTGATTTCTCTATCTGGAAACTTTCTAGAAGTTATCTTTATGAAATCAGTTTGAAGACCTCTAGCGATTGCTTCTGAAAAAACATTTTCACCAATTACCACATAATTTTCCATTGAGTTTTGTAGGTAGACACTCTTTTAAAAAGATTATTCACAATTCGGAATCTATATTAAAAAAGGGTTAAATTGTGAAGTGATAAATGAAAAAATCAAACATTGGCTCGATATACTGATGTTTTCAAGATGAAAAGAAAAATGGAACATTCATTGCTCTATGATGTTTAAACATTTTTTTAGGTATAGGTTTTTTCCTTTTGAAAGTTTATTAATTTTAATGAATTGTTTAACCGAAAATTCATAAATTAGATAAGATAGAGCTAATAAAAAGAAGTGTTTTATGTAATCTAAAAATCTATTTAACACCGAAAAAAATAAAGCAGTCTAATAAGTGCATGCTATATTTCTGCAAGAGGAGTAAAAAGTGAAGTTTTCATTCATCAATGCAAGCCCAAATGATATTATTTTGGAGAAGGGAAAAAAGAGTCTATTATCCGCAACTTGGCCTCCGTTAGGCATCTTATATTTAGCTACAACTTTACAAGAAACAGGAGTGAAAGTCTCAGTTTTGGATCAACCTGCAAAAGGTTACACTATAGAAGAAACGGTTAAATGGGTTGAAAAAGGAAGACCCAGATATTCTAGGATTCACAACATTTTCAAGTTCAGGTCGTACAGCTACATTGTTATGCAAAGAAGTCAAGAAGATAAAATCGAACATAATCACTGTTCTTGGCGGATATTACGCAACTTTTAATGCCGATCGCATTCTCAAGAAATATCCTTCTGTAAATATTGTTGTCCGAGGAGAAGGAGAAAATACAGTAGTTGATCTTGTAGATACTTTCGAGAAGGAAGAGGATCTGAAAAAAGTTTTAGGGATCACTTTTAGAGAAGGAGATGCCATTATTTCGACCCAGGATAGACCGTTAATAAAAGATGTCGATTCTATTCCATTTCCAGATCGTAGTTTACTTGATGTAGAATATCATTCCACAATCGCAGGTGCAAAAATAGCGGATAAAAAATTTACAAGTCTCATTTTCTCTCGCGGATGTGTTCATAAATGTAAATTTTGCAGTACTCAAAAATTTTGCAATCACTTGTGGAGACCAAGATCAATCGAAAAAACTGTAGAAGAATTGCTTTATCTTACAAGTCAAGGTTATGAGCAGTTCATTTTTGTGGATGACAGTTTTACATTGAACCAAAAAAGGGTCATCCAACTTTGCAAAACAATGAGGAAAGAAAAGTTGGATGTGGAATGGTTTTGTGAGGGAAGAGTAGATAGTTGCTCGTATGAAATGTTTAAGCAATTATCTAAAGCTGGCTGCAAAGTCATCTATTTTGGTGTTGAGAGCGCTAATCAAAGGATATTAGATTATTATAATAAAAAAATTACTCCTCAACAATCGATAAATGCGATTAAAATAGCACGAAAAGCTGGTATAGATATCATAGTCAGTTCATTTATTTTAGGTGCTCCAGATGAGACTAGAGAAGAGATACTTAATACTCTTAACTTCGCCAAAAAACTGCAAATCGATTTTCCACGGTTTAACATTTTAGGAGCTGACCCTGGAACTGATATTTGGAATGAATTAAAGATGAAGGGGATTTTAAATGTGGATAAATATTGGGAAACAGGAATTAGTGTCCCAAAAATTTGTCCAACCGCTGTACCCTTCCAAGAAATTGAACAGATGGTCCGTCTATCCTTAATGGATTTTCTCAAAAGATCAAGTTTCATCTTGACACAAATAGGTAGATTACTAAAAAGCCCTTATAGGATGAACATTTTGAAGAATAACTTAAATCGAATTGGAGAGATCAAAGAAGAAATCGATGTAATAAGAAAGTTAGATTAAAAGAGTGCATATGAATAACAACATCTTATTTCACAGTGCAACATTGAATTGTTCTTTATGACGAAAAATCAATTAACAACTTTTTTGTACTGAAATTGTAGAAAGAATTTTATTTTTTGATGCGGGAGAGTATTAAGCGTTGAGCATTTACATTAACCTCGATAATTCTGCAATTATTGAATTCCTCAAGATCGCCTAGGATGTCTTTAACGATAACGTTGGCACCATCAACTTTTGCATATACTGCATCTTTGAATACAGTATTTCCTTCAAGAATCACTTTAAACTCACACATAAAATCCCCTTGAAGTTTACTTTAAGATATCATTTATTCTGGAAAGATTTAAGCAATTAAAGAAGTCTTAGATAACTTAAACTTATTCGTAAAACAAACATACCCATAGTATATTATAAAGAATAATATGATAAATAGGTCGTGTTAAGATGGAAAATAATGTGGAACAAAAGAGAACATTAGTAGGTAAAGTTGTAAGGTTGAGTGAGTTAGTAGAATATCAAGAGGGAGCTGTTGTGAGTAGGACAATAATGGATGAAGAAAAAGGAACAGTCACTCTCTTTGCTTTCGGAGAAGGCCAAGGGTTAAGTGAACATATAGCACCTTTTGATGCGTTAGCTCATATTTTGGATGGAGAAGCTGAAATTAGGATCTCAGGAAAGACGTTAAACTTACAAGACGGCGAAATGGTTATTATGCCAGCTAATGAACCACATGCTTTGAAAGCTAAAAGAAAGTTTAAGATGATCTTAGTAATGATACGGTCCTGATTGGTTTGCGCTATTTTGAATTTCATTCTTACTAGAAAGATATTGTTTAAATCGGGTATAAAATGAGACCTAGCTGAAGTGTCTTGAAGTAACATGTAAAGCGTCTTCTATAAGATTTTTCTGTGAAGATGAAGAGTCTTAGAGAGTCTCGGGGGTCTATTCTTCTTTATGAAAGTCTTCAATTCTTCAATGGTTGTTATGTCCTTTTCAGTAGCTATTGATCTTTTAAATTTCTCAGGAATAGAGTCTCCGGCAATTTTTTTCAAGTGGTCTGTCATCCATACAACTCGACTGTATCCTCCATCACCTTGAAAAAACTTTTGTGAATGAAGATATCCAACGGAAAAAGAAGCTACGCCATCTATGCATTGTCTACCTGCGACTTTATTAGCTAGTTTTGTCCAAGTCATACCATTCGGAGCTTCACCTTTAAAGTCTCTTGGCATTAGACCTATCCCATCTACTTCAGGAATGTGGAAAGCTATATTTTGAAAACAGCTACAAGCGGTGTGTGGAAAATCAAAAATGCTGTGAAGATAGATTCTCTTTACACGTCCTTCAGTTCTTCGTTCAGTTGAACGATTAACACCCTCATATTCCCCGCGTAAAGAATCTAGACATTTTCCTTTATAGATTAGTACACAGGGTTCATAAACACTTCCTGGATCAAGTATTGCATGAGCTTTAATCATATACCAAGGTCTGACACCACATTGAGATGAGCGCTCAGGAGTCACAGTGCAAGCATGAGCTAGAGAGAAAGATCGGCAGCGGGTACATCCATAAAAGACGCTTTCGCTCTCTTCAGTAGCGTTCTTGATCTTGTTTTTTCTCTCTTCAATAAATGAAAGAATCGTTGGATACATTTTTTTTGCGTCTTCTTTGTTCAGAATAAATGTTACATGTATTGGTCCTATGGATGGAAAATCGTTTCTAAGTTCGGTTTTAATTAGATTTCCTAAATGTTCAGGTCTAAATCCAGACTTTAATGCTTCTTTAGTCATGATGAGATCGATTATTCTGTTACCTTTAGATTTTACTTTTATCCCCTTTGCATAGTTGATGACTCGACGTAGAATCCGTCCTATCCAAAGAGTCATTGGATCATCTATGTTTCTGTTTCCTAATTCTACAAGGACACAAAAAGTTGAAGTTTTCTTAATATCACCGAGTACGGTTACTTCGTCCTCCTGAACCGTCAAAGATGGTTTGGCTATGATAAAACTGAATAAAGAACCATCCAACCGCAAACCAACATCAGCTTCTAGTATTTCCTCATGAGTGAAGACTTTACCGACTGGAACAGGAACATCAGGTGTAGCCTTAACAACTAATCTAGCTCTT
>PVMS01009357.1_pt1 | contig 14846 bp, 14 predicted proteins | sample 1853461 | NCBI WGS metagenome assembly PVMS01 (sample SAMN08582032, study PRJNA380276) | Marine sediment metagenome, whole genome shotgun sequencing project. | isolation source: ocean sediment barecode stripped | collected 2017 | reverse complement strand
CTCCTCGTTTAGTGATGCAATCTCGCTGAGCGGATCGTCACTGACGACCCTCGGCTTTGTTCCCGCGGAGACGCTGACGGAGGGAGTGTTGGCATTTACTGAGGCAGGTTGGGGCTTGATCCTCGTGGCGCTGTTGATCACATTCCTTCCTTCGATCTATGCCGCCTTCGTGCGGCGCGAGACACAAGTTGCTCTTCTCGAAGTGAGGGCAGGCGACCCGCCATCGGCCGTGCAAATGTTGATACGGCACAACCGGATCGGCTGGATAGACAACATGAACAGCACCTGGCTTGAGTGGGAACGCTGGTTTGCGGAGATCGAGGAATCACACACGACTTTCCCGATCCTGGCTTTCTTTCGGTCGCCCCAGCCACAGCATTCCTGGGTGACTGCGTCTGGAACGGTCCTTGATGCCGGATCGTTGTACGCCTCATGTCTTGAGGGCGTCGCCGTCGGACCGGCTGGCGTTTGCATCAGGTCAGGATTCCTGGCTCTGCGGAGACTCGCCGATTTCTATGGCATAGAGTTCAACCGCGATGCCTCTCCCGACGACCCTATCTCCATTAGCCGCCAGGAGTTCGACGTGGCCTGGGAGCAGATGGCCGACGCCGGGATTGACCTGAAGCCAGATCAGGATCAGGCTTGGCGGGACTATGCCGGCTGGAGGGTCAACTACGACGTCGTGCTGCTGGCGCTGGCAGAGGTCACGATGGCGCCTTATGCGCCCTGGACTTCTGATAGGTCCTCGCCGAGTCACTCTCAGCCAAAGGTGCGGCGATTTGGAATGAGGGTGCGTGCGAAGCGGGGCGGCGGGACCGGTAGCGGTCGGGCATAGAATCGAATCAGCAGGATTGTCGCAGGAGGGCCATTGGTAGAGCAGACTGAGCCGTATGCCTCAATGCGGGAGCGCGTCATCGGTGAGCGTGGCGTGGTCATGGTCATGGGCGCCGCCAACACCGGCAAGACGACGATGTCGCGTCTGTTGCTTCGTGACGCTCTCGACGCCGGCCGTTCCGTTGCTTTCGTCGATTCGGATGTTGCGGTTTCTGTGGTTGGGGCACCTGCCTGCGTTGGCCTCCGCTGGGTGCGTTCCCACGCGGACCTCGACGATCTGTCCCGAGCCGACTCGATGCGCTTTGTGGGATCGACACAGCCCCAGGGGGTTGTGCTTCCCCATGTGGTGGCGACTGCGAAGTTGATCGAAGAGGCTCGCCAGGGTGCTGACTTCATCGTGCTCGACACCAGCAGCGTTGTTTCGGGTGTCGTCGGCCAAACGCTTACCTACCACATCACCGAATTGTGCGACCCGAACTTGATCATCGCCATGCAGCGGGGCGAGGAGCTCGAGCCGGGTATCGGTATGCTGCGCCGCTTTCTTGGCGCTCGTGTTGCGAAGTCGGAGCCACCGCCGGGTCTGGAGGTAGTCGGACCGCTCGAGCAGCGTTCCCGCCTCATCGAATCGTTTCGTGCCGCGTTCGAGCCGGACCTGCAGCGCTGGCGGGTCCACTCCTCAGTGTTCGCCCCGACATTGCCGGAAGCGTTCGACATGTCACGCCTTGAGGGGATGCTCGTTGGTGTGCAGAACGAAGCGGGCCAATGCCTCGGTCTTGGCGCGCTCGAGCATGACGACGGCGTCATCCGGGTCGCTACCCGCCACGGCGATCGGATGCGTGGGCTCCGGCTCGGCTCGATGCGGATGAATCTGGAGACGTACGAGACAAGCCGGGTCCGGCTCCGCCAGCTGATCTTTGGGATATAGACCCGGTACTTGGAGGATCAGCGGATAGGTAGTCGCGGCTCGATCAGTCCCCCCTTTGGGGGCCAGCGGCTTCGCAGCTTGTGCAGGGCTACTGACGGGAACCGTCTTGTGACATGATTGCCAGGCCGGCTTCGGTGCCCTTTACGGTGAAGATACGTCTGCCGGGTTGGATCGCCGGCCGGGGATCGGTCACGTCGAGGCCACGGGATCGCCATTGGAGGGTCACAACCTCGAGAGATTCTGTGGTTACGAGGGCAACTCCGTATAGGGCCGGACCCCGGACCGGGGATTCGACCACTTCGAGCAGAGGGCCCACCCGGAAGAAGGCAGTGGGTCTGCCTTTCACCTCGACGCGGAGACGAGGCGCGCCCACGGTCTCAGCCAGCTCCTCGATGGTCGCCTCGATATCGGGAACCAGCAGGACCACATGGTCAAGATCCCAACCCTCGGCGGTCTCTCCACTACACGGTTGGACGATGGGAATGCCCAGGTCGGGGCCGGTTGGCTGCCATGCCCACGCCGGGGGCCCGTCGACCAGACAGGTTAATCTGGTTTGGAGAGGCGTCGGGAGCCCGAAAGTGCCCCACGGGATCGGTAATTGAACTGTCGTCAGGATTGCCACCAGTGCAGTCTCGTTGGTGATGATCGGAGCACAAAATGCAAGAGCCCAAGGAACCCCGGCGACACATCCCCCGCACTTCCCCGGACGAGGTTGGTATGCCTGAGCCCCTTGGGCTTTGCACTATCGAACATAGGGATTGCGGGGGGCGGTTACAAGTCCAGTGTTTGTGCTCAATTGTGGCCATTGTCCCTACGCTAACTGAGGTTACTTGAGTACAACATGGGTCCAAAGCAGCCGAAGATGGATACATTTCCACATATCCACAGCTATCCACAGGCGGTTGTGCACAACGGGTGTTCACAAGTATCTCAACGGCTTTTTTCGCGTTTCAAAGAGGGCGAGCGGCGTAGCCGCCACCTATCCGGTTATGCCGTCGTACAGCTCCAGGAAACGGGAAACCGTGGCGTCCCAGGAGAATCGCTCAGAGTGCTCAATGGCGCCCGTGGAGAGCTGAGCGGCGAAGGCCTGGTCGCCCAGAACCTTGTCGATGGCGACGGCATAGTCGGCGGGATCGTGACCATCGATCAGGATGCCCGACTTTCCATCCTCGATGATATAGGACAGGCCGCCGACCGCTGCCGCGATTACGGGGACGCCACAGGACTGCGCTTCAGCGGCGACCAGGCCGAACGTCTCTGAGCGCGACGGCACGATCACTGCATCAGCGGCCTGGTAAAAAGAGGCGAGTTGCTCACGGGCGATCGGAGCGATGAAGTGAACGCGTTCGGCGATTCCGAGATCCTTGGCAAGTTGTTTGAGTCGGGTCAACTCAGTGGTGCCGTTAGATCCGCTTGGGCCACCGATGACGACAAGGTGAGCCGGCTCAGCGGAAGGATCGAGGCGCGTCAACGCCGCTACCGCGACATCCACACCTTTCAGCGGTTGGATTCTGCCGACGAAGAGGACGATCGGATGGCCATTCAGGCCGGTCCAGCGGCGAGCTTCGTCCTTGTCCCCCAGCTTGAACACGTCGTGCCTGATACCAGGGGGAGAGGTGCACAGCCGGGCGGGGTCGGCCGAGTAGTGCTCAACAAGATCGTCGAACTCGAAAGGTGTCGAGGCCACCACGCAGTCGGATCGGGCGATCACTTCTTCTTCCGTCAGGGTGCGGATCACTCCCTCAGGCGCGTCGTCTGGACGACGGGTCAGATCCTTGATGCGGCCCAGCGTATGAAATGAGTTCGCCAGGGGTAGACCCAGCTTCTCTTTAAGGAGGACTCCCGCCCAGCCAGAGAGCCAGTAATGGCTGTGGATGAGATCGAAGGACTCGCCGCTCTGGTCGATCCACGAGAGTGTCGCTTCGGCGAATTCGCCTACGAGACCCGGAAGATCGTGTATCGGGAGGCGGGTCCGCGGTCCCGCGTCGATATGGACAACCCGGAAGCCAGGGATAAATTCGACGACATCGGGTGTGTGCTCGTCGCTACGTCTGGTGAAAACCACCACATCGATGCCGCGTTGAGCCATGGCGCGACCCAGTTCTTTGATATATACATTCATTCCGCCGGCGTCACCGACGCCCGGTTGGAGGAGGGGACAGCTGTGCAGTGAAAGGTAGGCAACACGCCGGATCATCGCTCGACCCCGGTTGTTGCGGAAACGATGAACAAAGGTCTCGGTACTGCACCAAGTCGGAACTTGTAGGTCTCGTCACCTTTGAGGAAGTCGAATACGCTGCGACGCTCAGCGATGGATCGCTCGATGAGGTGGGACAACACAACGTTGCCCGGCGACAGCTGCCGAACTTCGGGCTCGAATGCGCTGTTGTAGAGGTAGAAGCCGGCGTCGTCCTCGAATGAGAAGACGGCCGATGTGGGCCGGCCCGAACCGTCGAGCAGGAAGTCGATAACGCCACCTGCGTCGTTGTGCAGCGCAAGGAAGAACTGCTCTTTGTCCGCCGTCATGAACTCGCCTTTGTCGCCGAAGGAGCGTCGGTGGAGGTCTGCAAATGTGGCAACCGCATCGGGACCCGATTGGCGAACAAGGGTGCCCGTCCCTAGTTCGTTATCGAACCGGCGACGCTTGCGGCGCAGTTCGTGCCGATCCCTTTTCCCTAGTTGTGCAAGGTAATCATCGAAGGAGTCCGGTAGTTGCAGAACCGCGGCGACGGTGTGCTCGGTCGTGGTCGTAGCCAAGCCGACCGACTCGAGGGCGGTGCCAACGACGACCGCGGCCTCGTGAGGGAGACTGTCGAGGCGAATCTCGACGGCGGAAGGAAGCCCGCCAACCAATGTGGCCAGAGGTTCCGCGGCATCGAGGCCCAGCGGTGAGTGGTAATCCGTGAGGTCGGCTTCGCCTGCGAACTCAAGCACGTTGTCGGTGAGCGTCAGCGCGACGAGACCATCGTCGGTGTCGGCAAGCATGAGCTCCCCGGTGCCCCGCTGATTCCACCAGGTCTGCAACCAGTCGCGCCCGGGGAACGGTCCGACGCGCGGTGCCACCGGCGAAAGGTCAAACGCGGCGGTCGCCCAGTCGTGGTGTGTTGTCATTGCGGGTGTGCTTTCGTTCAACTTGATATCGGTTCGATGACGCCAACGCGCTGTCCGCCCCCGTAGACCGGGATTCTGGCGACGTCTTGCAGAGCGGTTTGCGCTACCTCTGGTAACAACCCGAGCTGCCTGCTCGCTTCCATGATTCCTACAACGGCTATTGGCATCGAGCCCTCATGGCTTTTGACCGCAATGCCGATGCCGTTGCGGCCTGCCGCGATCAGCCCCTCAGCGCCTACCTTGACCGGTCCACCCCACCAGGCGGCGAACTTGCCGTCGGGAAGAGTATTGCTGGAGACAAGGGCCGGGAACCTGTGCACAGCCATTCTGGCTTCGGCAAACCGGGGATCGACCGAGAGCGTCGAGAAAGCGCGTGCCAGGCCGATCAAATTGCCGCGTGGGGTCGGGGCGCCGCAGCCGTCGACGCCGGCGGGCTCGGGGTCGAAGCCGGTGAGCTCTTTCATCATCGATAGCACGCGTTGTTGCAATGGATGAGATGTGTCCAGATAGGTGTCGATCGGCCAGTCCTGAGCGACGCAGGCCGCCAGCCAGCCGCTGTGTTTCCCGGAGCAATTGTGAAGCAGCCGAGCCGGGCGGCGATGGCCGGCGGCGATAAGGAGGTCCCTGGCTCCGGGCGCTCGTGGCCATGCTGGAGGGCATTGGAGGGAGTCCACGTCGAGGCCTGCCTGTGCCAGCGTTGCTTTCACGAGGCCGAGGTGGATGGGATAGCCGCCGTGGCTTGCGCAAGCCACCGCAAGTTGCTCCGCGCTGAGGTCTGCTCCTGCCTCCTGTGTCACCGTGCCCTGGAAAGGTTTGATGACAGAGCGGTAGAAAAAGGTGATGTCTGGTTCGCCCCATTCGCCAATATCGCGTCCCCGGGCGTCGGTAACTGCAACCGAAACGTCGTGGGTGGACTCGATCTGGCCAGAGCGAATCGTTGCGATTCGCACTGGCGTCACTTCTCGAGCAGCTCGTTGACCGACGCCAGCCCATCGCGGTAACGCCGGGCAACTTCGGCGGTCAAGATCTCGAGAGTTTCATAGACCGAGCGGCGTCTCGTGGAGACCTCGCTTTCGGCGTCGGTGAGCATCACCTGTATGGCTTTCAATTCATCATCGCCGATGTCGGGAAGATGCGTCAGGAAGTCATCTCCCAGAACACGGTCGATCGGCCGTTTCCCATCTGTGGGAATGTCGGGTGGTTCGACCGGAAGGTTCCTTGGAACGACGAAGTGCGACGGTGCGCCGTCTGATCCGTCGGCGAGGATGTCGGGTAGAGCTTCGATAAGTGTTCGGGTCTCCTCGCCGCTGCGACGTCGCATCTCAAACGAGAGCAGGTCCATGCGACCGTGCAGGAGGCGGCGGTAGTAGGAGAGCTCCGAGTCGAGTTCGTCGCAGATACCGCGGCGGCGCCGCAGTTCATCAAGCTGCATCTCGTCGATCCCAGCGACAAACTCGGGATCGAGGACTTGATCGATTCGTCGGCGATGCTGATTCAGGGTGTTCCCTTTCGACATGTATCCGGTGTGTGAGGGTACCAGTCCGGCTGGTCGCTAACACGCCCCGGCCAGCGTCGGATACGGATTGACGGCGCTGCCGTGCCCGGGATGGAGTTGGAAGTGGACGTGGGTGGCGCCGCCATAGGCGTTGCCGGTGTTCCCTACGTACGCGATCACGGTTCCGCGTGTCACATATGAGCCGGGGGATAGGCCGCTCACCCGGCTGTCGAGGTGGGCGTAGTAGTAGCTGGCGCCATTGCCCTTGAGCCAGATGGCGATTCCGCCAAGGCCCCCGTTGCTGAAGCGGAGTGTGCCGTCGGTTGCGGCGACTACCGGGACGCCGCGGGCGGCAAACATGTCGGTGCCCTTATGACTCCTGCCACCCGAGCGGGGATTGCCCCAGTCATTGGTGAAGTGGACCGAACCAGCGACGGGGCAAGCGAAGTCGGGGATTGTCCCGGCCGGGAGACCACCGGCGGCGCCTTCTCTTTTGGCTGCCTCGGCGATCTTGCGGGCCCGTTCGGCCGCTTCCCATTGCCTGACTTCAGTGGTGTACTTGGTGTTTGCCTCCTGGAAGATGGCCTCACGCTCGGCATACAGCACGTCAAGGTTTGCGACCATCTCTGCCTGTTGCTGCTCCAGGTCGGCCACTCGTTGGCGATCCACTTCGAGATTGTCCGTTTTGCGGATCAGGTCCCGAGTGATGGCATCGAGTCGGTCGAGTGTTGCGGTGCCCTTGTCGGCGGCTCGAGCGATGATGTGCTGTGCCGTGAGAATGTCCTGGATGTTTGAGGCATCCAGTGCGGAATCAAGTGAGCTACTGCCGCTGTTGATATAGGCGTTGACAACGAGAGTCCGGGCGGTGGCCTGCAGATCGGCGATGTTGTCCTGGTCCTCGTCGATCCGACCTTCCATACGGCCGATGCGGTATTCGAGGTCTTCCAATTCGGCGTGGAGGTTCACAAAAACAGTTAATGCAGCCTCGAGTTCGGCGTCGGCCACAACTAGGGCTTCGTAGGCGTTCTCCTTCTCCTCTTTGGCATCCTCGATGCCCTGAGTTTGGGCAAGAGCGCCTACTGGTATCAACCCGAGGCTGGCTACCAAAAGAAGAGGAAGGAACGCGCGGAAACGTCGCATATATTCCATGATCGGCATGAGCATAGTGATGCCTTTAGCTGTATCCCACTTCACAAGTGGCGAGGGGCCTATGCTCCGGCGCGTGTTGAAGGACGTCATGTGGGTGGGAGCCGGCGGTGCGGTCGGCAGTGCGCTGCGATATCTCGTATGGCGGGCCGTCGGAACATCGGGCGGTTTCCCGTGGGCCACCGTGTTTGTGAACGTGACGGGAAGTTTCTTGCTGGGCTTGTTGGCCGGCGCTTACGCCGGACGGGTTGGCCCGACGATGCGACTCGCAGTCTTCTTTGGCTTCCTCGGCGGGTACACAACATTCTCAACGTTCACTTCCGAGACCGTCGTACTTGCCCGCACCGGATCCGCCGGCGCCGCATTCGGCAATATGGCCCTGTCGGTAGCCGTAGGCCTCACCGCCGCCTTCGCCGGCGTCCTTCTCGGCGAGTCAATGACAGCCTGACGTCGCCGCCTTGTTAGTGCTTAGTACGAAGTACCACCTGCGTCGGGAAACGGGTGCCCGGCCGAGTGGCGGCTCCCCCAAGGCCTATGCAAATATCCAGATTGCGGCCCAGAAGGCGGCTACTCCGAGGGCTGCACCGTCGAACACTGTGAGCAAGCCGGGTGCTCTTGCGGTGTGGACCACCGAGCCGGTGCGGAGCAACGACCCGAAGGCGCGTCCCGCGATCAAGCCGGCGGCGCCTGACGCAGAGGCGAGGATCATCGTTGTTATAGACAAGGTTTCGGCGGCGAGCCCTGAGATGAGACCGGCGATGATGGCGCCGAGCACCATCCCTAGGTTCGGGTCGAGGCCGCCGACATCTCCTCCGGATTGTTGCACTCCCCAAGCGGCGAATCCTGCCGCGGCAGCTACCGCGATGGCCGCGTTGACCATCGGGAGTGAATGGAGGTGGGTCATGGTGAGGCTGCCGGTTGCCAGCGAAGCTACGACCGCGAGCGTTATCGCAAGCGAGACGGTTCTTGTGGATCGTTGCGACGGATCCAGCACCGACCAGGCCAGAGTGACCACGATCGCAACGACCACCCCTCCGGCGAAGCCGGATGCTCCCCAGCGATAGGCGCCGTTGGCGGCAACCGTCGCCCCGATCATCAAAGGGATAGGATTAACGGTGATGCTTCGGATACGGAGGACGTCGGCCGTGTCCCACAGCCAGGCGAGAGCTGCCCCGACGACGACAAACACAAACGTTGGGGTACTCACGATGTTGTTCGAGACAACGAGAGCGACCAACAGAGCGACCACAAGCAGGGCGCCGGACCTGTCGGTGGCGCGCGCTGCCAGGGTGCCACCCGACACAGGCGGGATTAGTGCGATCTCGTCGTGTTCACCGACGCCGTCTTCAGCCGCGGCCGGATCACCGTTGACCCACACCTTGGCAATTGTCATGTTGCGGGCGAAATCGTCACCGTATGCGGCGCAGGCAGCGTCCAGCACCTCCTGCACGGTCGTACCCGGAAACTCGGCTTGCGAAGTGCCGGCAGCTTCCCTCAGGTTTGCGAAGAGTCGGAGTCGCGCCATCAGCGACCCGGCCCATTGGAGACGATATGAATCACGGCCCGCAGCGTAGTCGGCCGACGGACCGTGATTGGATCAGCTGGCGATAGACGTGCTGTGCAACCTGTCGACTAACTCGGCCTGGGAATGTACACCAAGCTTGCGGAAAATCGATTTGAGATGATTACGCACAGTGTGTTCGCTTACGCCCAACAACTCCGCGATCGACACCACCCGGTGACCCTGCAGCAGATGTGTGACCACATCGCGCTCACGGCGCGACAGGAGGTCGAAATCTGGATGCTGCGGGATCGGTTCAGCCACGGCTCCCGAGCTTCCGACACCGATGCGGCCCAACTCGTCAGAGATACGTCGCATCGTGTCTTCGAGCTCACGCCGGCGTGGATCCTGGATGATGCGCACATCGCCTGGTGTGGGACTGAAGATCCACAGCAACGCAGCCGACGGTCCGACACCGTTGTGCATCGGGATGATCTTGGTTTGCGTCGAGATCGCTTCGCCGTCGAAGCTAATGAGACTCCAATTCACCGACGTGGGGCGACGGGGGATCCGGCCGTTCAGTGAACGGGTGATCATTCGCCGGTAATCATGCTGATTCTGCGGGCTTATCCACTGAGGTGCGTCGTCGGTCGGCGCCGGGTCGCAAGCTTGCGTACCGACGAGCTGGTCGAGTGCGGGGTTCGAGTAGGTGCAGTGCCCATTCTCATCTGTTATCAACACGCCATCAGTCATGGCTTCGAGCAGTTCCTGAAGAGGCACCACGACGGTGCCGGTTCCGTTACGCGCCGTCATGATCGCGACCTTTTATCCTGGGTGTAATGCGTTTGCATCGACACGACCCCCTGTCCTGTCAGTTCTTATCTGGCCCTGCGGCTGCGCCCTGGCGAGGCGGAGCCGGCATTGCCGACAATAGTTGTGGAACTCAATGGCCGGTAGGAGGGTTTCTCGTGACTCAAGATGGACTAGTCATTTTCGTGGTTGAGCGCATACCCAGAGTGGTGGGAGTTGCTACGGACTGTCAGTGGCTTTGCCCGCAATGTTTGTAGCGTCGAGCCCCGGTCATAGCGTTGTAGCCTGGTGACATGGGTACAGACTTCGTTGAGATAGTGGAGGTCGGCGCCCGGGACGGTCTCCAGAACGAGGACGTGCTGGTCACCACCGATGACAAAGTTGACCTCATCGGCCGCGTGGTCGGCGCCGGGGTGAGACGTGTCGAGGTGGCATCGTTCGTGCATCCCAAGCTGGTGCCGCAGATGGCTGACGCCGAAGCCGTCGTTGATGCGTTGCCGGTGGACGATCGCGCCTCGTACATAGGCCTGGTGCTCAACCATCGCGGCCTGGATCGAGCGCTGGCGACCGGAATCCAGGAGATCAACTTCGTTGTAGGGGCTACCGAAGGCTTCAACCAGGCCAATCAAAGGGCACCTGTTGCGGAGACCATGAATGGTATTGAAGAGATGTTGCCATCGGCCGCGGCTGCCGGTATGAAGACGTCGGTGACGATCTCGGTGGCCTTTGGATGCCCGTTTGACGGAGAGGTACCGGTTGCCGCAGTCGCCGAGCTAGCAGAACGCAGCGCGGTCACAGGTGCCAATGAGATTGCTTTGGGAGACACAATCGGTGTCGCAGCTCCGAGTGATGTCGCCCAGCGGGTCGATGCCATTCGTTCGGTGGTCGGTGACGCCGCGCTGCGCTGTCACTTTCACGACACCCGCAACACCGGTGTCGCCAACGTGGTCGCGGCCACGACGGCAGGGGTGCGAGTGATCGACGCATCGGTCGGCGGGACCGGCGGTTGCCCCTACGCCCCCAACGCCACCGGCAACGTACCCACCGAGGATGTGCTCTACGCCCTGCATCGCATGGGTTACGACACCGGCATCGACCTCTCCGCCGTTATCGATATTGGCCACTGGCTGGGCTCCCGTCTGGGCAAACCCCTCCCTTCCGCCCTGGGCCGATCAGGCCCCTGGCCCCTCTGAACTGTGGGCCCGTATCGTCGGTATCCGGGCGTACGAACCCAGGGTTCGCAGACCCGGTTTCCGGGTCTGCCAGCCCACGGTTCGGGCTAGACCTCTAGTTGGCGGCTGTAGAGGCTGGAGTACAGGCCACCGATTCTTATGAGCTCGTCGTGGGTGCCTTCTTCGATGATGCGGCCCTCGGCAAGGACGATCAACCTGTCTGCCTTGCGGACGGTGCTGAGCCGGTGGGCAATCACCAACGTGGTGCGACCCTTCATCAGCACCTCGAGCGCCGACTGCACCAGCCCTTCGGATTCAGCATCGAGGGAACTAGTCGCCTCGTCGAGAATCAGGATCGATGGATCAGCGAGGAGTGCCCTGGCGATAGCAACCCGCTGTCGTTGGCCGCCGGAAAGCTTGACACCTCTCTCGCCAACCACGGTTTCGTAGCCGTCGGGGAAAGCCGTGACGAAGTTGTGGGCATTGGCCGCGATGCAGGCTTCGATCAATTCTTCGTCTGTCGCCTCGACTTTGGCGACACGGAGGTTCTCGGCGATCGTTCCCGAGAACAGCTCGACCTCTTGCGGAACCGCCGCCATCCTGCCGCGGAGACGTTCGATGTCGTGGTCCCGGACGTCGACACCGTCGACGACGAGACGGCCCCCGGTCACGTCGTAAAAGCGCGGGATCAACTGGACGAGGGTGGTCTTGCCGGCACCCGATGGCCCGACCAGCGCCACAATCTCTCCAGGTTTCACATCCAGGTTGATGCCGTGGAGGACATCGCCGCTGCGCTTGGCGTAGGCGAACTGGACGTCCTCAAACGCGATGGTGCCGAGGGGGTCGGGATTCTCTGTGATGGCGGCCCTGGCAAGTTCGGGAGTTTCGTCCAGGAGCTCGAAGATTCGCTGCGAGGCGCCGAGCGCTTCCTGGAGTTGGGACGTAGAGACCGGTGAAGGTGCCGATAGCTCCTGCCACGGTCAGCGTGTAAAGCAGGAACGTAACCAGATCGCCCGCGCTGAGGTCTCCGCTGATGACCATCCGGCCGCCCTGCCACAGCACCAAAGCGAGGGTGGCGAACATGACGAAGGTCACAGTTGGGATAAAGACAGATCGGAGCCGTGCCCGGCGCACGGCGATGTCGTAAGAGGCGCGGATGTCGTGGTCGTACCGGCGAGCAGTCTCTTCCTCCGCCGTGAACCACTTCACCACACGGATCGAGGCAATAGCCTCCTCCGCCAGGCCGTTGGCTATGGCCAGTCGATCCTGGAAGTCGGTCGAGACCCGGCGCAGACGCCTTCCAAAGATGGCCGCAGCGATGATCACCACCGGAACGAACGTGAGCACGGTCAGAGATAATCGGGCGCTCATCAGGAACAGCAGGATGATGCTGCCGATGAGGGTGATGCACTGTGCCAGTGCCTGCGCCACCGCGGTCGACACCGTCGCCTGGACAACGGCCGCGTCGGCGGTGAGCCGCGATGTGATTTCGCCCGTCTTGCGCTCGTCGAAGAAGGGGACGCCCAGTCGCACTACTCGGCCGAAGACGGCTTGTCGCAGATCGGCAACGACGCCCTCGCCGGCAATAGCCAGCCAATAGCTGCGCAGGAAGTTGAAGCCTGCCTGGGCAAGGAACACTCCAACGAGGATTAGCGCGAAGCGATCGAGCTCTGCTGTATCGGCGGTGCTGATATCGCCCAACGCGGAATCCACCAGGTTGCCCATGACCCTGGGGAACACCAGTCCGAGGCCGCTGGCGAAAGTGACGGCGACGGTCGCCGCCAGGATGCGGCCTCGGTAGGGGCGGGCGAACACGAACAGCCGGCGCACCTGGCCGATCTGGTCGCGACTGAGCCGTGACCGTTGTTGGTCTGGCGATTGGGACGGGGCTCGACGCATCGGACGCATCCGCCGGATGTTACGCCAGGGGTGCGGCGATGCTGCCATCGGAGGCCATCACATAGAAACGCCATCACATAGAAACGCCATCACATAGAAACGTAAGGGTCCTAGGGTCCGGGGCCGACAAGAACCTTCAGAAGGAAGACCCGGTGCGGTCGGTGTCGAAGCGGACTAACGGCTTACTCGTCGCTGGTCATGGTCGACAGGACTGGTGACGACGCCACAACTGTCACGACGACACCTGTGGCGTGCCGGGACAACTGCATTTCACCCATACGGATAATTGGCTTGGTGAGCAATGACTACTGACCTCCGAGGCGCAAACGATGTTCGCGGAACCTACGGGACCCCTGCGGTCGCCCGGTTGTCGGTGCTGGTCCTGTTGGTGGTTGTTGCGGCGATACCGTGGCTACCAGCTAACCCCGGCATTGGCGTATCGATCGCTGCGATCGCGCCGGTGATGGGTGTCGGGTACGCATTTGTGATGTTGCTCATCTCGTGGTTGTTTGCGATAGAGACCTGGAGCATGAAGGGCGGCGTCGGAGAGCGTCCTACATTCCACAGTTGCATTGCATGGCTCTACGTCTTTCCCGGGGATAGCCCGAACTGGTGGGAACGACCCCTCTACGGTTTGGTGCAACTCGCAGCAGCCGTCGCCACTGGTGTGGCTCTCGCAACCTTGCTCTAGAGAGCGGTGAACGGACTTCACCAATCCTGATCTACCCCGCTTGCGCGAGACCGTCACCGTGCGACCGAATCCCTTACGCAAGCCGACCGATAGTTGGCAAGATTAGCCAGGGCCATGTCGCACCTTCCGCAACCGCGGGGTAGGCTGCGCGCGGTACGCGGCTCGTCTGGGGAGGGGTAATGCGTTTCACTGTTACCCCATCATCCAACTAGCTGTGTTATCCATACCCGGAGATTCTGGGTCCCAAGAGAAGGAAGGGGAAAGCCGCAGATGAAAACAACCTTCAAGATGTTGTGGATTCTCGTGGTATTCGCTCTCATAGCCGCAGCATGCGGCGACGACGACACTGGCGACACAACCACAGCAGCACCGGCTGCAGTAACCACAGCAGCACCGGCGCCCACAACAACAGCTGCGCCGGCACCGGCAACGACAGCCGTTCCGAGTCCCGATTTTGTCGGGAAGACCGTGGCAGCGTCGGACTGTGAATATGGCGGCAAGATCTCATCGATTGAGGCAGTCGATGAGTTCACCGTGCAGTTCAACATGTGCAGCCCGGTACCGGCGTTCCCGCAGATCGCGGCATTCACGCCCTTCGGCGTCCAGCCTGAAGAGCATCTTGCTGCGACCGGTGGAGCACCGCTCGATAACCCGATTGGAACCGGACCGTTCCAGCTTGACACCTGGCAGCGCGGCGACAGCATCATCTTCAGCGCCTTCGACGACTACTGGGGCGACGCACCTGCGTTCGACACCCTTGTTATCCGTTGGGCAACTGAGGGTGCGGCTCGTTTGCTCGAGCTTCAGTCAGGCACCGTTGATCAGATCACAAACCTGAGCCCGGATGACTTCGATGTCGTCAAGGGCGATGCCGATCTGACCTTCATTCCGGTTGCGAACCCGAACACGCTGTATCTAGCGATGACTTCCGAACTCGACGTAAATGGCGAGTCACCCGGCGGCGACACCGTCTTTGCGGACCTGAAGGTTCGTCAGGCAGTCGCGATGGGCATCGACAGACAGCGGCTCGTCGACTTCTTCTACCCGGAGGGGTCGGAGGTTGCATCACACTTCACACCTTGTTCCATTCCGAATGGTTGCACCGGCGAAGAGTGGTACGACTTTGATTCGGTAGCCGCCAAGGCGCTGTTGGCCGAAGCCGGCTTCCCGGACGGTTTTGACACCGCGATCTACTACCGCGATGTGTTCCGTGGCTATCTGCCGGAGCCGAGCATCGTTGCCGTTGAGTTCCAGACACAGTT
>PVMS01106418.1_pt1 | contig 14853 bp, 11 predicted proteins | sample 1853461 | NCBI WGS metagenome assembly PVMS01 (sample SAMN08582032, study PRJNA380276) | Marine sediment metagenome, whole genome shotgun sequencing project. | isolation source: ocean sediment barecode stripped | collected 2017 | reverse complement strand
GAACGAATCAGGGAAAAATACCCACTGGTTCCCATGATGCTCTGTTCGGGCGGAGGAGGCCGCGGGGATTATGAAATACTGAAATATTTCACTGAATTCTGGCTTAGCGATAATACGGAACCCATCGAAAGGATCTTTATGCAGTGGGATTATTCCTACTTCTTCCCTGCCATTGTAAGCGATTGCCATGTGACCAACTGGGGTGACCAAAGTTTAAAATTCAGGGTGGATGTTGCCAGCATGGGTAAACTGGGATTTGATATTGTGGCCAGCAAACTCACAGAAGATGAAATGACCTTCTGCAAGCAGGCTGTAAGCAACTATCATTCTTTTAAAGATGTAGTCTGGCATGGGGACCTATACCGGCTGGTAAATCCGCATAAGAACGATTTTTCCTCCTTGATGTTTGTGGATACCACCAAGAGCAGGGCCATTGTTTTCAACTACCTGGTTAACAACAGGTATATGCTAACAGCCACCGAAGAGCCCATCAGGCTGGATGGACTGGATCCTGTCAAAAAGTACCGGATCAGGGAGCTGAACCTCTTTCCGGGAACCCGCTCCAGAATCAACACTGAAAAAATTTACTCAGGCGATTTTCTGATGAAAGTCGGTGTTAATCCTGGTGTAAGTCTGCGAAGGACCAGTGTGGTGCTGGAGCTTACTGAAGTTCAGTAATCCGGATGTCTCTCCACTGAACCTTGATGCCCCCCACCGGAGTGTATCTGAAGGGCTATAGTCCCTTTAGCCATACCGATCATTTTGTCCTCCAGGGTAATCATAAGCTGCCCGTTCAAATAGGTCTTCACCAGCTCACCTTTCACCACGACTCTCATTTCGTTCCACTCACCGAATTTCAGATGTTTATCCAGCTCTGGATCTGGTTTGATGATCCATCCCCTTCCATAAGATTCATAGATGCCACCGGTATTATTTCCCGGAGGAGCCACCTCGGCCTGCCATCCGGCGATCCTGGTGCCTTCAATGGATGAGTGAAAGAATACCCCGCTGTTGCCGTCGGCACCCTGCTTGAATTCCAGAGTCAGCTCAAAATCCTTATATTCCTTCTCAGTCCCCAGGTACCCGTATTCCTCATCGGGACCACTTTCACATACCAGTAGTCCGTCTTCCACATACCATAGTTCGGTTCCGTATATGGTCCAACCCGTCAGGTCCTTTCCGTTAAAAATGGATTCGGACTGCGCCAGGACAGCTCCCTGAAAACAGAGCAGCAGAATAATTGAGAGGAGGGTGAGTTTTTTCATCTTATATATTTTTATTGTTTGATTGCAAGGTACAATTCATTTTCTTTTTATTCCATGGGGAAGCTTACATCACTCTTTCTCTTGAACTGATATTGTATATGCCGCGTTTTAATTGCATTTTGTTATCGAATAGAATCTGGATGACAGAAGATTTTTAGCTTCAAATTTACATTTGCACTCGTTTAAAATTTCATCAAACCCTCTATAGCCAAAACCAACATGAGTTCCCCAGCCTTCCCTTTCCTCTCTCTACTGTGAAATATTTCCATTGCTTAGCAAGCTCTTAAAATAGGATAGGAATGTTGTACCATTCTTTAACTCTTTCAAACTATAGCCATATAGGATTTTAATGATAAATTTGATTACTCCAATAAGGCCTATTTCTATGGGGACACTTATTAAAATATGATGACTATCTTTTCTGGCAAAGGATAAAACATTCTGCGTAGCATTCTCCAGGTTCCCAACGTGCTCCAGGGTTTCAAAACATGTAATTACATCGTATTTTTCTGCTGCTTCATGAACCGGAATATTTAAATCAATGTACTCAAATCTTATATCCGGATACCGCTTACGTGCTATATCCAGGTTCTCATTTTGATGATCCATTCCTTTAGTCAGAGAAAACCCATACCTTTCTTTAATCAGGTTTGTAATATATCCGTTGCTACAGCCTAAATCTAGATACGAACAAGTTTCATTTATGTATTGACTATCCAGGCCTTTGATAATCTTTCTTAATCTCCCTCGGTGTAGGGTATTCCTGAGGCTCTTTTTTCTATATGTTTCTGAATGATCAATTGCCATAACTTATTTTAATTTTCAGGTTCAGATTGCTTCATATGAAGAATCCGGGACTTTTTGTGTGATCTCTCTCATTTCTTGCTGCTCACCAAGATCTTATTAAGCAGCGTGTAATAGGATATTGCCAGGATGTTTACTGTAATCAGCAGTAATGAGACCAATTTATTATACTTTTCAATTTTGTTATATATCTGCCAGTGGAATTTTAAAAGCTTTACTTTATTTGATGAGATCGATCCTTTTCTCATGCGGTAAAAGGTGTATGGATCTTTAAGACCATACGCTTTGCCAGACTTACGAACATATGTTAACCAGAGGGCCCAATCCTGCCTGTTCCGAAGGTCTGGCATATACTCTTTCCCAAGTTCATCACAGTTTATCATCACTGTGGAACATCCAATACAATCCTGGATAAGAAGCCTGAGGTAATTGCATTGATTTGGAGCAATGTTATATCTTTTTACAAGCGAACCAGACTCATTAATAAATGCGTATTTGGTGTAAGTAAAAGAGTAATTGTGTTTTTGCATGAAACCGACCTGAAGGATAAGCTTATCTCTGTGCCAGTAATCGTCACTATCAACGAATGCGAGATATTTTCCTTTGGCTATCTCAATGCCTCTGTTTCTTGAAATACCTGATCCGCTGTTTTCTTTCAGGAAGACTGTGACTATCCTTGGGTCAGTCTTCTTATACTTATCTAATATCTCTCTTGTATTATCGGTGGAGGCATCATCAATGAGAATCAATTCCAGATTTGTATATGATTGCTCCAGCACAGATTCGATTGTTTTAGAGATAAATTTTTCAGAATTGTAGGTAGGTGTTATGACGGATACCAGTTCGTTCATTTTGTAAGATTCGTATAAATTAGATCAATCTGTCTTCCCATTTCATCCCAGGAATTATCTTTCTGAACACTCAGGAAATGCGCTTCCTTATAAGCAGATATCTGCTTATAAAAGGTATTGGTAATCTTGGTAAAATCATTCCAATCATCTGGTAAAAATGTCATCCCAATTTTATTCCTGGAAACGAATGTGCCTATTTCACCAACATTACTTGCCACAACAGGCCGGCAATACTCAACAGCCAGACTCAGAGGTCCGCTGAAAGCCAGGTGGTCCCCGGTATGAGGTATCAGTACAAAGTCAGCTGCATAATAGTATAACTTAATCTCTTCCTCATCAAAATACTGAAACTTTGTATGAGTACGCTCACCAACACCTTCATTTTGGATCGCATTTGCAACTGTTTCAAATGTAATATTGCCTTCACTCCCGGCAATTAATAAAACAATATCCTTATTAATTTTCTTTAAGTTTTGTATAACCTGGATCAGCCCCTTGTCACTTCTGAATACACCAAAGAAAAGGGCAATCTTCCGCTTCTCATTCACCAGCCCGATTTCCTTCCGGGCTTCTTCTTTTGTCATTTCAGGAATTCTTATTTCGCATCCATATTGTAATGCTGATATCCGGGCCGGATGCAGCGAAAAGTCTTTACAAAGCAATTCTCTGGTCGTTTCTCCGTGTGTAGTGGTATGAAGACAATTTTTTAGCATCCATGACACTGGAGCTCTCAGCAGACTTTTATAAATATTGACAGACAATGGTCTACCATGTATCCACTTGAAGTCGGCAATGTGAATTCCCAGAATTGATTTTTTCAGGTTTTTGAAATGAAACAAAGAGTATAAAAAGAGGGCTGTATACTCAAAGTCGAGCAGGTGATAAATATCACTTCCATTTAATCTCCTGTAATACTCTTTTAGTAGTCTATGGTTATAGTATATTCTATAGATACCATAAACCAGGTTTTTAAACAAGCCTAATTTGTTGAATCTCTTTTTGTCAACTCGACCTGCCTTAAATATTTTTGAAAGAGATACATCCAAACCAGACTCCTGGAACTCTTTAGTTTTATTTGGATCGTCAATGGTAAAAAGCTTTATCTGGTTCTTTTCTTTAAGATAAATACAAATCTTTAAAGCATAGATAAAACCATGTCCCACAAGACCTCCAGCTGCAGGTGAAAAGATTGCAATTTTCCTCATGATAAACTCTTAGTGTATAGCTGATAGATTCTGTTGGATATATTACTCCAGTTAAATTCTTTTGCTGCCATTATGCAGTTTCTCGAAATATTTTCATAGTCAGATAGAATATTTTTAATGGCAATATCAATAGCATCAAAGGAATTTGGATTAACACCTAATCCAACTTCTCCTTCTTTAAAAAAGCCGTCAATACCTGTACCTTTAGTATAAATCACAGGTAAACCCTGACTCATTGCTTCCAGGTAAACCAATCCTAAAGTTTCTTTTCTTGAAACCATAATAAAGATATCATTCTGTCCATATATTTCAGATAATTTTGATTGCTCCTTGATTTGCCCCAGATAATTGACTTCTGTGGAATTTCCAATCATTTGAAGTACTGTCTTTGCATCATTACCTCCTCCTCCCACAACGGTAAGTTTTGCGTGGTTTTTTTTAACAAACTTAATCAGGAAGGCAACATTTTTGCGCTTTAAAAAACTACCTACGTACAATAGTTCCGGCGGAGTATGGGGCTGTTTTTTTTGAATATTTTGATCGTCAAAGTAGGATTGATTTATCCCATTAGGGATTACCAGTGACTTTGATTCATACCCCTCTCCGTACGTACGCAGAAATTTTCTTTTTAAAGCGTGTGAAATAAAAATAATGTAATTGGCATTATCCAAAATTTGCTTACTATACTCCTTTAACCATGGTTTGGATTTCAGAAAAACATCTATGTCAGTGGATCTGATGGCAACTATGAATGGGATACCGTATTTCCTATTACAGTAATTTGCCAGAGAGCCATCACTAAAAAGTGTATGAGCATGAATAATATCTGGCCTATTGCTGCGAAAAATGGGATCATAGTGTTCGAGCATTATACGTCTTTTTCTTGGAAAAGAAGCTTTTGAATACAGGTTTAGTACCAATGGTGAATCAACTCTGTAAGGGGTATCTGAATTAATTATCCGGTTGTTCTTATTTCTTGGATAGAAAACAGATTGTTCAATATTGTGTTTGCCTAAAGCGAGAAAAAGTTCCTGAAAAAGAGGAGTCCCAAAGTTGACACATAGGTGGGATACTTTCATATTAGCTGGTGTTTCTGGTTAAAGGATGCTTCTGTCTTCAGTTTTATTGAAAGACCATAAACAATCCCAAAAATAAGTATCCCAAGATTTCTGCTTAAAAAAGACTCAAAAAGGAAAACCGTAATAAATATAAGTGCTGTACTAAAAAGATAAATAGAATAAGTATTGGTCTCTTTGGAGAATCCTGTTGGGAAAAGTAGAAACCATATCAGGCCAATTCCAATCACAATTCCAAACATTCCTGATGTTTCCAGAAACTGATTATGTGTTCCTAAGCCCATCCCATAATTACTATAATTGATATTTTGTTTGTTACTTTCGTGAAGAGCTCTATTATACTTGTAAGTTCCCCATCCCATTAATGGCTTCTGCTTAATAATGTCTGAAGCATTTTCCCATAGAAGAATCCTTTCATTAATTCCACTCAGGGAAGAGTTCTTTAGAGAAGAATCTAATTCGAAACTAAAAGCTATAAATACGAAGAGTACAAGAGTTAAAGCAGTGGCGGTAACAAACCTTGCTGCATGTGTTATCTCGTATTTTAGCACTTGAGCGAGCCTTCTGAGTGCATGAAAGAAAAGGATCAGTGCTAAAGAAAGGATTGCGGCTCTGGAGAAAGCAAAGAATATTGCGCTAACAATTAATAATGAAAAGATTATTCTCTCTCTATTAGCGATGCGGATAAAATTTTGTCTGAATAGAATGATTGAAAGGCTAAACAAATAAATCACTGAGAGGAATGAGTGATGTACTCTTGAAAATATCGAAGATTCCAGATAGTAGAGAGGATTGAAGATAAGTTTGCTATCCAGACCAACAGAATCCACAAAAATGATTATCCATCCGAAGTGGATAAAGACAGAAACAATGGCGCCTGATAACAATGCAACAAATTGGAGACGAATCTCGCGATTATTCCTAATATTAAGAATGATGGCAAACAGGACCAATGGGAGGCCGAGTTTCATAAAATAAATTGCTCCTGAGTGTTTGTCTGGTCCGGAGAACAAATAGCTTAATGTGTATATGGCAGTGGAAATAATAGTCAGGAACAGGAGTGTCCTGTTTCTAAAAAGTCTGTCCCGAAGCGAACCATCAATGATGCTGATGATCAACCCGATCACAGCTACAATTATGAGTAATAGATTAGATATTTTTTCTCCCGTTGGCAGAATCAAAAATACTAGTGCCAGAAGATATGCTCCTGGAGAGATTCCCTTAAACTTAAAATTAATTATTGTGGGATAAAGAGTATATACCATAAGGAAACTAAGTACTAGAATCAGTAAAGAGGCAAGCAATGAAGGTATTTCCAGAACCCTGGAGTTTGTTCGCACAAACAGATGACTAAAAGATCCCCTAAAATGAAAATATAATGAAGGAGCGACTGAGGACGTATTTGCTACTCTTCTTATTCCTAACTTTTCGGTATTCAGATCTTCTAATCTAAGATTATCAGTTTCAACCAGGTCTTTACTTTTCAAACTAAAGTTGAATACTTCTCCATGAGTATTAAAAATTTCTATTTCGGTTATTATAAATCTTTCTTCCTCCTGAAAAAAAAAGAAAAAGAGTCTGAAATCCTTTAATCGATAGGATGAGTCGATCTTGAAAATATAGTTATCACTGTCTATGCTATCATTAACTAAGAGAGAGGCTTTTTGAGGTGTAACCGGATTGTTTATTGTAGTATAATTCAGTTCTACTCTGGTATTTTCAGGCAGAGTACTTTTAAGACTTATGTAAATAGGTTCATGGATATAACTGTGCCCCTTGTGTTTATTATATGAGAAAATCAGATATGTTGCAAAAACAAGGACCGCGATAGCAATGAAGTGTAATTTTTTCATTTCCTGATTGGGTTTGTTGAGGCAATAAAATACAGAGCCAGAATTGTAAACAGTAGTCTCATATCTGCCAAATTACCAGATTTCAGAAAATTTAAAAGAATATAGAGAACGGGGAAAATATTGAGCTCATTAAATGAGAATCTGATTTTTCTAATTGAAACAATGACAATAGATGAGAAAAGGATAACTCCTACCAAACCCAGTTCACACCATATTTCAAGTATGAAATTATGGGGATAAAGGCGGATATCTTCACCAATAGTAAGAATACCAAAACTGCCTATACCTGCGCCTACAAGAAAATTAGACAATGAAGCAATAATGATTCCAATGGCCTCGGAGATGAATTCAAGTCGTTCGTTTACAGAATTCCCAAAATCTCTGTCAGAAGAACCAAGACCAGAAAAGAATAGTCTGAATCTACTAATCATAAAATTAAAGAGCATTCTAAATTCATCTTTGAAAATGAATATCAATATTAGCAGGGTAACTAACACCAGGGTTGAATATAGTAGGCTCTTTTTGCTGATTGTTAATGTGATTTTCTTGTTTGTAATGAAATAGATAAAATAGATAAGCGCAAAGAATAATATAGGTCCTCTGGCTCCTAGTAGTAGCAGTCCTACCATACCAACACCATAGAAAATATTGCTAACGAATTGGTTATTTGAGAATGTGTATTTTGAAGTTAGATAGAATAATAAAAAAATGCCAAGTGGCATAGAGAGATACAAGTATAAACCCATTATCTCTCTTGTAAACCAATATCCTTTAGGCGACTGACCTGAAAGATAAAGAAATCTGAGAGGTAAAAACCAGGCAAGTAGTATGATGATCAGTATATAGGAGATCTTAAGGAATCTAGATGTGTTAAAGCTTCCTTTTAATATGATTAGAATGAAGATGAAGTTGGTTAAGGACTTAAATACCTTCTCATAGGCATAATGCGATGAGGGTGTATAAATTAATGTGAATGTAATCCAGGCGTAAAATACTATAAAGAGAATTATAAGTAGTGCTGCATCGCTGCTGACTTTAAGGAAATTTTTCTTGCTTAACCATTCATTTACCAGGGAGAGAGTAATGAGCCCCATGAGTACTACTGTAATGTCAAAGGGGAGCATAATCTCATAGTAATGCAATACGGATTTGATCAATCCTGACAGTACATAATAGGCAATTAGCGCTTCAAATGAAACCGCATCTCTGAATCCAGTTGATTTAGTTTCTATTTCAGATTGAGCGGCCATTACGAAATTGATTTCTCATATTTTATTATAGTGAACACTATGATGATTAAATATGCAGCATAAACCAAAATTACCAGCAGGTTATAAATCCTCAAATATTCGTGAATAGTATCAAACCTGATGATAAACAGGGATATAATAAGTGAAAACTTCCCAATTTCCCAGTATGAGTTTGTTTTTATTTTATGCAGGGCTATAAGAATTTGCCCGAGAGGAGAGATGACGAAAAAAACGGAAGTACTTACTATTAAACTCTTGGCGTAAATCCCAGAAACGATCCACTCTTTACCGAAAACCCACCCGAATATCTCCGGTCCCCAGAAGTATATAATCGAAAAGAAGGGAATTGCCAATGCGGTCCCAAAAACCAGCAAGGTCTTAAACATTTTGATAACTGAACTTTTTTCGTTGAAAGCAGCAGAGAAGCGTTGCAAGATTATTTGCCCCATTGAAATGCCAATCAGGGCGGAGGGGACCGTAAGCATCCTTTGTGTTAACTCAGCATAACCTACCTCTTCAATAGTAAACTTGGCAAATATCTGAAAGGTAAGTGCACTTAAAACGAATGTGTTTAATAGGTTTGAACCAAGGGCATATTTTGGAAAATCGGAATAGCTGACAGCGACTTTCTTTATACGTGAAAAAAGATCTGAAGGAAGGTTCTTACGAACTTCTCTATTTAATCTAAACATACCAATTGTAGCAGCACTGAAATTCCCAATTGCTTCACCAAGTGGTAATCCCCAGAAAAATCCTGATAAACCAGATCCTGCCTGAACAAGTCCTTCCGTACTCCGGCGATATATTTTTTGGGTTGATGAAGCCCAAAAACGCTTTTGTCGGATGAACATAAATTGAGAGGCCATATTGATTGAGAAGAACAGGGCAGAAAGAGGAATTAAATAGACGATCAGAGAGTACTCTTCAGGCATGTTAAGGAGTTCGATTCCAAAAGAGTTAAGTATGAACAGTACCAGTTCTGTTAACAGGAAAAATGCAAATCCAAGAATAATAATGCCTGTATAAATTGTGGCTGAATCGCTCCTGTTTTTACAAAGAATAATAGCTTTTTCATATCGGAGAGAGAAAATAATAGCCAGTAAGCCAACAGATCTAAAATAGAGATCAAATACTCCGAATTCTTCAACTGTAAATAACCTTTTTAAAAGTGGTTGTAATAGGATAGGGATCAGTTGGGCGATAAATGTACCCCCCATCAAGAAGCTCAGATCTTTAAATATTTCTTTTTTTAGGAGGTGAAGCGGATTCATGAAAATGTGCTAAACCAATATTGCACGCTGGATCAGAATAGGAATGTTGATGCCTTTAATGAATCCAAATCTTTTTTCTGTAAGTAATAACAACTGCAAGAAGTAGAGCCAGTCCCAGATAGAGCCAGAACACTTTTTTAGCGTATTCAATGAATCCATTGTCCGGTTTGACGGGTACTGCAAATCCTTCTATTACAGTAACTACACTATAATATATATTCAAATCTTTTTCAAAATTCTGTATCCTTTGAAGCAGTCTGAACATTTCATTATGGTAGGTTTGCACTACCTTTTCAGAAGTGAATACAATCTGTCCCTCTGATTGTCTCAAATCCTTAGTATTTGTATAATATTCTCTTTTTTGCAGACTATCTAGTTTCTCTATTTCATATTGAGTTTGATTAATGCGTGCCTCCAGATCTGATAGTCTCTGTTTGTTGAGAGCTTCGAAAATTGGGTTTGCTTCCAGGTAGTGAACAAGACCATCCTCAAATTTTTTAAGAATACCTGGATCATATATTGCTGCACGAATGATAAATTCATCCTCCACCATTACTACACTGGTATCAGATAGATAACGTCTATCCGTATCAATGCCGTCATATATACCATCCTCCCCAATATCATAATACCAGAAAGTTTCAAGCCCTTTTATTGCGCTGACAACCTCAGTGCTTAGATTTAGTTTGTCTGAAAGAGCAGCAGAATTGCCCTCATCGGCATAAGCCCCAAGTTTCTCCAGACTGGTCATGATTGGTTGATTATTAGTGGCATTTGATCTCATGATCAGATCAGTGTAATAATAGGGATCAGAGATATTGTTAAGGATCAACGCTGTAGCCACTGTGAGAATTGCTGCAATTCCAAAATAGTACCACTTCCGAAGGAGAAATACCAGAATAGATCCAATGAGATTAATTAATCCAAGTAATGCCTTCTTAGTAAACTCCCCCAACTTTGTAAACAAGGTTAAAAGGTCAATCTCATCGTGATTAGGGGTATTCTGATTTGTATTCGTGGGCATGTTTAAAATATTTCGAATTAAAGGTCAAAAGTACTTAATAATAAGGAGTACGAAAAGCGTTTTTAATGGGAACTTGATTTCTTCTTTTTAAGGTAAATCGGAATATAGGATAATAAAGCAGCCAGTGCCAGTGCAATAAGAACGAGCAACTCTGTATTAATATTCCTGAGCAGGAGTGCCATGGCAATAAATATCACATTGACCAGTAGAATGATGCCTGTGGCTTTTAGATGAGACCCACTCAAATCTAGCAAGCGGTGATGGATATGAGTTCTGTCTGCCTCAAATGGGGATTTACCTCTAAGAATGCGCAAAACAAAAACCCGTGTCGTATCAAATATGGGTACAATGAGAACGCATAGTAATACGGCGGGGGCAGCCTGACTCTGGCTCAGGAACAGTGCGTCGCTTTCAAAATTCAGAAATCTGACTGCGAAAATGGCGAGAATCAGGCCAATTAACATGGCGCCTGTATCTCCAAGGAATATCTTGTTCTCCTTGCTGAATACATTGAAATAGAAAAAGGCCATCAGTGATGAAGAAAGTATGAAACTCATCACCGCATAAGCCAGGTGATTAGCCAACAGAAATACAATGCCAAAGAAAATTGAAGTTAAATAACCAATTCCTGATGCAAGGCCATCAATTCCATCAATCAGATTAAAGCTGTTTATAAGTGCCAGAAATAAAACAAAGGTGATGATCAGACTTAGTGGGTAGGACAGCTCTTCTATTCCAAAAAGCCCATGGAGTGATGTAAGATGAAAGTCACCCGGGACCAGAATAAAGAGAATGGCAAGGGACTGACCCAGAAATTTCTTATAGGCTGCCATGGGGTGCAGATCATCCTTCAATCCCACAAAAAAAATGATAAGCATGGCTGCGATAATATATTTTAGCTCATGGGCAGTGGTAATTCCGGTAAAAACCACAGATGATACGATCACTCCGGCGAAAATGGCAACTCCTCCCAGGTTTGGGGTTGGATGGAAATGAGACGTTCTCCCGTTTGGATTGGCCATCAGGTTTTTTACTACCGATACCCTGACTATGGCAGGGATTGCAAAAAATGTTACCAGGAAGGAGAAAAGTGCCGCTATACCAACCAATACATAGGGTGGCAGGAAAACTTCATAGTACTCGGTATTAAAAATCATAGGTGTTGGGTTCCCAAAATTGGCTTAACAAATTTAATAAATATTTTTATTCGGGTCTTTTTATTTTTTCAACTGTCTCTCAGGGCTTAATATTGTTTTATGGTCACTGAATTTTCGTAAATTCGATCTTTCTTTTAATGTGATAAGGGAGTAATAGCTACTTTTATATGATTATGGATTTATACTCTCAACTATTCAGATTTTTGGTCTTCAATTGTCTTTTATTCTCTGCTATCAGTCTGTTCGCTCAGAATGGTAAGCCATATACGTTTATTAGCCCAAGACCAACTTCCAATATGGTGTCAAATGAAACGAATATCATCCTTCGTCATTCTAACACTATTGATCAAACAAGCCTTTACGAAGGCCAGTTGGAGGTTGAAGGATCCATAAGCGGGACGCATGGCGGTGAATTATTATTGAGTGACGACAATAAAACAATCGTATTCAATCCAGACGAAGTTTTTGCCGCCAATGAACGTGTAACGGTCATAGTACTGGATGGAGTTAGAACTTCGTCAGGAAGAGTTATCCCGGAATTTTTATTTTCATTTAAAACAGCGCCGGCAGGGATCGTTCAACTTCCCAATGAGATATTTTTAGAAACTGCAGCACTCGCAGAGGATCAAGATCCAGTTGTGTTGAAAAGTATAGCCGCAGCCGACGAATTCCTTCCACCACCACCCATTACAATAGACTCTATCGACAACCCATCAGATGGATATATTTTTATGGCAACCTGGGATCGCAACATGCCTGCTAAGTATGGGAATTTTATATTTATCCTGGATAAGAACGGAGGCATAGTTGACTCGGTCAGAGTAGATGGTGCACCCTATGATTTTCAGGTTCAGCCCAACGGACTTTTAAGCTATGCCCTTGGTGATTTTGCCGGCAGCGTCCCTCTTCCCGGAGAGCAATTGCAGCACATGGTACTAGATGAAAATCTGGCTGTGGTGGATAGCTTTAAAATGAAAAACGGATATAGCACGGATTTTCATGAATTCAAGATGCTAAGCAATGGGCACGTTATGATGATGTCCTATCATACAATCCAGTATGATATGAGTACAATCGTTGAAGGCGGGAAGCCCGATGCATCATTGGTCATCAACATTATGCAGGAGCAGGATCGGGATAAGAATGTAGTATTCGAATGGCGTAATATAGATTACATACCCATCACGGATAGTGACCTTGATCTGACTGCTTCCCGAATTAACTATGGCACCTTAAATGCTTTTGATATCGATAATGATGGAAACATCCTGGCTTCATTTCGGAATCACAGTGAGATCATGAAAATAAGCAGGGAGACAGGTGAAGTGCTATGGAGAATGGGCGGACCCCGTGGAGAATTTACTTATGTGGGAGAACATGAAGAAAATGCTCCCTACTATCACGCAAGACAGCACAATATCCGAAGACGTCCAAACGGAAATATTACCTTGTTTGATAACGGTGAATTTCATCAACCACCCTATTCTCGTGCAGTCGAATATGAACTGGATGAAGAGAATAAAGTGGCTACCTTAGTCTCTGAGTGGAGATATCCTAACGGAAACATATTTTGTGTGACCGCAGGAAATGCCCAACCCCTTTCCAATGGTGGTTGGTTTATTGCTTATGGAGTTCCAAATCCCCAATTTGTGAAACGGAATGCAGTGGAGGTTCACCCCGACGGATCAAAAGCACTGGAATTTTCCTTGCCAAAAGGTGTGCTTGCCTACCGTGCTTACAAGTTTCCATGGAAGGAAACCGTAAGCAAACCAAGTTTTACCCACTATGAAGTCAGAGAAGGAAACACCTACTCTTTCAATAATGAAACAATCAAGACGGGTGTAGATCTTACCTATACGGCTTTAAGTGCAGCTGACTACAATGAATCTACTATTACCCGTGTTCCTTACGGACCCGTAAATCCTGAGTTCATTGATGATATTATCAGGATATATCCGATTTCAATTGAATACGAAGTTTTTGCCATCGCCTCGCAGAGTGCCGATTTTCATATCGACCTGGCCATATATCCGGAAATCCAGGATCCGGAAAAAACAGTGGTCTACCATAGGCAATACACCGGCCAGGGATTGTTCATTCCTCTCGCTACTACCTGGGATAGTGTTAATAGTGAACTCGTGGCAATAGTGAGCAATTATGGTGAAATCGTATTTGGGGTGCCTGTGACTGACATTGACAACGAAGTCCCAATTCAATATCAGCCCTATAACCAGCAGAAACTTGTCCTGCAGGATTCAATCACTGTTAGATGGACCGGAAAAGGCATGTACGATTCCTTCAATCTTCAAATAGCCGCCGATAGTGATTTCAACACCATATTGCATGACATAGATACAAATCTTTCTGATTTTCCCATGAAAGACATGACAAACAATACCACATATTTCTGGCGGGTAAATTCTGAACTGGGAGGTCAATCCAGCCAGTGGTCGGAGGTCTGGAGTTTTGAGATTGCGGATCCATATATAAGTTCTGTAGCACCGGAAGGTGGAGAAACCTGGGCGAAGGGAAATACGGAGATAATCAGATGGGAAACCAATGTTCTGGATCAGGTTCGAATTGATTTGTTGCAGAATCAAATTTTTGTTCTGGCCCTGGATACCTTGCCTGGAAATCAGCAAGCCTACGCGTGGGAATTGCCGGCAGATTTGCCAGCCGGTGAAGATTTCAGCATAAAGATAAGCAGTGAATCGGATACTGATATATTTGGTATAAGTGCCTTATTTTCTATTGCTGATACAGCTACAGGCATTGGTGAACAAGATCTTCCGGGTCGACAGGGAAACAGCCTGGCTCAGAACTTCCCTAATCCTTTTTATCAATCAACCAGGATTTCCTATTCACTGTCAAGCTCCAATTATGTTACGCTCAGAGTTTACAACCTGATTGGAAAGGAGCTTCATTCGCTTGTCAATGAATTTCAGGATGCTGGCGCATACACTCGTAATTTTGATGCAGCCGGCTTACCTGGCGGCATTTATTTCTACGAATTGAAAGTTAGTGAGGAATTTGTGGAAACAAAAAAGATGATACTGGTAAGGTGATTAGTGCTGTATAAGTACGATGTTGGAAGTAT